>OLPR01000561.1_pt1 | contig 33790 bp, 46 predicted proteins | sample 1672761 | NCBI WGS metagenome assembly OLPR01 (sample SAMEA3136721, study PRJEB25190) | human gut metagenome | biome: human gut; feature: human-associated habitat; material: faeces | place: Austria | collected 2013 | reverse complement strand
TAGAGCAGAGGACTGAAAATCCTCGTGTCGCTGGTTCGATTCCGGCTCTGGGCATCTTTTTTATTTGGCGGAAACCACGTAGAATCAAGGGTTTCCGCCGTTTTTTAATGGTTGAAAAATCGCCTAGGTGGGCAGATAGTGGGCAAAAATTATGAAAACAGTTTTATTTGATCAATCTTCCGGTTATCATTTTCGATAACTTTTTGGGTAACATGAATATAGATTTTGCTCGTGATTGCAGATTTGCTGTGTCCTAATCGGCGGGCAATCTCATCAGGAGTCATGCCGTTCGCTGACAATAATGAAGCGTGCGTATGTCTGAGCATATGAGGTGTTACACGTCTGCCAAGAAGTTTCTCGGAGGTCACACGTAGGTATTTTTCATAACCAGCTATATGCATATGTTCTCCTGTTTTGATATTTGGAATCAGGAGACCTGATCGAATATTATTGGCAAGCATCATTTCATTTCTCCAGAGCAAGCACTTCTTCAGTTCAAGTAGTAAATCTGGCTGGATGTGAATCGTGCGCTTGGAGTTATCTGTTTTCGGAGATGTCACAATATCATTGATTGAATCATATGTCTTTGAAATCCGTATTGTGAGATTCTTTGTATCGATATCCGTTGTTTCTAATGCTGAAAGTTCGCCAAAACGCAAGCCTGTGTGTATTAGGATTGAAGTTACATAGTACCAGTGCCAGCTTTTGTCCTGTTTGATGTAGTCAAGAAGTTTTTGGGCTTCTGCCGGTTCTAAGTATTTCGATGTTATCTCTTTATCATCTGCTGGATCTACAAATGGTTTGAGTTTTGCAATCAATTTCATGTTGTTATGGTAGTCGTTTATGTATCCCCAATTAAGGAGTGCTTTGAACCGTGTAATATAGGTATTAAGTGTGCTAACTTGTTTCCCAGATCCAAGCAACCTTGAATTTACAAATTGAGTCGTAAGGTTATCTACTATCGCATCAGCACCAAGTAAATCAATAACAGATGAAGTAATAATCTGATTCCTTTTCACGGTCGATTGCTTGAAAGTAACCGATTGAGCTTTCAGATATTCTTTTTGCATTTGAGATAGCGTAATTGAGCAATCATCACATTGAAGTTCTGCAATGGTTGCTTCAATCTTTGCATTAAGTTCACGCTGGGCTTTGTTACGATTTTGAGCAGTATCCTTAGACTTGAAAACTGTAACAACCTTATTTTTCTCAGTCAAAGGATCCTTGTACCGCTCACGATAAACTACTCCATTTTTTCTAGGTTCACACCACATAAAAATCCCTCCTTTATTGATTTGTAAAGAAGGGGATGGTATAATATGTTTGTATGTTGAGTATGCCATCCCCTTAGATGGTGTATCTGAGTCCCTCGTGCGCCAACACGGGGGATTCTTTTTGTTATGAAGTTATGAAGCAAGGTACAATCTGTACCCTAGTTGTAGTTGTTGCACCGGTGCAACAACTACAGATGATTTGGGGTTGAAAAAATCAACCAAATAGCATATAATACACTTAACAAGACAGCCGAGCGATAGATACGACCTATCCGTCCGGCAAACTATTCAAAGAAAAACACCTTGTGCTTGACCGGCTGAGGTGTTTTTCTTACTTTCTATGATTCAGAATCGTTACAATAAGTATTGCAATGGTAAGTAACACCATGAATTCCTCATATGTACTCATAAGGCACCACTCCCTTCCAAGACTCGAACGGATATGGTGTAACACCTCTCGGCTGCCCGGTTAAGTGTATTATATTGTTTAATTATTGCAGGATTCAATACAGGGTACACCGCATTGGTAATTGAGTTGATCTAATTATTGCTAGGCTCATAATGCATATAGTATTTCATCTCGTTTTTATCAGTATGGCTTTCACCAATTTCTATGATTTTTGGTATATATTTTTGGGATAAATAATCTAAATCTGTTAACTCGGTAAAAGGATATTTATAATCTGTATTTTTAATCCGGTATTCCTTAAAGTGTGAATCATAAATATATCCACCTGCTCGTTTAGCATATACCTTAAATCTAACGCAACCTAACGTCGAATGATATAAAAGCTCAAATTCATTTGCGAGGATATAGAGATAAAATTTGTCTATATCTGCACCGCATGATACAAATAAATTAATTATGTAATCGCAAACACTTTTTTCTTTTTCATTTAGAGCATCACGAGTACCGTAGTATTCACATACAGAAACCTTGGAAACGATTTCAAGGTAATTATGTAGGTCAGAAATATCTTTGAAATAAGATTTCCAATGTGCCTCATTTTTGTTTTCTTGATGTGCAAATAGTGGACTATCGCGTAGCAGTTTTCGATCTTCATTACAAACAATAATAGAAATCCATTTAACATTTTCAGATATTTTAATTCTAAGAATGTTATTAATTCCATAAAATAAAGATGTGTAATTTTCAGATCGGTGTTCTATTTTAAATTCATCATGATCCCATCCTAATTTAGTTAGTTCATCAATAAAATAGAAACAAGCATTTTCTTCCTTCGTAGAATCTGGCTCTTTACTTTCAAACGCAGATTTTTGAATAGACTGTTGAGGGATGGTCAAATATATATTTGATGAATCTTTATGCGGAACAATTAAAGTAGCGCATTTGTTGCACAGTCCCTCTGCATTTACATGAAGAAATAGTCCTTTTTTACCACATCTTTTACATACTGCCATATAGGTATCCCCCTTTGTATATTAAAATTTTTTAATTTCTCGTATTTTAGCTCGTATATTTTGTTAAATATCGTTTTACCATATATAGAACCGTATTTTATTTCAAAAAATAAAAAACAATCTAATCATGGAGCATATATTGAATGAAAATATTAGTTTGGCAGATAAGAACAGCAAAACGGATCACATTAGTAGAACTGGCAAAGCGGTCCGGCATCGGAAAGTCTACGATCAACAATATCGAGAACGAAAAAGTATCTCCGACATTGATGCAACTGGAAGCGCTGGCAGCAGCTCTTGAAGTCCATATAACTGATCTGTTCGAATCTGATTGGAAATAATTTCCACAATTATGGAAATATCGCTAATTGTTTCATGCATTCCCCCGAAATATGCTACTATACCAGAGAGGAGGTGGGGACTCTATGAATTACAAAAGAGCAATCCTCGACATGTTGGGGAAGATACACGACGATAAAATCCTGAAGCGGATTTATAACTTTGTTCGGTATCTGTACATCGGAGCTGGCAAATAGCCAGCTCTTTTTAATCCTCTTTGTTCTGGTTTTCATAAAATGAAGATATGTTTTTCAAGATTCTTTCCAAAGCATGAATATCTTCATCGCTCATATCTATCATCATCTTAAATAAGTTTTTACGACTTTCATCCTGACCAAACATGATCTGATCAATACGTGCCTGAAAATCATCATCGGTAGCGACGAACATTTCACCTTCTCCAGTAGTCAGCCACATGTAATCAACATTGAATTCACGACAAATTGCTTTTGTCATTTGTTCAGTTAAATTTCTGTTTCCTTTTTCTATATTGGAGATAGCTACTTTTGTAACACCTAATCGATCACCGAATTTCTCGAGAGTAAGTCCAAGAGAAGTACGTATTTGTTTTATTCTTTCTCCTTGTTCCATATCAAATACCTCCTTGTTTTCATTAGAATACCACCTTTAAGAATGAATTGCAATAGAAAAAGTAATCAGAGATAACAAAAAAGTGTTGACAAAGTAATCTGTGATACCTATAATGTAATCAAAGATAACAAGGAGGTGAACAGAGTGACAAGAGACGAGAAAAAGACAAACATTGAAAACATGGCAGAATCTGTGATGTCTGTAAAGAATCCCGCGGAGCAGTCCATGATGTTCATGGCAATGTCCGCCTACGCGGAAGGCAAGGCAGCAGGCAAAGCGGAAGAGCGTCAGCGTTACAAAAAGGAAGCAGGGTAAAGGAAGAGAGAAGGTGCGAAAGATGCTATTCATAATTAATGGTTTGAAATATGACACGAAGAAGATGGAAAAGGTAGCAGATGTTAAGAAATGGTATCAATGCAAAAACATATTTACTCGGTCGTTATATCCTGGACTAGAAGTTGGAAGCACAGATGATTGCGAATTATGGAAAAGCAAAAAAGGAAATTGGCTGTTGACAAGAGAAAAAGATTACGGAGTCCATCGTGGTGAAGCAATCGAAGAGGAAGAAGCGAAGAAGCTTCTGATGCATTATGCAGTAGATAAATACGAAAAAGAATTCGGGAAAATTCCGGAGGCATAGCAGGACAAAGGGAAGGAGGCGAGTAGAAAATGGGAATAGTTGACGCTTTTACAGCAGAAACGCCAATTACGATTAAACAGCCGCAGTATTACAATATGGTGTTTCAGGCAGCAAAGATGGAGCTGCTTGAGAATGCGGTGATGGCAGATGTGCCTAATAAGCATATCCGGGCAATGATGGGACACAGAGATGAAGTCCAGATTGGAGGATATGAGAAAGATGACGAAGAATGAACTTGAGAATCTGATACATGGATCCTTAACGGATGAGGAGTACGAGCTGATCGAGACCGTATACATGTGGTATCCGGCAATTCGGAATACGTCCGGTAAGGAAGAAGTAGCAGAGTTGTATAAGAGCTTTGGACTCATAATCTTCAAAGATATGTTCCGGAGAGCAATGAAGGTAAAAGACATTGAGGAAGAGATACGGTCGCTTGATCGAGCGAAAAACAGTCTGGTTGAAGAGCTGGAGCGATTGAAGGGAGCGTGATGGGATATGGATATTCGGGAGATACTTGGAATATCCGAGATGTACGAATTTATTAGATACCTAAAAGATATCATTTTTGATAAGCAGAGAAGAGAAGAATACTTCAATAAGATTATTGAGGATATTGATTTGAGTACAGATTTCATGAGAGATGTGTTTCAGGCAGAGGCAGCTCAGCGAAAGCAGATGAAACAGGACTATACGCCGGATTGTATTTGTAACTTATTTTATGAGCTTTCGACGACACCGGCAGCGGTACTTGATGAATGCGCAGGAACTGGAAGCCTTGCAATATCTTATATTGCAAATGGTGTAAAGAATGTGATCTGCATTGAAAAAAGCGAAACGGTATTTCCACTTCTTTTGTTCAATATGAGCATTAGAAACGTAACAGGATGGGTAATAAAAGAGGATATAACAACACGCGAGTTGCTTGAAGCATACCGGCTTGAAGCCGGAACGCGATACAGTGACATTGCAAAGCTGGAACCAAACATCGGACGCGTCCAGACAATCATATCGAACCCACCATATTCATTGCCATGGAGTGGTGTTGGGGACTGGAGGTTTCGAAAATATGCAGTACCACCAAAAAGCAAGGGCGATTATCTGTTCATAATCGATATATTGACAAGGCTGAAGGATGGTGGGGAAGCGTTTGTACTACTTCCACATGGAGTGCTTTTTCGAGGAAATCAAGAACTGGCAATCAGAAGATCATTGATCGAAAAAAGATATATTCATGGGATTATTGGTCTTCCAGACAATATGTTCCTGAATACAAGCATACCAACTGTGATGATCTGTCTGAAAAAAGCAGATACCGAGAGTGTGTACATAATGGATGCAACGAAATATGCAACAAAGAAGGCAAAGGTCAATGAATTAGACGGAGAAGCCGTACACGAGATTGCAAAAAATTACAAAAATCGTATCGAAAAAGCAAAAATATCCAGATTGGTGTCAATCGAAGAGATTCAGGCAAATCAATATAACTTGAATATACCGCGTTATATCGATACTACGGAGCCTGAAGAACAGGTGGATATAAGAAAGCTGACAGCTCAGATGCAAGAAACAGATGAGGAAATAAGGAAGACAGAGCGGGAATTGGCGGGAATGATGCGACAACTTGTTGGAGATGGTTATCAGAGCGATATCGCGGAGGTATTGAAGCTATGGAGCTGACCAAATACAAACATGTAAGAATCAAAGATATATGCATATGGAAAAGGGCAAAGAAAGCAAAGATATATCCGGAAGGAAGCTTCTGCGTGCAGGTATCGGCAACAAAAGGCCAGATGGAGTATCTGAACGAAGAGAAAGAGGTTGAATCAAAATACTGTGTCTTTCAAGTTGTGTCAAATAAGTATTTACCGGCATATGTGTACATGATCTTCAAGATGAATTTGCCGGAATATCTTAGGAGAACACAGACAGGACTCAATATTGTACCAGAGATTTTTAATGAGTATGAGATTGACCTGCATACGAATATAGATACGCAGCATGAGCTTGTCAATACGATGCGATGTATCGATACAAGAATCCAAGAGGAAGAAAGACAGGTGAAAGCGATTCAGAAATTAAAGAAATATCATTTACAAAAAATGTTTCCGGATATGAATCGGTAACAGAATGTAACCAGTTGAACCGGTGACAAATTGTCACCAACTGAATTAGTAAGGAGAGTGAGGACTATGGAGATAACATCGATTAAGTATATTAGTGCATCACCGTACGTGACGAAGGCGCAGATACAGAAGGCGTTGGATGTATCAGCGCGGACGGTATCGAACCGGCTTGCGGAAATTGACGAGTATGTGCAACGTGGAAGATACGGGAACTACACAATCCTGGACGGCTGCGGCGTGACGTATGTCAACTACCTTGCCTTTGTGGATTTTCTCAGATACCGCAAAGACTTAAACGCAGGACGTAAGGTGCCGCAGTTCAATCCAACATCGGTCGCACGGCAGATCGGATGGGGTAACCTGCAAGCGGAATATCAGTAAAGAGAGGACGAGAGGATGAGCAACGAGATGATTATTACAACATATAAGCTGGCAACGATCGCAATGGTGGAAGGTGCAGTGCTACTGTGGATGGGGCTGATATACGGCTTCTGGATCATGGTAGCCGGCACAATCTGGCAGCAGTTGATCGCCCTGGCGAATGAAACGGAGGAAGAAGATGAGACTGAAAGACGAGAAACTGAAGCGCCCGGCAAAGCCGACGCGAAAGCAAAAAGAAATCATGGCAAAAAACGGCTTACGATGGGAAAACTGGAACGTCGAGGCAGACTGCGCAGATCATCTGATCGTGAAGAGCAAGACGTCAGACCGAAGAAGGGTGGCGTACAAGTGACGAAGATGGATGAGATTATGCACAAGGCATATATGAGTGCAAAGAGCTTCGCGGGATTGGAGCCACCGGCAGGATGCCTGTACATAGGCAGTAGGATCGCGAATGGCGACCGGTATCGGTACTGGGTGGCGGAAGATGGTAGTACATACTACCAGGAATCAACCGGAGAAGCTGCGTTGAAAAGAAAAAGAGCCGGCTGAAAACCGGCTCAGGTGTAATACCTCGAATCTGAACAATTTGAGTGTATCACACCGAACTTACGAAGTCAAGAAAAGCGGGATAAAACCGCGCTTTTCGGCAGTATTAGCATATTAAAGTTAGGGACGAAGATACACCAGATGGCATACAGAAAACATACATTTTATTTTCCAAATTCAATAGAGCATGCATATAAGTTCGCCGGTCATATCGGAGCGAAGGGTGAGAAACGGGCAAAGAGAAAGAAAGCCACACCGGAGCAGGTGAAGCGGCAGAATCAGATTAACAAGGAGAACAAGTACCGACACCTGTTGAAGGCGAACTTCTTACCGGGCGATTGCTGGATCACATTGAAGTACCCGGCAGGTACGCGGAAAAGCATGGATGCAGTCCAAAAGGATTTAACAAATTTTAACAAGAGCATGCGGAGAGACTATGCAGCACACGGCGAGAAGTGGAAGTGGGTACGGCGCGTAGAGATAGGCAAGCGTGGCGGCATCCATATCCATCTGATCTGTAATCGCATATGGAATACGGAACTGCTGATAGCAAAGAACTGGCCGGGGTTGTCACATCATAGCGAACCGGTCCGCGATGAGGAAGGCTTCGAACAGCTTGCATCGTATCTGTGCAAGCCGCTTCCGGAAGAGCTTGAACAGGAAAGTATATTCGATCCGGAAGAGATCAAGCGTGCATCCAGTCTTTCATCAAGCAGAAACCTAGTACGTCCGGAGCCGGAGAAGAAAGCATATGTCCGGCGGACAATGAAGAAGATCATCACGGATGGACCGATACCCCGGACGGGCTATTACATAGATAAAAAATCAATTCGAATTGGCATAAATCAGGTAACAGGGTACAGCTATGTCTATTACACGGAAGTTAAGATACAGCAGACCAAGAGAGTGATACGAGCACCGGGCGACGATTGGCCGAAGTTGCACCGGTGCAACGAAAGGAAGAGACGAAAATGCAAGAAGTGAGGATATATATTGAGACTTCGACGATTGCGCCGCGCGCCACGAAAGCCGACGGCATGTATGTGATGGAAGCATACGAAGATGGAAAACAGATGCTATACAAAGGCGAGCCTGTGATCGTGTATGAAGTCATACATTTTGAACACTGCAATACGAATATTATTACGCTGACACTGCTCATTGCAGCATTGGAACGGATGCAGAAGGGATGTACCGTGCACATCCACACACGCACGGAGCATGTATTCTGGACGTTGAAAAATGACTGGTTAGGTGGCTGGAAGAAAAATGGCTGGAAGTCTGCGAGAGGTGTTGCAATCAAGAATGCAGAAATGTGGGAAAAAGTCGAGTATTTACTCAATAAAAATGAAAGTTGGACCGTATCCGAGGACACGCACGAGTGGAAGGCTTGGATGCAGGAGAAGATGAAGAATGGAGGCATGAAAAATGTGGGATAAATTTGGAGAGTTGGACAGTGCCGAGGAGATCAACCGCCTTGCGGCAGCAGAACTGCAGGAGGGTGATATTGACGCACTCAAAGCACTTGCGGAAGAAAACGGACTGGATAAAGATGACGTGGAGGATTATATCGATCGGCTGATTGATACATTGACTACGCCGGAGCTGGCAGCGGTCGGGAAGCTGGATGTGGAAATGGGGCATTTAGACGTAAAAGGCATCCTCAGAGACTGGGTGGACGAGCTGAAAGCTGAGATCATGAGAGACAGGGAGTTTGCCATAGCGATACGACGGAAAGGGAAGAGCCTTGCGGGATATATTGCATTGACGGCTGAGACCGGTTATACGAATCGTGCGGTGGTGCACAAGGATATCGTGAAGAAGACCACAACTATTAAAAACATGATCGGATCGCATGAGTTTTCTATCGGGATCCCGACGCGGACAGAGCGGAAACAGCTGATGCATACATACTATGAGGGAGGTGTTGACTGATGATGGCATTCAAAGGGTTTACACCTAATCTGAAGAGCGTAATGGGTGATGGAAAGAAAGAGACATGTCACTTTGTACCAGGAGAGACAAAGAAGGTTGAAAGAAGCAAGACTGCAAATTCCGGATTCCATTGCTGCGAATATCCGCCGGACTGCCTGCGATACTACAGTTGGGAAAAAAGTCGTTTCTTCCGCGTAGAGGCGGCAGGCGATATCGACGAGGATGAAGGAGAACGTATCGCGACAACAGAAATTACGCTTGTGGAAGAGCTGGATGCACGGAAATTTGCTTATTATATCATGCGATATATAGCCATGTATCCACGGAGAAAGAATTGGATCACGAATATGACAGGAGTATCCATACAGCCGGACAAAGCAAAGGTATCGGAAGCGGGGCATATAGCAATTGCCAGAGGCAGCAGTCCGCGTGTCAGAGGTACAGAGGGAAGCGTGGTCGGACTAATTGTCGAAAAGGACGAAGAAATCAAGAATATGAAAATGCTCGTCGTAACAAGTAAATATGCGGATAAATGGCTGTACATCGATAAGAACAGACAATTGCATGTGGAGGAAGATGTATGAAAGAAAAAGCGATAGAGAAAACACCGGCGCCGAAGACGAAGAAAAAAGGTTGGTGGACAATCCTGCAGGTTGTACAGGGAATTGTAGTATTGAATATTTTCAAGAATAAAGTATTGCAGAGGCGGCACTGCTTTAACCCGACGAATAGCGAGTATGCAACATGGCATGCGGATACCGGGGTATGGCATGCAGAGAAGGTGCCTGCTGCATACGAAGCGAGCTGGGATGGCAGTTATGGATATTCCGGAAAAAATGGTGACAGCAGTATGTCGAGCGATGATCATGATCGATTGAAGGAAATATTGGATGATGCACAAAACCCATATACATATTATCGAACGAATTTGATTGACCGTATATATGATTTGGAGCAGGAAAGAGACAGGAAAGCGCGGCAGACAAAGGAAGAACGAAGATTTGCAAGAGTTACAGCATTGATGGATCGTGTGCCAGATGTGCCTACAGATCTGCGAGACTGGATAGATAAGCAGTTCACCGGCGGGGAAAACTGGTGTATCAAGGACAGGGATACAAAGAAATGGGTATGCTCGGCATGTGGCGGTTCGTTTGAATTGAAGAATAAGCCGCGGAACAACGACAACATTACATGTCCGGAGTGTAATCGGGAGATTAAGTATTTGTCACGAAAACGGAAAGTTGAGATGGTTGAACATTTCTGCCTGATCCAGCCGATGGATACAGACACATCCGTATGCAGGCATTTTGTAACAGAAATCACTTTCGAACCGGGAGTATGTGAACACAAAAATATATGGATAGATGAAGAAATACGGGTAATCCTGAACAAGCAAATTGATACGCTTGAATTCAATCGAAAGAAAAAAGCAGAATGCGACATCTACTATAAGCAGTGGAGTTACTTTGATAACAAAGGAAATCCGCAGAACAAGCGGGAATATGTTGGAGCACTGTATGATGCCGGCATCATGGAAGCCTTCAAGGATACAAGCTATGAGTCGTGGAGCCGGTTATTCACCCAGATGGCGGCAGCGGGACAGCAGTGCAACTGGAATGCAATGATGGCAGCAGTCAAAGACAAAGAATACATGCAGGTAGCAGAGATGTTGTTCCGTGGAAGATTCTACCGGATGCTGACAGAGACAAGCATGCAGATAAGTTATTGGGACTTAGAGTATATCGGTTATCTGGATGTGACCGGTCGGACGATTGAAGAGGTGTTCGGAATCGCAGACAGACAGAAAATAAACCGGATCCGGGATTGTAATGGCGGCAGGCTGGTCCTTAAGTGGATGCAGTACAGTGAAGAAAAAGGCGAGAAAATATCTGAGAAGCTGCTTACATGGGCGAAGCGTGAAAATATTACGCCGGGTACATTAAAAGAGCCGTTGACGTATATGTCGGCAGAGCAGGCAATGAACTACATCGAAAAGCAGAAAAAGGAGCAGTACAAAGGAAAGAGTACGCGTGTAATCGTAGATCAATATGCCGATTATATACGGATGTGTAACAAGCTGAAAAAGAAACTGGAAGATGAAATGATCTATAAGCCGCGGGAACTGAAGCGGCGACATGATGAAGCGGTCGAGGAAATCAAGGTAAGGGAAATAGAGATTGATTCAGAGGAGTATTCAGAACGGTATCCGGAAGCAGAGGATGTACTGAAGGAAATAAAAAAGAAATTCGAGTACAGAGGCACCGAATATTTCATCATGGTACCAGAGCGGATATATGACATTGTATGCGAAGGGCGGAGCCTGCATCACTGCGTCGGATCCACAGACCGGTATTTTGACCGGATGGCGCAGCATGAGACATACATTTGCTTCCTGCGGAAGGTAGAAGAACCGGACAAACCATTTTATACGATCGAAGTGGAACCGGGAGGCACGATCAGACAGCATCGTGGCATGTTCGATGAAGAACCGGAGTTAGAAACAGTAAAACCATTCCTGAAGGAATGGCAGAAAGAGATACGGAAACGAATGAGTGAGGAAGATCATGCACGCGCGAAGCAGTCGAAGGTATTACGAGAAGCAAATATAAGGGAATTGCAGGAGAAGAACAATACCAGAGTGCTTCAGGGATTGATGGAAGACTTTATGGAGGCAGTGTGAAAGGAGCGAAGACATGTTGGAATTAACAGAAAGATCAGAAGAGTATTCACAGGAATATCTTGCATTCAAGCAGGAGTTTGATACAGAGCTGAACAAGGCAGCAGACGGATTTGTAAAAATAGGTTATCTGCTCCGACGGGCGGAAGAATCGAATGTCTTGGAAACAAGCGGATACAGAAATGTTGCGGAGTTTGCAGCAGCGGAGTACGGACTGTCAAAGGACGTCGTATCAAGATATATCAATATCAACAAGCGCTACAGTGAGGGCGGGTATGCGCCCGTCCTTGCTGAAAGATATCATGGGTTCGGCATGGCAAAGCTTGCCGAGATGCTGACACTCCCGCAGGCGATAGTAGACACGATTCCGGAAGAATTATCGAAGACAGAAATCCGGGAGATCAAGAAGGAGTTTGATGAAGAGCAGGGCGTGACAGATATCGAGATTGCGATTGAGGCAGCAGGACAGCCAGAGGAACAAAGAGAAGATACGTTGCTGACGAAGGTAGTCAGAGCATGGCTGCATGATATACCGGACGACTTCCGGCGATTATCGAGCGTGATTTATCCGGATTATGATATCGACGCAATGATGGACATCATTGCGCCGGACGAGACGAGAGTGATCATCGTGCGAGTCCCTGGCGTTGGAAAACTGATGATGACATGCTCGATTTCGGCAAGTATCAAGATCGTCACTATGCGTACCGGAGAAAATCGGCAGATAAGCTGGGAAGACCTGTGCAGCGCCGCATCTGCAATCTGTGCGCGCAGATATCCGGATGAGGGGATCGAAGATGTCTGGGCGAGGACATATGATGATCCGTATCCGGAAGAGAAGAAAGAAGAACCGAAGCCAGAGCCGAGGAAGGAAGTGAAAAACGAAGAGAAGAAGCCTGCGAAGCGGAAGGAAAGTAAAGTCACGGTTGCAAAGCCGGTGAAGAAAGAAGAACCGAAGAAGCAGTATGAAAAGCCTGCGATCGTCGAGATGCATCATGATCCGGAGGTGCTGGAAAGAGATGCAGAAGAAGTGAAGAATGCAGCGGAAGCTGATCAGGAGGAAAACGCACATCAGAAAGAAGGTACCGAAGAACAGGAAACATATGCTCCAGCTTCAACGGGGTATTTGGGATATACAGATAATTCCGAATATGAAGCGACACTGGAAGAGCTTCGAGATGATATGAATGATCTGGCGAAGTATTTTGAACAGAAAGACTACAGTATGGCAAAACAGACGGCAGCGGTTATGAATACCGAGATTGAGAGCCTGCTGAAGATTATGGAGAAACATAATGGATAAGAGCAAGAAAGGGGTAAAGTGATGACAAATAAAGGAACATGTAAGTACTGTATGAATATTGTGCTCTTTGGAGAAGAGATACCGGATGATCAGGCAGAGGAGCATGCAATCATGATGTGCGACTGTCAAGGAGCGAGAATCCATCAGAGAGCGAGAGAACGGCAAGAGAAGGCAAAGGATAACATCAAGTTGGCAATTTACGAAACGGACGAGAAAGTGTGCGAGTATCTGAAACAGTGCGTTGAGCTGGTTGATCAGAGAACAATCGCAAAGATAACAGTTGATAACGGTCGAGGTGTTAAGGTTACAATCAGCAAGACAAATAAGGACACAATCAAGGTAACGAAAAAAGTAAGTAAGGATGTGGTTTATGATGAGTAGACTGACAAAGAATAATAAAGGAGATTACTATTACCCAAAATGCATTGAAAGATGCGATGGTGTTGGTACATCCGAGAAGTGTAATGAATGTGATTTCTGTTACGAAATATGCAAGAAACTTGGAGAGTATGAGGACTTAGAAGAGAAAATGGCGGTCAGCCAGCAACATATGGTAGATAAGATTGTAGAGAGATTGAAGGAGGTCTCATATGAACGATTCGGAATCTATGGATTTGGCGGAGAGCGTGTAATTAATTTAGATGATGCAATAAGGGTTATAAGAACAAGAGAATTGAATTGTGATGAAACACAAGAAATTAGAACGGTTCTGAAACGTATGCATGAAATGTTTGATGAAGCTATTGAGACTAATGCATGCGGAAATGAAAACGAATTAAGCAGAATGGTCGAGGCATACTTACCGAATATTGAACAGAGTTATAAATACTTTATCGAAAGAATGATGGGGGTAAAACATGGGTAGATCTATCATGCAGAACAAAGACGGATGCTGTTACATGTGCGATCTGCTCGGGACAAGGCAGCAGGGCTATACGATTGAAGAGCATCATTGCTTTGGAGGACCAAACCGAAAACTGTCCGAAAAATATGGACTGAAGGTTTATCTTTGCCCGGAGCATCACCGAACGGGACCGGATGCGGTACACCAGAACAGCGACTATATGCAGATCATACATGAAGCTGCACAGAAAGCTTTTGAGGAACGCTATCCAGATAAGAACTTCCGCGAAATCTTCGGAAAGAATTACCTGTAAAGTCTAGTAAATACTAGATAAAGATGCACATTGAAAAGTGAATACTGGTCAGAAATTTTCATCTTTTTTATATAAAAAGTATTGACATACGGTGCACCGTATGATATTATAATACTTGTAAGGAGGTGAATAAGAAATGGCTAAGAAAAAACAAAAGAAAAAGCCCAAACTTGAAAAGGTCGCAATCGTAACAGGCATCCTGCAAGGCATAGCAACCATCGTATGCTTGATCTACGAAACCTTCTTCAAGTAAGGGCACAGGCGGTGGGAATATCCCACCCACCGCCTAATTTTATTCTAAGCCATTTTTGAAGATATGTCTATAAGAAAAGTATTAACAATTATTAGCACCTGTTCGGCGGCGGTTCTTGTGTACTATGCAATCAGAAAAGGATTGGATGCGGCAATTGCAATAGCACTTGTATTGAGTGTGGCATCAATTGGATTAAATATATATTGTGAGGTGCACGATGGAAGAAAAGAAGATTAGACCGCAGGACAAGTGGAATGCAAAAGCTGGCTTGATAAGCAAATCATATAAGCTGAAGCGAGAGCTGGTAGAGGCATTTGCAGATGCATGTGAGAAGGCTGGAGTAAGTCAAGCCGGACAGCTTAGCATGATGATGAGAGAATTCATCGAGAAAAACAAGTAAATACTAGAAAAGGAAAGGTACTGACCAGTATTCATTGGTTGGTACCTTTTTTATTTTGGCACTAAGAAAATATATCATAAATCTAAAGAAGGAAGGGGGTGAGAATCTGGGAAACTGAAAGAACATAAACATATAAAATGATTGGAGGATATAAAGATGGCAAAAGTATATATTGGAGTAGGACATGGTGGGAGTGATCCAGGAGCAGTGAAGTATCTTGTAGAAAAGGATATTGATTTGCAGATGGCAAAGGGATGCCGCGATTATCTGAAAGAGCATGGCGTAGATGTAGTGATTAGCAGAACTGGAGATATTGATAGCTCAATCAACGAAAAGACAACAATGTGCAATCATTGGGGCGCAGATCTGGCACTTGATATACATAACAATGCAGGCGGCGGAGAAGGCTTCGAAGTATGGCACAGTGTGAACGGTGGCAAAGGAAAGGTGCTTGCACAGAACATAGAGAAAGAAGTTGTGAAGATCGGGCAGAAAAGCCGAGGCTTAAAGACAAAAAAGAACGCATACGGAAGCGATTATTTTGGATTCATTCGACAGACGAAATGCCCGGCGATTATCTGCGAGGGTGTATTTGTAGACAATAAGGCTGATGCGGCAAAAGCGGATACAGAAGAGAAGTGCCGGGCGTTTGGTGTAGCATATGCGAAAGGAATCCTTGCAACGCTTGGTATGAATACAGAACAGAATGCAAACGGAGAAACAAAGACACCGGAGCAGGCAGCAGTCCAACCAGAGCAGACACAGGCGGATACATATAGAGTCAAGGTCACAGCATCGGCACTGAATATCCGCAAGGATGCGGGTACAGCAAATGCAGTAACCGGAGTAATCCGGGACAACGGTGTATATACGATTGTGGCGGAAAAGATGGTATCCGGACAGAAATGGGGAAAGCTGAAAAGCGGTGCAGGCTGGATATGTCTGGAGTACACGAAGAAGGTATAAAGGAGCGTGAGCAAGGTGAGACAAAGAAACTCGGTTGCAAGCTACAACATCGGGAAGCATAGATTCTTGGAATTGTACCACTACTGTATGCAGTACCCGGACTGGATTAAAGAGATTAGAGAACTGCGCGGATTACGATCTCATGAAACCGGAGCAACAGGAAATGGATTATCGAACCCGACCGCAAGTGCAGCCATCAAGGCAGCAGAACTAAGCAAGCGTTGCAAGTTGATTGAAGATACAGCGATGGAAGCGAATAGAGAGCTTGCACAATACATTCTCGCGGGAGTAACAGATACTGAATGCACATATCCGGTGCTTGAAGCACGTGGGATGCCAGCATCGCGTGCATTATACTATCGCAGTCGACGGAAGTTCTATTATCTGTTATCTAAGAAAGTGAAGTGAGAAGATATGAAAACGGAGTATGAGATCATTGAGGAATATATTGATTACTTTAACGAAAATGAATTTGTAGAGAGCCTGACGCTGCAAGATCAGATGCTTTATAGACTTGCATTAAGAGAGACGTATTCATATTTGTTTTTTAAGCTGTATGTAAGAGTGAGAGAATTCTTCGGAAGTTTTAAGAAAAAATGCAAGTGGAGTACTCAGGGGACAAATTAAATGATATTATGATAGCGTGAGATAGTTGAGAGAAACGGAGAACAGCAGTTGTATGGAAACATATAGCTGCTGTTTTGCGTAGAAAGGAGAGACGATGAAACAGACGATATGTACAGCAGTAGGAATGATTGGATCTGCGATTGCTTCGGTATTTGGTGGATGGGATGCGGGAACCGTAACTTTGCTCATATTCATGGCGATTGATTATGTATCCGGTTTGGTTGTAGCTGGAGTGTTCCACAAAAGCAACAAGACAGATACCGGAAGCCTGGAGAGCAAAGCAGGATGGAAAGGCTTATGCAGAAAGTGCATGACACTTGTGTTCGTGATCGTGGCATACAGATTAGATCTTGTGATTGGAACGAATTATATCCGCGACGCGGTTGTGATTGCATTTATCGCAAATGAAACGATATCACTGGTAGAAAACGCAGGACTTATGGGCGTAAAGCTCCCGGCAGTAATCACAAAGGCAATCGATGTCCTTCAGAAGAAATCAGAGGAAGAATGATGTATAACGACAAACGATGGAAGAAGAAACGTGCAGTGATTCTACGGCGAGATGCTTACCAGTGTCAAGAGTGCAAACGATATGGCAAGCGTAGATCTGGAGACCATGTGCATCACGTATACCCAGTCGAACAGTATCCAGATGAGCGATACAACGACTGCAACCTGATTACGCTATGCCAGAAGTGCCACAACCGCATGCATGATCGGGATTCACACGAGCTTACAACGTATGGAAAACAGTTACAAATGCGTATGAAGAAGAGATATGGCAGCAGACTCCCCCCTCTCTAGCGATTTTGGAGCGGGTAAGGATAGAACGGTGGGTGGAGCCTTTTCCAAATACGCAGGATTTTTTGAGAAAGGGGGAAACCGGGTGAAAAAGACAGCATGGAAAAATCGAATAATATCAGCAACCAAGGCGGTTTGCACGTATCGAGATGCTTTCCTTCCGATGATCGATACGCTCGCAAATATACTTGCAGAGCGTGACAAAATCTATCAGGAATACGTCGAAACCGGTGCCAAACCTGTAGTGGAGCATACGAACAAAAACGGAAGTACCAACATGACCAAAAATCCGCTGCTGGTGAGCTGGGGCGACATGAATACATCCGCGCTTGCGTATTGGCGTGATCTTGGGCTCACACCGGCAGGGCTGAAAAAGATTGATGAATCTGCAATCAAAACCAAGAAGACATCGGTATTAGGAGATATTCTGCGGGACATTGGCAGCTAAGAAGTATAGGCAGGTAGCGATCGACTATGCCAAGGATGTAGTTGCGGGAAAGATCATTGCCGGGAATAATGTACGAGAGTGCAAGCGATTCCTGGGCGATCTGGAACGTGATGATCTGGAGCTGCACACGAAAGAGCCGGATTTCGTGATCAATATCATTGAGAGGGTAATGGTTCACGTGAAGGGAGAGGACCTGCAAGGGCACTCTCTGCGGAATACTCCGTTGATATTGCAGCCGTGGCAGATATTCATCGTATATAACTTAATAGGATTTTACTATAAAGGTACTCAGATCAGACGATACAAAGAGGCCTTTATTTTTATTCCGAGAAAGCAGGGCAAGACGCTGTTTGTGGCGGCGCTTGCGTTTGCACTTGGCCTTCTGGAAAGAAGATCAGGAGCGACAATCTATATTGTGGCCGCCGCCTTGAAGCAGGCGAAGCAGAGCTTTGACGACATCCTGCATACATTGCGGTACCGGGGCATGATAGGCGAGTTCAAAGTACTGGATAACAATGCACAGCACTCTATCGAGTACACGTTTTACAACGAGGACGAAGAGCCGGAAGGTTCCCTGTACATCGAAGCACTCGCCAGCAATCCGGACACGCAGGATTCATTCAACTGTAACATAGCCATCGCGGATGAGGTGCATGCGTTCAAGCGTGCATCCCAGTACAATCGGTTCAAAGAAGCGATGGCGGCATACACGAACAAGCTGATGATCGGCATCACCACAGCAGGCGATAATATGAATTCCTTCTGCTATCGCCGGTTGGAATATGCCAACAAAGTGCTGGATGGCATCGTGAAGGATGATACATTGTTCTGTTTTGTATCCCGTGCGGATCAGGACGAGAAAGGAAATGTAGATTTTACGAATCCGATCCAGCACGAAAAGGCAAATCCGGGATATGGTGTGACAATTCGGCCGGAAGCTATCCTGAACGATTCCATACAGGCGCAGAACGATCCGCAACAGCGGAAGGATTTTCTAAGCAGACAGTTGAATGTATATACAACGGCGATGAAGGCATATTTCGACATCAAAGAGTTTCAGAATTCGGATAAGCAGTACAACTGGAGCATAGAGGAGCTGGCAAAGCTCAAAATTGACTGGTACGGCGGCGCCGACCTGTCGAAGCTGCACGATCTTACTGCGGCGGCGCTGTTCGGACACTATAAAGGTGTTGATATCATTATCACGCATGCATTCTTCCCGGTTGTTGAAGCAGCAAGGAAAGCAGATGAAGACAACATACCGCTGTTTGGATGGCGGGACGATGGATGGCTGACCATGTGCAATACACCAACGGTCAATGTCGGTGACATTGTAAATTGGTTTAAAGAGATGCGGAGCAAGGGCTTCAAGATCAAGCAGGTTGGCCACGATAAGAAATTTGCACGTAAGTATTTTATCCAGATGAAGAAAGCAGGGTTCAAAATCATAGATCAGCCACAGTATTTCTATGTGAAGTCAGAAGGCTTCCGGCATATTGAGAAGTCGGCGAAGGATGGCAAATTGTATTACTGCCATTCGGATGCATACGAATACTGTGTGCAGAATGTACACGCCATTGAAAAGACAGACGATATGATCCAGTATGAAAAGATAGAACCGACGGCACGTATTGACTTGTTCGATTCGAGCGTGTTTGCGTGCGTCAGATATTTGAATTCACTTGAAAAGAGTGAGAAATCAAAGAGCTGGTGGGGAGGTGAGAACGAAGATGAGTAAGAAAGAAAACGCCATCCAGCGGGCGCTAAAAAAGGCAAGAAGAAAGCGGTCAACGGTGATGATCGGAAGCAACGAAGCATATGATCTGTTATGCGGTACCGGGTATACATCATTAGACCAGAATCCGGAGATTGTAGCCGCCTGCCGGAAGATTGCGGAAGTTATCGGAGCCATGACGATTCATATCATGCAGAACACCGAACGCGGCGACGAGCGTGTGATCAATGAGCTGTCGAGAAAAATTGACATCAATCCATGCAGCACCATGACACGGCAGACGTTCATAGAAGCGGTGGTGATGAACCTGCTCCTGTATGGCAAAGGCAATTCGGTTGTTAAGGTCTATACAGAGGACGGCTATCTAGCAGATATGGAGCCGGTGGCAGCAGGCAGAGTCATTTATCAGGGCGACTATAGAAATTACCGGATACTGATTGACGGCATCCCATACCAGCCGGATGATGTGCTGCATTTCGTCTATAATCCGGACAAGACATACATGTACCGGGGGCAGGGCGTGACAGCACAGCTTAAGGATGTTGCGGATAACCTGCGGCAGGCACAGGTCACTACAAACGCTTTTATGAAGAGCAAATGGAAGCCATCACTGATCATCAAGGTAGATGGCATGGTAGAAGAGTTTTCAAGCCCGAAGGGCAGAAAGAAGCTGATAGACGAGTATATGACATCCGGAGAAGCCGGAGCACCGTGGCTGATACCTGCGGAACAGTTTGAGATAAACCAGGTCAAGCCGCTTTCATTATCCGATCTTGCAATTGCGGATAATGTGAAGCTGGATAAGCAGACAGTCGCGGCAATCCTTGGTGTTCCGTCGTTTGTACTGGGCGTAGGCGAGTACAAGCAGGAAGAATGGAATTACTTTGTCAAGACCAAGGTACGAGAAATCGTGACAGGCTTACAGCAGGAGATGACGCGGAAACTGATCTACAGTCCGAATATGTACATCAAGTTCAATGTACTGTCCGTGATGGACTGGGACCTGACGACGATTGCAAGCGTGTTCGGTTCCTTATCCGACAGGGGTTTTGTAACCGGAAATGAAGTAAGAGACAAGATCGGCATGTCACCAAAGGAAGGCTTGGATGAACTTAGGGTGCTTGAAAACTATATCCCGTGGGATATGGCAGCGGCACAGAAGAAACTGGTACAGAAGGGAGATAACAATGGATAGACATATTCGACAGACACGATCTGTCGCATCGGAATTTAATACGCGGGAAGACGGCGAGGCACTTTCGATAGAAGGTTACTTCGCCGTTTTTAATAGCACCTATAACATTATGCCGGGGATGAGTGAGAGTGTAGCGCCTGGGGCGTTTACAGATACGATATCCGGCGATGTACGTGCACTGATCAACCATGATACAGGGCTTGTGCTCGGAAGAACCAAAGCAGGCACATTGACACTGCGGCAGGATGAACGCGGACTCTGGGGGCATATCGACATCAATCCGGATGATTCGGACGCGATGAACCTGTATGCCAGAGTGAAACGTCACGATGTAGATCAGTGCAGCTTCGGCTTTGACATTCTGGACGAAGAGCCGGAAGCCCGCGAGGACGGATCCGTACACTGGACAATTAAGAAGGTGGAACTGTACGAAGTGTCGGTATGCACCTTCCCGGCATACGAAGAGACAAGTGTCAATGCGCGAAAGAAGGATGCAGATACCATCCGGGCGCGACAGACCGAGGTGTGGAAGCTTGACATGAAGAAAAAATTAAAAGGAGGAAGCGAATCATGTTAAAAGCAATTATGCTCAGAAAGAAGCTGAGCGAAGTCACAAAGAAGCTCACAGAGGCACGTGAGAAGGCAAAGGAGCTTGCAACACGTGAGAAGGAGCTTGAGGCAGCCATCGACGAGGCACAGACTGAGGATGAGAAGGAGGCGGTCAATCAGGAAGTCGAACAGTACGAGAAGGACAAGGCGGAAAATGAGGAATCCGTCCGGAATCTGGAACAGGAAGTATCTGATACAGAGAAAGAGCTTGCTGATCTGGAGGAGAAACAGAGACAGGCTGCACCGGCAGCAGATACAACAAAGAGAGGAGAAGATACAGTGAAGACAATGACCACAAGAAAGAAGTTTTTTGGAATGAACAATCAGGAGCGTGATGCGTTCCTTGCGCGGGAGGACGTACATACCTTCCTGGAGCGTGTGCGTACACTTGGCACAGAAAACCGCTCAATTACCAATGCGGAGCTTACTATCCCGGATGTAATGCTGGAACTGCTCCGTGAGAATATCGAGGGATATTCCAAGCTCTATAAGTACGTCAACGTAAAGAGCGTACCGGGAAAGGCACGTCAGAACATCCAGGGCACCATCCCGGAGGGTGTATGGACAGAGATGTACGCCGCGCTGAACGAGCTTTCGCTTTCGTTCAACAATACAGAAGTAGACGGCTACAAGGTCGGCGGATATCTTGTAATCAACAATGCGGTACTGAAGGATTCCGATGTCAATCTTGCTGAGACGATCGTTACAGCACTTGGACAGGCGATTGGATTGGCACTCGATAAGGCAATCCTGTACGGAAAAGGTACAAAGATGCCGCTTGGTATCGTGACACGCCTTGCACAGGCAACAAAGCCGGAGAGCTACCCGGAAACTGCACGTACATGGGTTGATCTGTCATCAACAAATATCAAGTCGATTGCGGCTGCCAAGACCGGTGTAGAGCTCTTCAAGGAGATCATCAAAGCATCCGGTGCGGCAAAGGGTAAGTATTCGACCGGTACACGATTCTGGGCAATGAACGAGACGACGAAGACAACGCTTGTATCAGAGGCGCTTTCCTTCAATGCGGCCGGTGCTATTGCGACAGGCATGAACGACACCATGCCAATCATCGGCGGCACCATCGAGACACTTGATTTCATCCCGGACAATGTGATTGTCGGCGGTTATGGGGACCTCTATCTGCTTGCAGAGCGTGAGGGTACAAGCATCGCACAGTCCGAGCATGTGAAGTTCCTGGAAGATCAGACAGTTTTCAAAGGAACTGCAAGATACGATGGTATCCCGTCAATCGCAGAGGGATTTGTAGCAATCGGCATCTCCGGCACAAAGCCGACAGCCGACATGACCTTTGCGGACGATACAGTAAATGCCAAGGTGGCAGCAGGAACAAAGGAATAAGAGGTAGCGTATGACAGATGCAGATAGATTGACGATGTTGAAGATTGACCTCGGCATATCGGCTGAGGTGTACGATCAGCGGCTGACACGGTATCTGCAGGCAGCACAGACGGAGATAGAGCGGGAGGGTATCACCTTCCCGCCGGAGCCGCCTGTAGATGATGAGGAGCTGATCATAAGCTATGCCGCGTGGAAATGGCGGCAGCGGACAACCGGCGAGGGTATGCCGCGGATGCTCCGGTATGCGCTGAATAACCGCCTGTTGTCGCAGAAAGCGAGGACAGAAGATGGATGACGAAATCATATTGATCGCGGTTAAGACTGGGACAGATGATATCGGCAATCCGGTTGTCGTTGAGAAGACCGAGCGTGCAGTAATATGCAAAGTACAGTCTGTTGATCGCCAGGAATTCTTCAAAGCCGGGCAGGTCGGTATGAATCCGAAGTATCGCTTTGACACAGATAAGGTAAATTACAACGGCGAAGAGCTTGTGAAGTACAAAGACAAGGTATATGGGATCTATCGCACCTATGAGCGTACAGATTCCGATACGATCGAGCTGTATGCCGAAGAGAAAGCAGGGGTGACGTATGTCGAACAAGACGATTAAAATTGGACAGCTTGATATGGAATTACAATCGATTTTTTCGGCGTTTGAGCATCATGTGCACACTGCGGTTGATACGGCAGCGGAGAAAACAGCCGAGGAAGCTGTAAAGAAGCTGAAAAAGACCTCACCCAAAAACAAGCGTGCAAAAAGAGGAAAAAAGTACAAAAATGGATGGAAATACAAGAAAACATCAGAAGGAATGACTGTGTATAACGAGCAGTACCAGCTGACACATCTTCTTGAGAACGGACATGACATCATCATCAACGGAGAAGTGCGAGGACACGCCGCTGCGCACGTGCATATTGCTCCGGTGGAAGCCTGGGCGCAGGATGAGTTTCCGGAAGAATTCAAAAGGCAGGTGGAAAAAGGATGACGATTGTAGATGTAAAGAAAGTCTTGTCGGTACCGGGTGTGACTGTACACTATGACCATGCACCTGTAGGCACCAAAGTACCATACGTCACATACACATGCCATGCGGATAGTAATTTCTTCGCAGATGACAAGGTGTATCAGAAGATTAGTTCCATGCGTGCGGTGCTGTACAGTACGAAGAAGAATGAGAAGCTTGAAGCGATGATCGAAGATGCTTTGAATGAAGCAGAAATTCCGTGGAGCATGACAGACGAGTTCGAGAACGAGCAGAAAGTATTTATGACCATATACGAAGCTAAGACCATATAGGAAGCGAGGTAATATAAAGATGGGTAAAGAAAAAAATAAGATTAAGTTTGGATTGAAAAATACACATTATGCGATTATCACAGAGACGGAGCAGGAGGATGGAACGATCAAGAGTACATACAGTACGCCAAAGAAATGGCCGGGAGCAGTAAGTTTGTCGCTTGATCCGTCCGGAGAATCCAACACGTTTTATGCGGATGATACCGCGTATGCCGTATTGTCAAGCAATTCCGGTTATGAGGGAGATTTTGAATCTGCGCTTGTGCCGGAGGAAGTAGAAACTGAAGTAATGGGACAGGAAGAGGTCGATGGTGTGCTCGTTGAATCCTCGACGGACGAACAGAAGTATATTGCGCTTTTGTTTGAGTTTTCAGGAGATAAAAAGGCACGCAGACATGTATTATATCGTTGCTCACTGACACGACACTCTGTTGCGTCTCAGACCAAAGAAGACAGTACCGAGCCTGTGACAGAATCTGTGACAATTACTGCTGCACCACGTCCGGATGTCAACGTGATCAATGGCAAGGAAAAAAATCTGGTTAAGGCAACAACCGGATCAAATACAACAGATGACGTGTATAAGAAATGGTACACAAAAGTATGGGAGCCAACATCGGCAGAACAAACAGAGGCAGCAGGTTAATATCAATCATTATGAAATGGGATGGTAGAAGATACCGTCCCATTTTTCTTGCAAATATATAAAGTTGCACCGGTGCAACAGAAACGGAGGATACTATGAGATCAGTGATCAGAATTGGACAGAGAGAGGTAGCGGTTGAGAGTAATGCAGCAACTGCGATTCGATACAAGCAGATCTTTAAGCGCGAGCTGTTAAAGGATCTTGCGAAGCTGGGAAACGTAGAAGACGTAGACAAGCTTGATGCAATTGAATATACATCGAAGCTTGCGTATGTGATGAACATGCAAAACCGAAAGGAGATTAAGGAAGCTTCAGAAGAAGGGTACATTGCATGGATGGAAGAATTTGAAGAAGCAGACTTCCAAGATCCCGCGGCAATTACATCCATCTTGAATGTATGGAATCGCAATATTACGACCACAAGTGAACTAAAAAAAAACCAAAGTCAACAGTAAGGGAGATGAATACAAACATCTTCATGCTACGGGCTTTTTCACTACATATATCGATGCAGGACCTTGATGAGTTAACACATGGAGATGTGCTCGACATGATGATTGAGAGCAACAACGACACGTATAACTACCCACTCAAGGCAACGCAGGATGACTTTGATAAATTTGCAGCTATGTAAGGAGGTGGCTACTTGGGACAGATCAAGGGAATTACAATTGAGATCGATGGAAAGACAACAGGGCTTACGAAAGCACTGAAAGCTGCCAATTCAGAGATCAAAACAACGAAAAGCCAGTTGAATTCGGTTGAGAAAGCACTCAAGCTTGATCCGAAAAATGTAGATCTTCTCAAAGCAAAACAGAATGCTTTGAATGAAGTAATCAAAGAAACAAAAGAAAAACTTGATATGGAGAAGCAGGCTGCCGAATCCGCAAAAAAGGAACTTGAACTTGGAAACATCACACAGGGTGAATATGATGCGTTGCAAGCAGAGATTGTTACAACGACAAATGAACTCTCAAATCTGGAGAAGCAGGCAAGACAGGCATCGTCTGTGCTGGGAAGTCAGATGCAGGCAGCAGGTGCGCATATCAAGGAAGTTGGCAACAACATATCTGAACTTGGAGAAAAGATTACAGGTGTAGGAGATAAGGTATCTGCACTTGGCGGAAAGATGACGGCAACAATTACGATGCCGGTTGTGGCAGGAGGTACCGCGGCGGTCAAAGAAGCGACTGATTACTCTTCCGCATTGGCGAAGCTGTCTACGATTGCAGATACAACACAGACACCAATAGATGATCTTGACTCTTCGATTATGGCTTTATCCGATAGTACCGGTATGGGTGCCGCGGAGATTGCGGAAGCATCGTATCAGGCAATTTCCGCAGGTCAGTCGACCAAGGATGCTGTTGGATTTGTAGAACAGGCGAACGTGCTTGCAAGGGCAGGATTTACAAGCATGTCGACCGCAACAGACACACTGACCACAGCGTTGAATGCATATGGACTGTCAGCAGATCAGGTATCAAGTGTGTCTGATAAGCTGATCACAACACAGAATCTTGGTAAAACGACCGTAGACGAATTAGGTGCATCAATGGGTAAGGTTATACCGACAGCGGCGATGTATGGCGTGAATCTGGATCAGCTGAGCGCAGCGTATATTACAACGACAAAAAATGGTATTGGAACAGCTGAATCAACAACATACATCAATGGTATGTTGAATGAACTTGGTAAGTCGGGAAGTACAACATCGGATATCTTAAAAGAAAAAACAGGCAAATCGTTTAGCGAATTGATGAATTCAGGGTACAATCTGTCAGATGTACTGCAGATTGTACAAGATGAAGCGGACAGTAGTGGAAAGAGTCTTGCGGACATGTTTGGCTCACAGGAAGCAGCCAAGGCAGCGGCAACCATCATCCAGCATACGAACGACTTTACAGGAGCAATTAAAGAACTTGAAAGTTCTACAGGAACAGCGCAAAAAGCATTTGATACACTGGAAGCTTCTGATCCGTCCATCCAGTTTGAGAAGACGAAGACGGCAATCCAAAACTGCGCAATATCAATCGGTCAGATCCTGATGCCAATCGTTCAGCAGATAGCCGGGAAAATACAGGAGTTAGTACAAAAGTTCCGTGACTTAGATCCGGAGACACAACAGCAGATTGTGATGATTGCAGCAATCGCGGCGGCGATAGGACCGCTGATTGTGATAATTGGTACACTCATATCCTCTGTGGGTAAGATTATCACATTCGGCGGTCAGATAGTGTCTTTAGTCGGTTCTATCACAACATGGATGGGTACCGCATCTACGTTTATTACAGGAACCATGATTCCGGCCATCACCGGAGTTGTCACTGCAATTGGTCCGTTTCTTCTGATTGCCGCTGCGGTAATTGCCGTGATCACTGCAATTATCGTAGTAATCAAAAACTGGGATGCAATCGTAGAGGTGGCACAGTTTGTATGGGAATCTTTCTGTGAGAAGGTGTCACAGCTTGTCACGGCGTTTAAGGAATTCTTCACATCTGCTTTTCAAGCGATTGGAAGCTTCTTTACAGGCATATGGAATGGGATCGTGTCCGTCGCGACAAATGCCTGGTCAAGCATAAGGAATGTATTCAGCACGGTTGGAAGCTTTTTCACAGGCATATTCCAACAGGCGTGGAATGGCATAACAAATATCTTCAATCGATTAGGCGGTTTCTTTTCAGGTGTGTGGAACTCTGTTACAGGTATCTTCAAAAGTGCAGGTATGGCAATCGGTAATGCGATTTCCGGGGCGGTAAAAACAGCCGTTAATTTTGTCTTATCCAAGGCAATCGGAATCATAAACGGCTTCATCGGTGCAATCAATGCCGTAATCGGTGTGATCAACAAAATACCGGGTGTCAGCCTGTCAAAGATTAGTAAGCTTGGAGTACCGCAATTGGAACGAGGCGGTGTGCTTGCAAAGGGACAGGTCGGCTTGCTCGAAGGTAATGGCGCCGAGGCGGTTGTACCGCTTGATCAAAACGAGAAATGGATTGCGGCCGTGGCACGTGAGATGAAAGCCGCACTTGCAGGTAATCAGACAGCGATGGCAGCAGGAGATATTGTGATCCCGGTATATATCGGTCAGTCAAAATTAAATGACATCATTGTACGTGCGAACCAGATCAATAATTACAGATCAGGAGGAAGATAATGCTGAACAAATATGTAAAAATCAATGGCGAACGTGTACCAAATCCAATCGATTATTCAGAGAGCTTCAGCAAAGTATCAAATACATTTCAGTCAGAAGCAGGGGATGATCTTGCAATTGACGTGCGAGCCGGAAAATACTCCGGCTCGTTGAAGTTCCAGGTATCTTCAAGATGGAAGAACAAGATGCTTGGATATGCAAAGATGCAGTCGGTAAAACTGCAGATTGATGAAGCGGAGTATACGGTGCGGATTGAGAGTATTGATTGCGATCTGGAGAAGAATTCGGAATATAGCCAGAACACACAAGGGTATTGGACGGTATCTTTCGGCGCGGAAGAGTTATAAAGCAAGGAGGCGGTAGCATGTATCAGGTATCAGAAGAATATCTGAAACAAACAAAAAGAAAAGTACAGACGTTCCGCCTGGCCGGAACAGTAAATAAGATCGCATTTACCAATCATGACATATTAAGCGGTTCCTTCACGATAACGAATCAGTGCAGCGAGCAGAACGATGTCAAGATCGGCAGTGTGTACATAGGAGAGTTGAAGTGCACATTCAAGCCGGATCTGCAGGTGCCAGATTGGACAAATGCACAGATCATAGTATCAGAAGGACTCTTGATTGGCGGTACCACATGGGAAGATGTACCGCTTGGCGTCTATACAGTATCAGAAGCAAATGACACGGAGTATGGCGTTGATATCACAGCATATGACAACATGGCTCGCTTCAATCGATCCTGTACGGTAGATATTACAATTGGCACACCATATGAGTTGTTAACGCTTGCTTGCACAACCTGTGAGGTAGAGTTGGGACTGACACAGGCAGATGTAGATGCACTTCCGAACGGAACGGAGAGTCTTTCGCTTTATACAGAGAATGATATCGAGACATGGCAGGATTTTGTATTCTGGGTAGCACAGGCAACAGGTACCATTGCGACGATGGATCGCGAAGGAAAGCTTGTACTTAGAAGCTACACGCAGAATGTTGTTGATACACTTACGAATCATGAACGGTTTACCGGCTCAAAGTTCAGTAAGTTTGAGACACGCTACTCTGGATTATCCTGTGTGAATATGGAAAACAACACTACAAGCTATTATGGATCTGATCCAGATAATTATCTGACATACAATCTTGGATCGAATCCGTTTCTGCAATATGGTGTAGACAGTTACAAAGAGCAGATCCGGCGCGCGGTGCTGGATGCACTTTTGAAAATAGACTATGTGCCATTCGAGACGAGCTGCTTATGTGGGGCGATGTATGACCTTTGCGATATCATCCGGTGCACGGATGGTATTGCTCCGGGAAAGCTTGGATGTGTGATGATGTATGATTATACATTCAACGGAGGGTATAAGATCACAGGCTTTGGATCGGATCCAGCGCTTGCAAGTGCAAAGAGTAAGACGGATAAGAATCTGGAAGGGCTACGGAATAACGTATCAACAAATGAGATATTATTTTTTAATTATGAGAATGCGAGTGCAATCCAGATCGGCGACGGCGAGTCCAAGGCAATCATAGATATCCGTTTCACATCGTCCGTCTCAATAGGCGTGCTTTTTCAAGCAGAAGTACTGCTTGATGCAACTGCAGAAGAAGATGTGATCGGATCAATCGAGTACACACTGAATGAAGTAACAATCATAGGATATAATCCGACAGAGACATGGAGCAACGGAAAGCATATACTGAGTTTGATGTATATGCTTATGATTGAAGAAAACTCCATCAATCGATGGATGGTAAAGTTAAACATTGCCGGTGGCAGTATAGCGATAGCACAGGGGGCGGTACGTGCGGTTATCTACGGTCAGGGCTTAGTTGGTACAGTCGAGTGGGATGGATTTATCACACTGGAAGAGAAGCTTACACAAATTGCTGTATTGGATTCTCTCACTGTGTCAAAGACTATGATATGTACGGTTGTTGCAGATATGATAGATGTAGATAAAAATATCGTAGAAGAACAGCTCCAGACCGTTCAATTGGAGGATATAACAACAGTTGGGAATTTGCTTGATAAGACAGAAATCGGCTGGGGAATCGTGAGCTGGACTTTTACAACAGACAGCGAGTGCACATATTCGTCAAGGTATGTATCAACTGAATGTGGAGCGTTCAGACTTGCAACAGAATTTGTAAACAAGTCAGTAAATCAGAACATAGACCGAGGAATGATGAATGTTGTCGATTTGGACTCAACAGAATTTGAATCAATCCAGAGTGCTATTGTTAGTGATGTGCTCAATTCTGCAAGTGAGAGTGGAGATGCTGAGAGTGAGACAGAACAGGTTGTGAAGTATCTGCTCTGGTCGGAAGACAAGTATTACACGATTCAGGATGATGTAGTAAACGAAATAACTATTTCAGGAGATATCTTGCAGGCAGCAGATTTCGAGAAACATGGATTAGATACAGCACCGGCATCGGACTATATCTTGCAATTAGAATCACCGAAGATATACAAATGGACTGCAGCTGACACAATCCTAGATACAATGATTACGATCACGGCGGTACCGCATGCACAGATCGTACAGGCAACGTGTGATATGTCGGATGTAAGTATCTATGGAATCACCGGAGCAACAGCAATCCATGAAGGTATAAAAGTTAAGCTATCCTATGATGCAGGCATGACCTGGACGGAAGAAGAAACTTTGACGGATGCATTAGAAGGAAGTATGTTACATGCATATGAGAGTGTAGGACAATCAAAGATACTTACGATTGGATTCATAGTATCGTCTGTGGAAGATAGCTTGACAGAGTTTCAGTATCAGTTTAAAAACGACGAGGAGGAATAAGATGGAATCAATACTCAAAAATATTTATATCAACAAAATTCAGGTACCGAAGTTTCACGGACATGTGCGCTTGGAACTTCGGGGATGCAGAGAAACCGAAGTGATTGAGCATGACAATCACATGACTGACGCTTTGGGAAAAATGTTCAGCAATAATGGATATTATCTAAACGTAGGAAAAGTAATGGACGAATTATGTCCAACAACAGAGGTTGCATTTGGTGGTATAGTATTAACGGACAAAGAAATACCTGATGATGCAACAACATTGTCGGGCGGAATAGAGGCTACGGCTTGTGGTGCATTTAATGTAGCAAATGCTGATGAGGCGTTGACGCAGGGGAGCTATAATCAGAAAGAAAGTGTAGCTGACTGGCCAAGCAAAAAAATGACATATGTATACGACTGGACAACCAACCAGGGAAATGGTGTGATTGCGGCTGCAGCATTAACACATAGAGACATGGGACTATGTGGGTTTGGAGATGCTGGTATAAGTGAGCTTACAAATGTTAACAAATATATAGATGGAGATTACAGTCTGTGCAATGCAAGAGAACCGATAGATGGAATAACCACTTTCTATATAGACTCTCAGTATATCTATGGTGGAAGTTTAAGTGCTAACAAGTTTAAGGTATATAAATATGCATCAGAGATATCAACATTTAGTCCGTTTAATATAGAAAAAAATAAAACGCAAGACATAAATAAAATTAGCTATGAACAAATCGATATGGAGATTGACGGATTGTCAACTTTGAGCCGCACATGTAATGATGGGAGATATATTTATTTCATAAACAAAGGTGTAACGTATAAGAATAAAACATTACAAGTCTTTAAACTAGATATAACGGACATGACAATGCAGCGGATTGATATAACTAATAACACACAGACAAATTGGTATAATGATGGTGGAATAGATGCATATAATGAATATATATACATAAGTGACAGTAACAAAAAACTGTACGAGATCAATACCAAAAATCCGACAGATGTGCATGAATATGAAACAAAAATGAATTATATATATCTGAACAAAATAGCAAATAGCAACGGAAAAATCTATGTGACGAATAATAATCGTATTGCTATATTTGATTGTATAACAAAAAGCATGAAATTGTCAAAGTTAAAGCAATATGATAGTTCCCGTCCGTATATAATAAATAATGGAATAAATAAAATGACTGTAAATGACTCCGGAAGAATATATACCACTTATCTAAAAAACTATCTAGCAACAATCAGCAACCTGGACAAGCCAGTTACAAAGACGGCAGATAAGACTATGAAAGTGACATATACGATTCAACAAGAGTGAGTTGGTGTGCAGCAGGTGTGCAAAAAAAGTGCGCATATATGCATAGATCATGTATTGAGAATTGTTAAAAAACGGCTTATTTTCGTACATTTGCATATATGTGCATTATAATAGGAAGAAAGGGAAACGCTGGCTCTGGGCATCTTTTTTTATTTGGCGGAAACCACGTAGAATCAAGGGGCTTCCGCCGTTTTTTAATGGTTGAAAATCACTTAGGTGTGCAAAAGGTGTGCAGAAATTATGAAAACAGAATTAAATATTTGACTTTCCCCAATACCTTTCAATGGCTGCCTGGTTCAGTCCTTCTCCAATGACGATTAAGATTGCCTGACCATTTGGAATTGGCTGAATTTCTGTTTTTTGATGCGTAACGTTGAGGGAAATCCACGATCCATCAGAGAGTTTCTGAAATCCCTTGATTCGAAATACTTTTCCACATGCAGGATCATTTAGGATTTTGGTGCAGGATTCTTTCAGAAATTCTTCTGTGAAATCCATATTCATAAAATATAAGCTGTCGTATGTTTTCTTATCATCAAACCATAATTTGGCGTAATCTGCGGAATGATAGCCAGAGGAAAGGATGGCTTTGAAATCTGCATCGGTTAAATCATCCCAGTTTTTTTCTATTGTAATAGAAGGAGTTGGTTTCTTTTCAGTATGGAGAATCTCAAAGGATTGGTCTACATAGTTTTTGGTAGAGATAAGTTTCTCCGAGCTTACTTCCTGAACATGACTGTATAAAAGGGCACCAGCCTGTGCTACCTGTGACGCGAGAAGATAACGGGAAGATTCGGATAATGTCTGTTCCAGATCGGCATCTACGATGGTAATTACATTTCCGATTTCATACCAGCGGTCGAGGGGGGATTCGTGTAATGCATCAAAAAATTCGTCCATATCAAAGATACCGGATGGTTCTACGAGGACACGGTCGTAGCCACACATGCCCATAGCAATCAGTTTTGTCTTAAACCGGCGGCGGTGGCAGTCGGCATCACAGCCACCGGCAACCATTTCCAATGTGCAGTGATCGCCTAAGATATCCTGTAATAGCATGGCATCAACATTCACGGCTCCAAAATCATTTTCGAGGATGCCGATGTTCATTCCCTGTTGCAGCAAGTAGGTGGCGTATTTTTTTATAAAAGTTGTTTTGCCGGAACCTAAGAATCCGGTAATTAAATCTATTTTTATCATTTTTATAATCTCCTTTTCAAGAAATGTGTAATTTGCAGATTTATATTTTTATGCTGTTGTTCATGGTGTTTCTAAAATCAAGTTCATTATATAGTTGTCCGAAATGAGCGTCAAATATATTTTCTACGGTTACATAAGAAAATATCTCAATAGCAGATTGTTTTGTTGTCAATCTGAACGGACGTGACATAGAAATAGTATAAGAGAATGTTTGCGGAGAAAAGATGGATATTTCAAGTTATGTAACGGTGCTGCCGATTGTGATCATTTGTTATCTGGTTGGAATCGGGTGTAAGGCGAGCAAGAAGATCAGCGATAAGACGATTCCGGTGATTGTTGGCATCGTGGGAGGAATCGTTGCGGTGCCTGCTATGTATGTAATGAAGAGCTTCCCGGCAGAGGATATTATTACGGCAATCTCAGTTGGAATTATGTCTGGATTTGCGTCTACGGGGATCAATCAGGTGTATAAACAGAGCAAAAACGTCAATTGTAATCTGAGATTCCATACCCGCCATCTCAGACTTCTTTAAAAGTTA
>OLPR01000560.1_pt1 | contig 33811 bp, 36 predicted proteins | sample 1672761 | NCBI WGS metagenome assembly OLPR01 (sample SAMEA3136721, study PRJEB25190) | human gut metagenome | biome: human gut; feature: human-associated habitat; material: faeces | place: Austria | collected 2013 | reverse complement strand
GCCATAATCTCTCCTCCTGATGTTAGCTTATTCTAACTTTGGCGCAAATGGAAAACAGGGTTTAGCGAACCTCGATCAGTTCGGCGTCGGCGCGGCGAACGGACAGTTCGTAACCACGTACGGTCAGCTCCATGGGGTCGCCCAGAGGCGCTACCTTGCGCACATAAACCTCGGTGCCCTTGGTCAGGCCCATGTCCATGATGCGGCGCTTCAGCGCGCCTTCGCCGTGCAGCTTTTCGATGACGGCATGCTCGCCAACCTTGATGTCCTTGAGTGTCTTCATGAATGCTTCCTCCTCCTGAAAAATAGAACAAAGCTTGGGGGAAAACGCCCGTCTTCCCGTCAAACCATAATTCTCATGGCCATGGTTTTGTCCAGGGCAACCCGGCTCTCTTTTACGTTGAGAATCAGGTTTCCGCCCAGGTCGCTGACCACCTTGATTTCAGCGCCTACTACAAAGCCCAGTTCTGCCAGATGCTGACGCACCTCGTCACGGCCGGTGATCCGCTTGATGATGTTCACATCACCCACATTGGCCATTCCCAAAGGCATCATATGAATCCCTCCAATTCGTAATTTCGAACGCACGGGTTCAATGGTTAATGGAGACTAACCTTTCAACCTGGACATAGTTTAACACAGATAACCTGTGTCGTCAAGGGGGTGAAGGTCAGAAATTAACGGTGCTCTGAATTGACAGACGGGGAAAAATTTGATATGATACCGGTACAGTTAAATATGCTTAACCTCGCTGCGGCGGGGTTTTTTGAAGGACATGCGGTTAAATGCATCTAACCAAAGGAGGATCCAACATGAGCATCGTGATTATCGGCGGCAATGAGTGCATGGAACGGGCCTATTGCGAGCGGTGTAAGGATTACGGCCATCGCTGTAAGGTGTACACCCGACGGCATAAGGATATGGCCCATGTTTTCGGAACGCCGGATCTGTGCATTTTGTTTACCGGAACGGTTTCTCACAATATGGTGCAGGTGGCCTGCGATCTGGCCAAGAAAAAGAACGTGACCCTGGCCCGGAGCCATACCAGCTCCCTGGCGGCGCTGGATCATCTGCTGCAGCAATTTGTAAAGGAAGGGAAGCTCAATGCCGCGTCCGTTTGAAGAAAGCATCGTGCGCCATTGCGCGGCGACTCTGGCCGGGCATAAGTGCGGCAGCCTGTTTTCCTATCGCTGGAAAGCGGGGGAGCAGCCGGAGGCCGCACTGGAGGAGGTCAACGCCCTTCTGATGAAAAAGGGCATCTGCGCCGTGGCCCTGAGAAACCAGGAGGGCGTGGGGCTGATTTACGTATACCGGGTGGCGGCCATTCAGCGGCAGCTGGCCCGGCCGGAGGTTCGCCTCTTCCTGCAAAAGCAGGGGTATCCCATCGCCTCCGCGGCCCAGTGCCTGGCCTATCTGGGAAAAAAGCTGGCCCTCGCGCCGGGGTTCCCTCACGAAATCGGCGTGTTTCTGGATTATCCCCTTTCGGACGTGATCGCCTTTATTGAAAACAAGGGCATGCACTTTCGCCAGGTGGGGTATTGGAAGGTCTATTCCAACGAAGCGGAAGCCCTGCGGATTTTTGCATTGTATACCAAATGCCGGGAAGTCTATTTAAAGTGTTACCGGCGCGGATTTGGCGTGGAGCGGCTCACGGTGGCCGCATGATATATACGCAGAATTGGGACGGAAAGGAATGAAATGCTATGAATAAGGTATGTGTGGTTTATTGGAGCGGTACCGGTCACACCCAGGCGATGGCGGAACAGGTTGCCAAGGCGGCGGAGGGAACGCTTTTGACGGCGGGAGAATTCACGCCGGATATGGTAGACATGTTTGAGGCCATTGCCTTCGGTTGTCCCGCCATGGGCGCGGAAGTGCTGGAGGAAGAAGAGTTCCAGCCCATGTTCGACGCCTGCCTGCCCAAGCTGGCGGGAAAGAAGATCGCGCTGTTCGGCTCCTACGGCTGGGGCGACGGCGAATGGATGCGCAATTGGGAAGAGGAATGCACCGCCGCCGGCGCACAGCTGGTTTGCGAAAGCGTTATCTGCCAGGATGATCCGGACGCCAGCGCCCTGTCGGATTGCGAAAACCTGGGCAACGCCCTGAAAAACGCCTGATCCATGCGCCGCCTGGTGAAGCGCAAGTGCGTAACCCTGGGCTACCTGGGCGGATTGATTACGGTTTCCTATCTGCTGTCCAGGTTCCTTTGAAAAAATGCGGATGATTTAGCCCGCCGGCGAAAACGCCGGCGGGCTTATTGCGGAATGCGCTTATTTCGTGGGGAGAACGCCGGAGGCGTGGCGAACAATCGCCTCATAGGTGACCTGGCTCAGGTCGTGCTCCACCTTGCAGGCGTCTTCCCGGGCGGTTTTTTCGTCTACCCCCAGATGCATGAAGAAATGCGTCAGCGTCTTGTGCCGGTCGTATACCCGGCTGGCGATTTCCATGCCGGCGGGGGTCAACGTAATCAGCCCGTCCTTGTCCATGGTGATATATCCGTTTTCCCGCAGGCGCTTGGTGGCGTAGCTGACGCTGGGCTTGGTTACGCCCAGTTCCGCCGCAATGTCAATGGAACGAATGAAACCGTGCTTTTCCTGCATCATCAGCATGGCTTCCAAATAGTCTTCGGAAGATTCCAAAATTCGCATAAATTACCCCTTTCTTTCCACTTAAGGGTAACACATTCGTCTCCAAAAATCAAGCGTTTTGGTTAGAGATATTTAATCAATTTACAGGTTCTTGGCGAGGAACGCTTCCAGCGCGGGAATGTCCGCTTCCTTCCAATAACGGCTGCAGTCGTTGGTGCGGTTCAGAAGGTATTTGTTGAAAAGCTCCCGCCGCAAGGTGGCCGGATCGTGGAAGGTCGTCCAATCGTCCAGCAGATCGTTGACCTCGCCTTCCGTATAGGTGCGGCCGGATTCGAACTTGGTGGAAAGATAATACAGCGCGGTCAGCTGCTTTCTGCGCTTCACGGGCAGCGCGGTGAGCCGTCCATCTTCCTGCAAAAACGGGCGAATGTCCCGGTAAATCATGGATGCGTCCATTTTAATTTGCTCCTTTCGGCCCCTTTCCAAAGCGGGCGCAGATCAGATTCCAGGCCTCGGCCAGCGTGTCCTCGCCAGTGACCCGGCAGTGAATCCAGCCGCCGTCGCCGCAGGGGTATTTTCCATCGATAAGCGCCCGGCCAAAGGGCCCCGCTCCGACGTAGGCCGCCCTGCATTGCGCGTCGGACAGGCGAAGCATGACGGTGAAGGCGCCGTCCTCGGGAAAGACGCTGCAGCAGAGCCTGCCCTTGCGCCGATGGGCGACGCACCAGCCGTAATGATTTCCGTAAGGGAAAGCAGGCGCGGTTTCGGTTTGAAATTCGTCCTGCAAAAGGGCGTTGATTTCGTCAAATCGCCGGGCGTTTTCCCCGCAAAAGGCGCTCATTTCTTCCGAGGACGGGCAATGCTGTTTGTCCAGCATGCGCTCGTACATGGAATAATCCCTTCTTTATTTCTCGTTGAATTTAGTGTATCCTTCCGCCGATTTTTTGTCAAGCGACGGGTGGTAGAATTCTGCAGACGCTTGCGCCCGGGCGGGGAAATATTGTATAATGGCGGGGAAAAGGGGGAGAAGTCCATGAACGGGCCGATGAATCTGCTGGTGACTTTGAACGAGGCGTATGTTCCGCATTTGAACGTGATGCTCACGTCCCTTTTGCGCAGCAATCCGGAGACGGAACTTCGGGTGTATCTGCTGCACGACGGCATTGCGGAAGAAGCGCTGCTGCAAACCCGGGCGCTGCTGGGCGACAGGGGGAAGCTGCTGCCCGTTCGGGTGCAGGCCCAGGGACTGGAGGACGCGCCCACCAGCGGACGATACCCCCGGGAAATGTATTATCGCATTTTCGCGGCGAAATATCTGCCGGAAACGCTGGATCGGGTGCTTTACCTGGATCCGGACGTGATCGTCAACGGCAGCCTGGCGGAATTGTACGGGATGGAATTGGGCGACCATTATTTTGCGGCGGCCTCCCACGTGAAGGGACTGTTCCAGAAGGTGAACGAGCTGCGGCTGGATATGGACGGGGAAAGCCCTTATATCAATTCCGGCGTGCTGCTGATGAATCTGGCGCTTCTGCGCCGGGAACAGCGGGAGGCGGACGTTTATGCCTTCATCGAAAGCCATAAAAACGCGCTGCTGCTGCCGGATCAGGACGTGATCAGCAGCCTGTACGGCCGCCGGATTTTGCCCCTGGATCCCTATCGATATAACATGACGGAGCGGCTCTACGCCCTGCGCACCCCGGCGGAATGGGGCGTAAATCTGGAATGGATTCGGGAAAACACGGTGATTATCCATTATTGCGGCCGCAATAAGCCCTGGAAAAAGCATTACGTGGGCAAACTGGATTTCTTTTATCTGGAAGCGGCCGCGGCCCTGGAAAACGCGGCGAAATAAAATGCGGAAGCGGAGACCATTTTGCGGCTCCGCTTCCTGCTGTTTTGGCTATTCAGTTGTACGCGGTTTGCTCCGCCCGAATAAATCCAGATGGGATGGCCCATAATCCGGGTCGGTCGCTTGCGTATGTTCTCGCCGGGAAAATTCTCCCGACGCGTCCTGTCAGCAACTTACGTCGTTCGCTTGCCTATCTATCATGAAGGGCGAAGCAAACCGCCTGGGTTTCCGTCTGAATCAGATCCAATGGTATCGCCCTCCCTTCGTCTTATTTTCTACCATGAAGTTTCCCGCGAACCCGCCTTGGAATCTGCCCGGACCGGCATGCGTTTGGGGACTTTCCCGATCGACATTCCTTGGATTTGCCGTCCTGTCCGCCGCGCCGGTTCAGCTTCTTTCTTTTTATTTTCCGCTGGCCCCGGTTCGCACCGTTGTTCTCCTTTGGTTCGATTTGATTATAACAGGAAAATACCTGCTTGTCAATACTAAATTTACAATATTTTTCTGGAAAATTATTCTACGGACATTTCATAGACTTCCAAACCGGAAAACGGCCCTTTTGCCGCCAGCAGTTGATCCATCACTTCCGCGGAAATGACGCTGGTCATGCCGCAGACAACGTCGTCTGCCGCTCGATCAAAGCTCGCCAGCAGGCACAGATCGTTCCCGTAATCCACGGCGACCAGGCAGGGCTGGAAATCCTCCGGGCAGGGCCAGCATTCCATGCAGGTGTACATTCCGCTTACGGAAACGTAGCTCATGCCGCTCAAGGCCTTGCCAACGCTGCCGATATTGGAAGCAATCTGCCCCTGGAATTTTTTCTGAGCCGCTTCCCCTACATTGGGGTTGTACATGAACTTCTGCTGATACAAATCCCAGGAGAGGTTCGTTCGTACCATACGCACCGGCGTTCCCCAGTCCTTTGCCAGCGCGGCCAGTTCAAGCGCATCCTGAACGTCGCCGCTCAGAAAATTGGGATCTTCCACCAGATCCCGGAAGGACGCGCCCAGCGAAAGCGCCGCGTCCGCGAGGGTTTCTTCGGAAAGGGAGACGATGGTTTCGGGAACCGTCGTTTCGGCGTTGAATTCCCCGGCGGAAGCCATGGCGCTGAAGGCCGCCCACGCGTCCGCAGGCAATACGCCGGCAGAGCCGTAGACCACGCCGTTGCCGGCGGGGGAGAAGCAGACGCATACGCAGAAGTCGCCGCATTGCAGCACCGCCAGACAGGGAACAGCCTCTACCGCCAGATTCCAATATCGCTGCGCCGAAAGCACGGAAAAACGCGCCATGCTCGAGGCGTCCTGCTGATTGGTAACGGACAAAATCAGCAGCCGGGGGAGCATACGCAAAAGGTTTTCCGACAGCGGCAGAATGACTTCTGCTTCGTCGCCGAACAGGGTGCGCAGCAGCGCCTCATCGATGGAAATCAGCAGAAAATCCGAATCTTCCTGAACGCGCATGCCGGCCGCGTCCGTGCAGGCGGCCAGCGCTTCCGAATCGGAAAGGTAACTGGACAGGTAACCTTCATCCTCGGCCAGGGCCTGAACGTCCCGGGCCATGGCCAGAGTCTGTTCCAGATACCATTGCCGGGTAAGGGGCGCTTCCTCGCCCAGGGCGGGAATGCACATCGCGGCACAGATCAGGAGAAGCAGTGCCTTCGTCAACTGTTTCATTGAGAACGCTCCTTTCAAAAAATCCCGGCAGAGAGACCTGCCGGGATATGCCGCGTCAACGGCTCTGGGTGTACATGCTGTACAGGTTGTAATACACGCCCTTTTTGGCCATCAATTCTTCGTGAGAACCGCTTTCCACAATGCCCTCGTCGGTGAGCACCAGAATGGTCTTGGCGTGGATGATGGTGGTCAGCCGGTGGGCGATGGTGAAGGTGGTGCGCCCCTGCATCAGAGATTCCAGGGACTTCTGCACCAGATGTTCGCTTTCGTTGTCCAGGGCGGAGGTGGCCTCGTCCAGAATCAGAATGGGCGGGTTCTTCAGGAACACCCGGGCAATGGAAATGCGCTGCTTCTGGCCGCCGGAGAGCTTCACGCCCCGTTCGCCCACGTAGGTGTCGTAGCCTTCGTCCAGGCCCAGAATGAATTCGTGGGCTCCGGCCAGCTTGGCGGCCTGAATGATCTCTTCCCGGGAAGCGCCGGGCTTGCCGTATTCGATGTTTTCGTAGACGCTGCCGGAGAACAGATACACATCCTGCTGCACCACGCCGATCTGGCTGCGCAGGGAATGCAGGGTCACGTCCCGAATGTCCTTGCCGTCGATTTTGATGCAGCCGCCGGTTACGTCGTAAAACCGGGGAATCAGGCTGCACAGGGTGGTCTTGCCGCCGCCGGAGGGGCCCACCAGCGCCACGGAATCTCCGGCGTTGACGTGCAGGTTGATGTCCGTCAGCACGTTGCCCAGGGCCTCGGCATAGGAAAATTGCACGTTTTCGAAATCGATATTGCCCTTTACGCCGGTCAGCGCCACCGCGCCGGGGCGATCCTGAATGTCGCTTTCCACGTGCATGACTTCGTTGAAGCGCTCAATGGCGGTGATGCCCCGCTGGAAGGCCTCGGAAAATTCCACGATCCGGCGGATGGAGGCCAGAAGGGAGGTGACATACAGAAGAATCGCCACCAGCTCCGCGGCTTCCAGCTTGCCGTAAATCATGAAAATCGCGCCGACGATGACCACGATGATGTACATCACGCCGTCAAACAGACGGGTTACGGAATGGAACCCGGCCATGGCGTGGTACATGGTCTTTTTGATGTCCAGAAAACGCAGGTTGCCCTGGGCGAATTTCTCTTTTTCAATTTCCTCGTTGGCGAAGGATTTGACCACTCGTACGCCGGAAAGGCTGTCCTCCACCTGGGCGTTCAATTCGCCCAGCTGATGGCGCTGGGCCTGGAAGCTGGCCCGCATGCGCTTGGAGAAAATGTTGGAACAGAACACCATCACCGGCATTACCGCGAAGATAATCAGCGCCAGCAGCGGGTTCATCTGCGCCACAATAATGAAAGAAACGATGATCTTGATCAGCGCGATGAACATTTCCTCCGGGAAATGGTGGGCAAATTCGGTGATCTCGTTCAGGTCCGTGGTGATTCGGGACATGATCTGGCCGATTTTTGTGGAATCATAATACGAATGGGAAAGATCCTGCAAATGGCTGAACAGATCCCGGCGCATGTCCGTTTCGATGTAGGAGCCCATAATGTGGCCGATGGACTGCATGTAATAATTGGCGGCGGTGTCGATGACGCGTAGCACCACGTAAAGCGCGCCCACCAGCAGCACGTATTTTATCGTCAGCTCCAGGGCGGGATTCAAGCCCGCGGCGGTAATGCGCTGCACGATTTTAGGCAGCACCAGATCGCAGATGGTGGTAAGGGAGGCGCAGAACAGATCCAGCACCATGATCTTCCAATAAGGCTTGAAATAGGGCGCAAAGCCCCGGGTCAGCCGTATGCTCTGGCCCAGACCCCGCTTTTTCTTTTCCATTGGTATCTCCTCCGAAAGGTATTTCCGTTTGTATCGATATATATAATAAGACGCCTAACTATTTTTGTCAAGTGAACACTGCGTTACTTTCTCAAAGGATAGCTTCGGCGTCAAAAATATAGATAAGTAGGGATTATTCCGGCCTGTCCGTGGCCCGAACGTGGGCGATGGGTTTCCAGGCAGGCGGCGGGGTAAACAGCGCCCACACGTTGGCGGGCAGCCAGGTCACCAGAAACAGGGGGAACATCAGGATGGCCGACCATTTCCTGCGTCCGCCCTTTTTTTCCAAAAGGCAGAGTATCCACGCAAACAGGGCGCAGGCGAGATAGGCCATCAGGGCCATGCCCGCGCCGGACAGCAGCAGGCTTTGTACCTGGAGCGTTCCCCCCCAAAGCCCCCAAATCAGCTGCACCGCCGTCAATAGCCCGGAAATCAGCCCCAGGGCCTGAACGACGCAGCCGGAAAACACCGCCAGCATGTCCATGGCCTGCAGGCTGCCCGTGCGCAGCAGCGAAAGCCCGTAATGCCGGAAGCATTGGATGGTGCCGGAAAACCAGCGGCGGCGCTGCACCATGGAATCCTTCAGGCCCACGGGCTGCTCGTCGTAAATCACCGCGTCGGGCAGAAAGCCGATTTTCACCCCGTTCAGGGCGCATTGGGCGGAAAATTCCAGATCCTCCGTCAGGGAGCAGGTGTTCCAGCCCATGCGTTCCACCAGCCCCCGACTGAGCACGATGCCCGTGCCGTTCAGGGCGGCGCTCATGCCCAGGGCGCTGCGGGCCCGGTTGTAAAACCGGCTCATCATCCAGAAAAACAGCGACGTATCCCCGGCCACCCAGCTATCGGAGGGGTTTTTGCTGTCCCGATATCCCTGGGCGATTTCCATCCCCTGACACAGCGCGTCGTTGGCGGCGGAAAGAAAGCCGGAGGCCGCCAGATTGTCCGCGTCCAGAATGCAATACCCGTCGAAATTTTCGCTCGCCAGGGCCCGGAAGGCAAAGCGCAGCACGTCTCCCTTGCAATGGGTAGGCTCGGCGCATTCCAGCACCCGAGCCCCCGCAGCCCGGGCCGCCTGGGCCGTGTCATCGGTGCAGTGATTGGGAATCACGATCACCTGAAAAAGCGAGGCCGGATACGCCTGGCGAAGCAGGCTCTTAATCAGGAAGCCCACCACCCCCGCCTCGTTTCGGGCGGGAATCAGCACAGCAAAGCGTTTTTGCGGCGCAAAGTGCTTCCGGGCCGGCAGGGGGCGAAAGGCCCCCAGAAGGGCGATAAGCGCAAACCAGATTCCGTATAGGGCGCTGATTCCGCCCAAAATCAATAAAAGCGTATTCATGTCTTCATTGTACCATAGAAACAGGCGCTTGACAACGGCGGGATGGATTACTACAATGAGAGCAGGAAGGTGATGCGAATGGCCAGTTCCCTGCGCAACCGGCTGAATCTGTTGAAGCAGACCGGCGCCGCGCCTGCCGCACCCCAGCGGGTGGGCGGGCTGATCACCTATGCCCATACCCAGCCCATGCCGGAAGGGCTGTATGCCCCCGCTCCGGAGGCGCTGCGGCGCATGGGTTGGAACGGCCGTCCCTTCGATATTGAAAAATGCCTTTTTCTGGACACGGAAACCACCGGACTTTCCGGCGGCGCGGGCACAGTGGCCTTTCTGGTGGGGGCGGGCTATGTGCGCCGGGGAAGAATGACGGTGGAACAGTTCTTCATGCGGGATTATTCCGACGAGCCGGACCTGCTTTACCGGCTGCGGGCGCTGATGGAACAGCATAATTGCGTGGTCACCTTTAACGGACGCACCTTCGACATGCCCCTTTTGCAGGCGCGGTTTGTCATGAACCGCATGCGGGATTATCCGGAGCTGTTTAATCTGGATTTGCTTTCGCCCACCCGCCGGGCCTGGAAAATGCGCATCGAAAGCTGCCGGCTTTCCAACGTGGAACAGCGGATTCTGGGCCTGAACCGGGAAAACGACCTTCCCGGGGCGCAGGTGCCGGAACGGTATTTTCAATACCTGAAAACCGGGGATCTTTCTCTGGTGGAGGACATCATTGCCCACAATCGCCAGGACATCCTCTCCCTGGGGCTTCTGTTGGATAAATTGCTGCAAGTCTACGCCGCGCCGGAGAAGCAGACCTCCGTGCAGGACCTTTTCAGCCTGGGCAAGGTGCTGGAACGTCAGGGGGAAAGCGCCGGAGCGCGGGCTCTTTACCGGCTCAGCGCGGCGCCCAGGCGGGCAATTTCCCTGGCCTCTCTGCGGGAAAAGGCCGTGGCGGGGCAGGCCAATATGCGCCTTGCCCGGCTGAGCCTGCGCAATGGCGACGTGGAGGAAGCCCGGGAAACCCTGGAGCGCATGCTGCGCCGGGGGCAGATGGGCGCCTGGCCCCATGTAGAGTTGGCAAAAATATACGAACACCGAATTCGGGATTTGATGGGCGCGCTGGAGCACACCCGTCAGGCCCTGGCCCTTGCCCCGCCGGAGGAACGCCCCGCCCTGGAAAAGCGGGAGGCGCGGCTTCTGGACAAAATTGAAAAACAGCGAAAGGAAACAATGCAATGAGTCTATTTGATCTGTTTAAAACCGGAAATCCCGGCGTGAAGGCCTATCGCACCCACGCCGCCGCCAATCGCCTGAACGACGCGGGCAAGGTGGCCGAATCCGAGGCGCGTTACGCCGAGGCCATGGAACTGTATCAGCAGGCGGAAGCGGCGGGGGAGAACAGCCCCAAAATCCTCACGGGCTTCTGCGTTTTGCTGATGCGGGACGGCCAGTACGCCCGGGCCAAGGACATCATCGTGAAAATCTTCCCGGATCGTACCCTGACCCCGGACGATAAGTATCACCTGCGCATCAACCACGCCGTGTGCCAGTGGAAACTGGGATATATCGACAAGGCGTTGGAGGACATGACCAAGGCCGCTGAATTTGCCAAGATCGGGCTGTATTACACGGTAATGGGTGCGATTTTGGTGGACAAGGCCCATCAGGAGGGCGATTACGCCGCCGCCGAGGCCTTCATGCAGGAGGCCATGGAGTACGACGACGAGGATATTTCCACCATTGACAACATGGGCTGGCTGAATTATTATCAGCAGGATGTGGACGCGGCCAAGGCCCGCTTCAAGCAGGCCATTGCCATGAACGCCCGCTATTCCCCCGCGCTGGCGGGCATGGCGGCCATCGCCCACGACCTGGGCAGGGACGATAAGGCCCGGGAATATGTCAACCGGGCGCTGGAAGTGCATTTTCCCACCACCAGCCCCGTCAACCGCGCCTGGACGGAAGAATTAAAAAAGACCATCGGCTGAAAAATTCCCCGAAGCTCGCAAAGCAGCCTCGGGGAATTTTAAATCAGCGGATTTTCCGCCGGGCGCTGAATCCGAACAGCAGAAAATACACCGCCACAATGGGCAGCGCGTACAGCGCGGAACCGGCGTAGAGATAATCCGTGTTGGTTTTCAGAATGTCGTTGAAGGCCAGGGATAGGGGCCGCTTTTCCGGAGTGGGCAAAAGGATCAGCGGCTGTTCCACCATGTTCCAGGTGTCCGCGAAGACCAATAGCCCCAATACCGCCAGCCCCGGCAGAATCTGCGGCAAAATCACCAGCCGCATGGTTTCAAAAAGGGAATTGGTCTCCAGCGACGCAGCCTCCCACTGACTTTCGGGAACGCCCCGAATCAGCACCACCGAGATCAGCGTGCCCAGGGGCGCGAAGGCCGCCAGCAGCACCACCGACCAGTAGCTGTCGTAAAGCCCTGATGCCAGACTCATTTTATATACCGGCAGCATGATCACCTGAAAGGGCAGCAGCAGCGCCAGCACAAACAGCATGCTCAGCCCCGTTCTTCCCCGGAATCGGCCCCGGGCCAGCAATAGCCCGCAGATCAGCGCCACCGGCAGATGGAACGCCAGGGAAAGCAGGGTAATGCGGCAGGAGCAGCTCAGCCGCCGGAGAAATTCAGCGTCCGAAAGGGCCCGCCGGTATTGTTCCAGACCGAAGCCGTCTCCGCTGCGGAAGGAGAGATAGATCAGCGCCGCCAGCGGCAGGGCGAAGGCCGCCGTCAGCAGAATCAGCAAAACGCCGGAGATTTTTTTCATATCTGCCCCTCCTTTTTGCGCATTACGGCGTAGGCCAGCGCGTAGGTCGCCAGGGAAAGGGTCGCCAGACTCACCGCGCTCACCGCCACGTACTGGAAATTCATCTTCATAAACTGATTGTTCATGTAATGCTGAATCAGGTACATCTTTTCGCTGGGATATTCCCCGAACAGCAGATAGCTCTCCTTGTAAATTCGGAAGGCGAACATCAGAAACAGCAGCAGCGTCAGGGAAATTTCCCGCCGCAGCATGGGCAGACAGACCTGAAGATAGCTCTTCACCGGCCCCGCGCCGTCCATGGACGCGGCGTTGAGCACGTCCGGGGCGATGCCGTCCAGCCCGGACCGGAGAATCAGCGCCCCGGCCCCGGCGTATTTCCAGAGAAACAGGCTGGTAATGGCCGCGTAGCAGCGCGCGTCGCTGCTGAAGGGCGAGGTGTCAAACAGCTTTTGCCACAAAGGCGTGATGGCCCCGGAGGGTACCAGCAGCGGCAGAAGCAGCACCGCCGCGGCCGCCTTGCCCACGCCCGGGTGCTTCCACAACAGATACGCCAGCAAAAGCGCCAGCGCCATGGAAGCCGTCAGCAGCACCGCCGTCAGCGAAGCCGTGTTCTGCAGCGCCTGTTGGAAAGAGGGCTTTCCCCACACGTAGACGTAATTGTCGAAGCCCACCGGCGTCTTGGAAAAGCTGTTTTCCAGAAAGGAATAAACCATGGTCATGCCCATGGGGAAGATATAAATCAACAAAAAGGCCAGCACGGCGGGAAACCCCGCCATGCATAGCCGTCGATTGGATGAATTTTGCTGCATTTGCTATTCCCCCAGCACCATATTGGCCCGCCGCTGGCACATTGCGCCGAATTCCTCCGCGGAAAGCTCCCCGGCGTAGAATTGCGGCAGCAGCGTATGCCCGATATCCCGGTCCAGATCGCCGATGAACACGTACGACACGCTGTTTTCCAGCATCTTCCGCCAGATTTCCTGATTTTCCGGGGAAGCCTGGGCCATGCCGTCGCGATGCTCCGGGTCCTCCCAGGAATACAGGGAAATGTCCTTCAGCCGCTGGCCCTCATATTCGATGGGCATGGAAAGTACCGCTTCGGGGTTCAGATAACAGGTCAGAAAATACGCAGCCATTTCCTGATTGGGGGAATTGCTGTTGATTTCGAAGGCGATGTAGTCCGCGGGATACCGGGTGTTTTCGTCGAAAGACGGGGGCAGAATCAGCCGGCGGCTTCCCAACTGGCTGTAGGAATTGCCCCAAAAATTACTGCAGAACAGCAGCGCGTTATCCGGCAGGGTGGACTGATCCGGATCGTCGCAGATGAGATTTCCGTTCACCGCCTGTCTCCATTTTTCCATGGCCTCCCCAAACGCCGGATTGGTGAAATCCGTTTCGCCAGTGGAAAGATCGATGGTGTTCAGGTTGTATTCCAACAGAATATAGGGCAGAAAGTCGGAATCGTACAGCAGATAGACGGGTTCCTCCGCCTGGGCGTTGTATTCCGCCACCTTGTCGGCCAGCTGGAAAAAATCGTCCCACGTCCAGCCGTCGCTGGGAATTTCCACCTGCAGCTTTTCCGCCAGTTCGGGGTTCATTTCCCACAGATAGGGCGTGATCTCCACGGGAACGCCGTAAAGATGGCCGTCCAGCGACAGCGCGTCGAAGAAATCCAGATATTCGGGCAAAAGAGAAGTGATTTCGTCAAACTGATTCAGGTCCACCAAAGCGCCGGATTTGAACATCAGAGGAGAACAGGACATGGTGTTGTTCTCCTGCGTGCACAGGATGTCGTATCCGGCCGTACCGGCCATCACCGCCGTGGCCAGCACCCGGGGATCCTCTTCCACTCGCGTGGTAACGGTTACGTCCGGATACCGCTGGTTGAACAGCTCGATGGCCGTCCTCAGATGCGGCATACTCATCTCGGCGATGGGATTGACGATGGTCAGCGTGTTGCTCTGGGTCAGGGTGTCCGCCAGCGCGACGCCATACAGGCATTTGCCATCCGTCGAAAGGGCATAGATCAGGCTTTTGTCCGTCTGCAGGCCGGTAATTTCCTCGGGGAAGCCGGCGGCAACGGTGGCGGCGCTGCCCTCGCTGATGCACATCAGGCGAATCTCGCCCCCGGCGGAAAGCAGGTAAACGTAATCCGTCTCGTCGCCGTTGACGATGGGCACGGCGATGGAATCCAGGGGCGGAGCTGACGCGGGGCCGGAAATCAGCTCATAGGTGGCGGCGTCCACGCAAAATACCTGGGAACCCTCCTCCTGATAGATATACAGGATGCTTCCGGAAACGGCAATGTCCGCGATATTCGCGTTTTCCCAGCCCGTTGCGTCCAGAGGTTCCGGCGCGATTTCGGTGATCGGGTCGCAGAAATAAATCCGCTGGCCGTCGGATTCCCCGTCATGGCCCAGCAGATAGACCGCGCCGCTGGAAACGGCCATTTTTACCGGCTCCAGCCCCGCGGGCAGGGCGCATTCGCCCACCGGGTTGCCGCCCTCGTCCAGTGCCTGAACGCGGCCGTCTTCCGTGCAGACATACAGAAGGTTGCTGTCCGCGCACAGGAAGCGCAGCCCGTCCACCTGAAACCGGGCCTCGCCCTTGGGGTTTTCCCCCAGGTCCGCGGCACTTTTCAGGTCGTTATAGGAAAATTGAAATACCTCGTTTCCCGAAGCAATCCACACGGCGTTGTCGCTGGCGCTGAAGCGGATGGGCGCGTCGGCCTGATACATGGGCGCGGCCTCGTCTGCCGCCAGCGCCCCGGGGCAGGCCCAGAGCATCGTCAGGCAAATCGCCAACAGCAGGGCGGCGGCCCGCAGCCGTCCGCATTTTTCGGGGAAACCAATGGTACGCACAAGGGTCACTCCTCTCTCGTAATGCCGGGATTCGATTAAAATAAAAATGCCATGGAATTAACCGTTCTGACTTTTAGACGCACATTCCGTGAATTCCGTTGCCAGAATCTGGCAATTTTGTGGTGCAAGACGATGAATTCTGTTCACTTTAGATTCCCTCCTTTTTTAGGCTCTATAATATAAAGCGTCTGAGAGGGGCCAAGTGCAACACGATTTTTCGTTAACTGTTTGTTAATTTGCGATCAGAATAACACTTTTGGCGATTTCGATTGTTTCGTCGCTGCTTCCGGTATAGTCTACCAGAAAAGCGTAGTTTCCCTCGCTCCAAACTACGGTATTCCAGATATCCTTTTGAATTAATAATGCGGCGTGCCCATGGACGGTGATATCTTCTACAATGGCGTTTTCAGTATCGAGGTTTCCGAACCAGTTCTGATCCATTTCGGCGAATTCCAAAATACGACCGTCTGAGTAGTCGTAATAAACGCTATTCATACTGACCGTGCGGAGTTCGCCTCCCTCCGGCAAATACGAGGGATAGTACTGCCCCTCCCATTCCACGGGCACGTCGATGTATTTTCCGGTTTCCTCGAAGCGGAAGCTGGTGAAATCCCGGCCCACGTTCATGACGTATTTGGTCAGAGAGACCCGCACGGTCTTGCTGGAGGCCACGGCGACCCCCAGCGCCAGAAACAGCGTCAGCATCAGGCACACGGCAATGCCCGCCGCCCGGGGCAGCGGCGTGGTAAAGAATCTTTTGTATCGCGCCCGGTCTGCGGCGCGTTGAATTTTTCGCAGGGACTGCGGCTGCGTTTTTAGAAAAAACTGCTGCAATTCCAAATCCTTTTCGCAGGCCGCCTGCATCCGGGCGATTTCGTCCTGCTGCTCCTTTTCCAGCGCCATTTTTATTTTTAACGCCATCAGCTCTTCCTGATAGGCTTCCTGGCTGCGGGGCATTGCGATGGGATGCTTTCTGGTGCGTTTCATTTGTCCATCTCCTCCATGATTTCTCGCAAGTGCTTGCGGGCGCGGCTCAGATATGTCCTTATGCTGGCGGGGGCGACGCCCAGTTCTTTGGCAATTTCCTTGTCCGGGGCCTCGTCCATATACTTGCGCTTCAGTAACGTCCTTTCCCGCCGGGGCAGCTGCTTCAGCGCCTGATACAGCATCTCCGCGTTCGCCTGCCGAATGATTTCGTCTTCGACGCTGGTATCGGCGCAAATCTGATCGAAAATCGACGCGTCGTCTGTATAAAAGCAGTGCTTTTCCCAGCACCTTTGCCGGCGACACATGTCGATGGCGTTGTGGCGGACGACGGTGATCAGATAGCCGATCAGCTCGTTTTCGCCCAATTGGCGCAGCTTGTCCACTTCATCAGCCAGTTCGAAAAAGGCGGAGAGCACCGCCTCGTGGGCTTCGTTCAGGTCGGGCAGTTCTTCCCGGGCGGAAAAGTGCATGAGAGCGCCGTGCTTTTGATAGGCCTTTGTCAGAAAAGAAGCGGTTTCTTCTCCGCAGAAAGCCAGAAAAAGTGGTGGAAATAACATCAACATGAAAGCCTGTCTCCTTGTGCTTTGTTGATCGTGTTTGAAATGGATGGCTTTATTATAAGCGCTGCTTCTCCAAACTTCAAGAATTTTCGGGCGCGGAAGAAGCAGAGCAGGTTGGTAGACAAACGCACAAAGAAGCGTTATAATATAATAAGAGAGTTTCGCGATTTCCCCCGGTGGGAGGAGGAGTGGCATGGTTTTTTCCAGTAACGTGTTTCTGTTTGTATTTCTGCCCTGCGTATTGGTGGGGTATTATTTGCTGAAGCGGTGGCGCACGGCCAGCAATGTGTTTCTCACCCTGGCCAGCCTGGGCTTTTACGCCTGGGGCGAGCCCACCTTCGTTTTTGTGATGATGGCCTCCATCGTGTGCAACTGGCTGTTCGGCCTGTGGGTGGACCGGGAGAAGGATCGGCCCCGGCGGCAGAAACTGGTGCTGACGCTGATGGTGATTCTGAACCTGGGGCTTTTGTGCGTGTTCAAATACCTGATGTTTTTCCTGAACAGCATCAACTGGGCCTTCCATCTGAACCTGCCCGTGCCGGAAATCGCCCTGCCCATCGGTATTTCCTTTTTCACCTTCCAGTCCATGAGCTACGTCATCGACGTAAAGCGCGGCCACGGCAAGGTGCAGAAGAATCTGATGAACGTGGCCCTTTACATCTCCTTCTTCCCGCAGCTCATCGCCGGCCCCATTGTGCGTTACGAAACCGTGGCCGAGGAGATCACCAACCGCCGGGAAAACGTTTCGGATTTTGTCTACGGTGCGCGCAGGTTCCTCATCGGCCTGTGCAAGAAGGTGATTCTGGCCAACAATATCGGCATCATGCTGAACATGGCCATTTCCCTGCCCGCCGACGAAATCACCGTGGCTTCCGCGTGGATCGGGGCCTTCTGCTTCATGCTGCAGGTGTATTTTGATTTTTCCGGGTATTCGGATATGGCCATCGGCCTGGGCCGGATGTTCGGCTTCCATTTCCTGGAAAACTTCAATTTCCCCTTTATCAGCAAGTCCGTGGCGGAATTCTGGCGCCGCTGGCACATGAGCCTGACCACCTGGTTCCGGGATTATGTGTATTTTCCCATGGGCGGCAGCCGGGTAAAGAGCAAATTCCGCCTGGGCTTCAACCTGTTTGTGGTGTGGTTTTTCACCGGCCTGTGGCACGGCGCGGACGCGACTTACGTGCTGTGGGGGCTTCTGTGCTTTGCGGCCCAGGCCATCGAGCGGTTCACCGGCCTTGGAAAATGGATGGAGAAGCACTGGGTGGGCCACGTATATGCGGTGGTCGTGATCGTGGCCATGACGGTGCTGGTGCCCTGCGTGGATATGGCCAACGCCCGGGTGGTGTATCGGGCCATGTTCGGCATTGAGTGCGCCGGGCTGTGGAACGGCATTACCACGGTGCTGGTGAAGGAATACGGCCTGTTTTTCCTGGCGGGATGCATATGCTCCATGCCGGTGCATAAATTCCTTGGGGAAAAATTGCACGTCCCCGAGGGTTTGATGCGCGTGGTAGGCGCGGTGGGCCTGGTGGCGCTGACCATTCTCAGCATCTCCTATGTGGCCACCGACAGCTACAATCCCTTCATCTATTTCAACTTCTGACGGAGGAGCACATGAATCCACTGAAAAAGGCGCTTTTGGACTTCATTGAGCCCCAGCGGCTGCTGGAAGGGGAACCCATGGGGGAGCATACCACCTTCCGGGTGGGCGGCCGGGCGGAGCTGTGCTTTTTTCCCCGCTCCGGGGAGGAAATCGCCCGGGGGCTGGCTGCGGCGGAAGCGGCGGGCATGCCCTGCCTGGTGATGGGCAACGGCTCGAACCTCATCGTGCGAGACGGCGGCGTTCGGGGCCTGGTGATGATATTGGGCGAGCCTTTTTCGGAGATTCAGGTCTCAGATGATGAAATCTTCTGTCAGGCGGGAGCGCGGCTTTCCCGGCTGGCCGGCGCGGCGCTGGAGCATTCCCTGACGGGGCTGGAATTTGCCTCCGGCATTCCCGGAACCGTGGGCGGCGGCGTGGTGATGAACGCCGGGGCCTATGGCGGCCAGCTTTCCGACGTATTGGCAGAAGCCCAGGTGCTGCACAACGACCGGGTGGAAACCTGGACGCGGGAGAAAATGGACATGGGCTATCGCACCAGCCGTCCCCTGCGGGAAAATTGCGTGGTGCTTTCGGCCCGGTTCCGGCTGCAGAAGGGAGACGCTTCGGCCATTTCCCAAACCATGCGAGATCTAAGCGCCCGGCGCAGAGACAAGCAGCCCCTGAATTACCCCAGCGCCGGCTCCACCTTCAAACGTCCGGAGGGCTATTTCGCCGGGGCGCTGATTGAAGGTGCGGGTCTGAAGGGCCTTCGCGTGGGCGGCGCCCAGGTCAGTGAAAAACACGCGGGATTTATTGTCAATGTCGGTTCCGCCACCGCCGGAGATATTCTGGAGCTCATCGCCCGGGTGCAGCGGGCCGTGTTGGAAAAAGACGGCGTTGCGCTGGAAACCGAGGTGCGCGTGGTAGGCGAAGAACCGGATATATAATAAGTAGAAACGGAGGATGCGCCCATGTCGTTTGCTTCCCAGGCCAGGGGCGAAATCGCTCATGTGGAATGCGTGGGGGCCTGCTGTGCCCGCAGCGAATTGTGCGCGGCGCTGCTGTCCTCCGGGGGCATTTCCTATCATGGCCCGGAAAAATATCGGCTTTCGCTTACCTCCTCCGACGCTACCGTGGTGCGCCGCTATTTCACCCTGGCGAAGCGTTTTTACGACGTGACCGGGGAATTGCGTGTGGTGAAAACCCCTCAGTTTTCCGGAACCACCCGGTATCGGCTGCTTCTGCCCCAGGATCAGTCCCTGCGCCTTTTGAAGGAGATGAAGCTGCTGGATCCCGAGGGCCTTTTCGGCCTGCGGAATAAGCCCAGCAGCCGCCTTTTTTCCCGGGATTGCTGCCGGGCCGCCTTTTTGCGGGGCGCGTTCCTTTTTTCGGGAACGGTGACCAATCCGGAAAAGGATTATCACATGGAGTTTTCCGTTTCCGACCGGGTTTTTGCGGAAACCCTGCTGGAAATATTGAATAAATTTGAAATTTGTGCAAAAATCGCTTGCAGAAAAGAAAAAGAAGTGGTATACTTAAAGGGAAGTGAATCCATTTCGGATGTTCTGACCATTTTGGGGGCGCATCAGTGCGTGCTGGAAATGGAGAATATCCGCATTACAAAGGATTTGCGCAACCAGGTAAATCGTCAAATGAATTGCGATAATTCCAATATCAATCGTTCGATGCTTACGGCGGAGCGGCAGATTGCCGACATCCGGTATATCGACGAGGAGATTGGCCTGGATAAATTGCCGAAAACCCTCAGGGAAATTGCGGAGGTGCGGGTGGCCAACCCGGAAACCTCCCTCAGCGGCATTGGCGAAATGCTGACGCCCTCTCTGGGGAAGTCCGGCGTGAACTCCCGGCTCAGAAGACTGACGGAAATTGCCAACCGGCTGCGTTCGGGAGAAGAAATCGAATAAAATTGGTTGGAGGTAGAATCACATGGTAAAGCTCGAGGCGACGTTCCGTGCCGCCGAAGGCATTACGCCGGATCTGGCCGCGGAGATCATCCAGCGCGCGTCCAGGTACGAGGCCATAACGGAGCTGGAAATGGGCACCACCCGGGTGGTGCTGGGTTCCCTCATCGGCATCCTCTCCCTGGAATTGCGTCCGGGCAGCGAGGTCAGCATCATCGCGCAGGGCCGGGACGAGGAAAAAGCGGCCAGCGACATTCGCGAATTGATCGAGGCGTAATGGAAAGAATGCGCCGTGGCGGAAGAGCATCCGTCGCGGCGCGTTTTTTATGCCATAATTTGCTTTTCGATGGCGCGAAGCTGCCCGTTTTCTATGCGATACACTTCGTCGCAAAGGAGGTTTACGTCCTCCTGCACGTGGGTGGCGATGAGAATCAGCTTGCCTTCCGCCTTTTTCCGCATCAGCAGGGCGCGAACCGTCTCAACGCCCGCGGCATCCAGCCCGTTCATGGGCTCGTCGAGCAGGAGAATTTTCTGGTCTTCCATGGTGGCCTGCAGAATGCCCAGCTTCTGTTTCATGCCCAGGGAATATTTCCGCACGCTTTTTCTGGAATGGGAATCCAGGCCGATTTCTTCCATTTTTTCGCGAATTTGTGAATCGGACAGGCTGCGGCGCAGGGCGTTTAACGATTTCAGGTTGGCAAACCCGCTGAGATAGGGCAAAAATCCCGGGCTTTCAATGATGGCGCCCACGAATTCCGGCAGCGGCTTTCCGGGAGAAATCTTCTGGCCGTTTATTCGAATTTCCCCTTCGCTCACGGGGAGCAAACCGCAGATGCACTTCATAAGCACCGATTTTCCGGAACCGTTTCTGCCCACGACGCCGTAGATGTTGCCGCCCGTCAGGTGCAGATCAATTCCATCCAATACAACCTGCGTACGAAACGCCTTTTTCACGCCCAGTATGTCAATGCAGATCATAATGAAATCCCTTCCTATTGTTATGTGTTCAGTGTGCGAACCTCCACCGCCCCGCGCAGCGAAAAACGCCAGGCCAAAAGCAGCAGGAAGGCCAGAGCGCCGGTCAGTGCGCAGACCGCGTAACGCAGGCTCGGAATTTTCATGGGGCTGTTTTCCAAATTCAGACATCCCAGCGATCCCCAGGAAACGGGGGAAAAATACACCATCCACCGGTCCACAAACCAGCTGAAAATCCATTCGTTAAAAAGCACCAGCAGTACGGCGAAAATCACGCCGACATTCTTCCGGGATTTCAGGTTGATTGCCCAGGTAAGCGCACCCAGCAGCAGGGAAACCAGCATTTTCAACAGAAAACTCCATCCGAAGGCCTGCAGGGCGTTCCCCAGAGCACGAAAAAAGCTGATTTCGCTGCCGAAATACATCAGCTCGTCGGTTTTCATCAGGGAAAGAAATACCCGACCCCAATCAGCGGTCCATTCGCAGCATCCTGCCACGGAAAGGACGCATACGGCAAACACCATGCTCCAGAAAAACAGCGCCAGGGCGACAAGGGTGAAAAACGTGCCCCAGAACCAGCTTTTTCGATTGGATCGCAGAATCAGATAGGGCATGCCCCGGTCCACAAAGGGTGCGTCGCAGATCAGCATCAGAAAAAGAAACAGCAACAGCCGGTATAGATAAAGCCGATTCGTCAGCGCGACGAATACCGGCAGCGGGGAAACGTTCACCTGCAATTGTCCGCAAAAATCCCGCAATTCCTGAGTATACCGGCAGATCAGCAGCACGGCTACCGCAGCAATGCACAGAAACAGCCGGCTGTCGTGCAATAATTTTTGCAAATTGCGGCGGCAAATGCAGGCGGCGAAGCGAATTTTACTCATGACGTATCCTCCAACTGGCGGCCAGATAGAAAACGACCGCGGCGATGAGAATTACCGGCAGATACCCCGCGGCAGTGACGGCCAGCGCCCGCAGCGGCGCGTCGATGCGGGTCATGCCCCGCCCCAGGTAGACGTAATCCAGCCCCATGGGACTGAGAAAGGGGGAGGTGAGATTCGCCAGCACGTAATAAATCAGCATCGGGGAAAGCACCACCACAAACAGATTGTCGGAAACGGCGCTTACCGCCAGGGCGCACAGGCAGTGGCCCGTAATGGCAAAAATGTAACTAATCTCAACAACGCCCCAAATCAGCCAGGGCGTGCGGCCAAACAGCAGTGCGTTGCCGCTGATTCCCAAATCCATGGCGACTTCCGGCTCCGTCGGCAGCAGCGTTGCGCCAAAACAGACGACCAGAATCAGCGCAAACAGCATTAGCCCGATCACGGCGATTACCGCAGCGGCCATGCAGGTGGAAGCGAGACACCCGCCCAGATAGCGGCGGGTTCCTTCCCGCAGCACCGACGCGCGCAGATAGCCGGATTTCCGTTCCACAATGTAGGTTTGGGCGGCGATGAAGGAATAGACGATGGGCTCCAGATCCCGAGTGCCGCCGATATTGGTGGACAGCGATAACGCGCCCAATACGCTGTCGATTTCCATGCCGCCGCCCCCGTATTTCGTCCGCATCAGCAGTTCAATGAAAATGGGCTGAAGGAGCAGATAGACTTCCAGCGCAACCCCCAGCCACAGAATGGGATGGATGAGGATTCGATACAGGTGTGCGCCCACGGAATGAATGCGTACTTTCACAGGCCGAACACCTCCTCGCTGACGGGATCGTACAGATATTCCCAGAAGGCGCCGTCCTCCAGACGCCCCGAAAAAATCCAGTACGGCTGAAAAATCAGCCCGGAATCTCCCTGAAAGGGCAGATAAACCGGAGAAACTCGGTCAATTTCTACCGACTTTTTTTCCAGGGACAGAATGTAATTGTATTTCTCTGAAAAACGATTGATTGCCTGTTCCGCGCCTGGAAGACAAACGGCGTCCCCGGCGGGGGTGGCCTGAATCAGCCCATCGCAGGCGATGAACTTCACGCCGTCTTCAAAGACCAACAGCATGATTTCGGGGCCGAAGGATAAATTATCCACCGCGTCGTAGGGATAATAGGCGGGATAGAGGCGAATGCCTTCATGGCACTGATTCAGATAAATCACATAACAAATGTCGCTCTCCGGCCATTCCGCCTTGCTCCGGCCCTGATTTTCGATCCATTCCTGATGATTCTGATAAAGCCGGTCATATTCCCGGGTATCAATGGCATAGGCCGCTTCCAGACATACGTCTATCCCAAGCTGCCGGAAGGCGTCGATAGCGTCCGCGCAGGCTTCTTCCATGGGCTGAAAGCTCAGGTCAAAGGCAGTCAGTCCGTCCAGATTTTCGTGATCTATCATGTACAGCGCGTCGGTAACGGCCTGCCCCTGGGAGGAATACAGCGCAAATCCGCCGTCGTAGCATTCCAGGCCGACCGCGTCCGCCTCCGTCAGGCGGAAGGCGCTGATCAGCGCCTCCCGCTGGGGGGAAAGGGAAACCGCGTTCAGAAGGGGAACCTCCCCGCCCTGAGGAAAATCAATTGCCGCGTCATACTTGACCCGGCCGTCCTCGGCCTGATAGGCTTCGGCCAGCGCGGTGGAACCGCAGCACAGACACAGGGCCAGCAGAAGGAGCCCTTTGCAAACGCGCATTACGGTTCCTCCCCAATCCATTCGCCGGTCACCGCGTCCACCAGATTCCAGCCGTTTTCCGTCATCAGCAGTTCCGAGCCCTCATACCAGTCCAGCTTTTTCGCAAAGGCCCAGTAGGGGTGCGCCGCGCCCTCCTTTCCGGCGTACATCAGCCGCACGGCCTGTACCTGTACCGGTTCGCCGTTGAGGGCCTCGTCAATGTTTTCCCGGAAAATGGCCGTGGCGTCCTCCTGGGAAATCAGGGGCTGTTCCTGCCCGTTGTCGGAAGCGGTCCAGAGATTATTCAATTTCAGATAACGAATACCATCGGGGAACAGCATGGCGACAATTTCAGTGCCATACAGGCCCATCGTTTTCACGCCGCCCGGCGTGGTGTCAGTGCTGCTGTCCACAGGCGGCAGAACGGGCGTATCATGAAAGGTCTGATACAGATAGAATATATAACAGACGTCCTCGGTTTCCCAGGCAACCTGCTCCGTCGCGCCCATGTGGCTGCCGTCCGCCAGGTCGTCTTCCAGGAATTCCCGGTCGCTTTCATACAGTTCGTCGTACAGGGTTTTGGTCATGGCGCATTCGGACCACACGGCGGCGGTAATGCCGAAATGCTCCTGCAGGGAATCGACTACAGTTTGCGCGGCTTCCTCCCGGCTGAGGAAGCTCAGGGATGCGCCGCCGTCTTCCGGCAGCGGATTGTCAAAAGTGGGATAGGTGACGCAGTAAACCGCATCCGCCAGCGTATCGTGATAAAGGAGGTAGGAAAAATGATAACTCTTCTCATCGCTGCGGTTGCCCACCATGTATTGCGCGTCTTCCGCCGCGGGGAAGAGGGTGCTTGCCTGATTTTCGTAGGGCTGCATGTCCAGGGGCTGCAGCTGCAGATCCGGCAGAGAAGCGGGCGCGGGAACGGCCTGCTGAGACAGGAATTCAACCTCGGTTTCCGCCCAGGCAAAGGGAAGGGCGACCAACATCAGCATGCAAAACAGGGATACAAAGCGTTTCATTTGATTCACCTCTCGTAATTCGATTTTTGTTGAATTGACGGGCTGCGGCCGCTTCTGCGGCGCGGGTTACAACAGGGACTTTTGTTTCTTCCTGCCCACGGCGCATCCCCTCCTTTCCAACGCCGCTATCCTATAAAACGACGTACGCGCCCAAAACCGGACAAATTTTCCTGAAAAATCTAAAATTTAAAATTCAGGGCGGTAATTGGGCGAAACTGTAGCTTTGACGCCGGGATTTGGAAGAAGGTTCCGCGGAAGAATGAAAAATGTTGCCGCGCCGCTGCTTCTGTGCTACAATGAAGCGGGGCGGGGGACGAAAGGTGTAAGCAGAAATGGATTACGACAGCAGGGTTCTGGGCCGGTTGATCGCGGGGCTGCGGCGGCAGCGGGGCATGACGCAGGAAGTGCTTTCCGGCCTGGCGGGAACGGCCCGAAGCAACCTGGCCGGCATTGAAAAGGGCGGAAGGGACACCGGGATGCAAACCTTCTGGCGGATTGCGGAGGGGCTGAACCTGCGCCCCAGCGAACTGATGCGCATGGCGGAGGAAGCCATGGGAAAAGACGCCAACTGGCCGGAAGCGGAAAAGAGAAATTGACATTACTGCGGAATCTGATATAATATGAATACATTTATCACTTTCGGCGCCCTGGGGCCGGACGGAGGTTGGAAGGTATGGAAAAGCGCAAATGGCCGGCGCTGCTGGCGCTGGATCTGCTGTATGCGCTGGCTTATGTAGGGCCGTTGGCGATCTTTTTATTGATGCTGTGGCCCACCAATCCGCAGATTTTGCGAATCAGTCGTACCATGGCCATTACCATCAGCACCTTCTGTGTGCTGACGGTTGTTTTTTCGCGGATTTACGGCGGCTTTCATATCGGCCGGCAGAAGAGCAGGCCGATTATTTATCAGATGTCGCTGTCCGTGTTTCTGACGGATCTGATTACCTATTTGCAGCTTCAGATTATGAACGTAAACGCCAATAACAATCAGTCCCTGGAATTTTTTTCCGTGGATTTTCTTTTGCTGCTGGGGGCGGTGGTCATTCAGATTCTGGCCATTACGGCGTTTACCTATCTGGGAAATTATTTCTTTTTTTCCATCAATCCTCCGAAAAAATGCTGCGTGGTCACCGCAAACGATGGGGATCGAGAGGCGATTTGTTCCAAAATTCGCATTTTTCATAAGCAGTTTGTCATTCGCGATTGCGTGAATTGCACCTCGAGCCAGCTGCATGAAAAAATTCGACAGAACGATACCATTATTCTATTTCATCTGCCCGCCAAGGAAAATCAGGAAATTATCGAATATTGCTATAAATGCCAGAAGGAAATTTATTTCGATCTGTCCATCGCTTCGGTGCTGGCCCAGAAATCCGGCTCCTTTCTGCTGGACGACGTGGTAATGACCGCCCACACCCGCAACGGATTGAACCTGCGCCAGCGGTTTTTCAAGCGTGCGCTGGATCTTTTCTGCGCGTCGGTGGGGCTGGTGATTTGCAGCCCGCTGATGCTGGCGACGGCCATCGCCATTAAGCTGGACGACGGCGGCAGCGTGTTCTATAAGCAGAAGCGCATGACCCGGGGGGATAAGGTCTTCGAAATTTACAAATTCCGCACCATGCGGGAAGCCGCCGCCGCGGTGGAATATTCCGCCGTGAAGGACGACGACCGCATTACCCGGGTGGGGGCGGTGCTGCGCCGGTTCCGCATCGACGAATTGCCGCAATTGATCAATATTCTGGCGGGGGATATGAGCGTGGTGGGCCCCCGGCCGGAAATGCTGACCAATTTCAATAAATACGTGGAAAATATGCCCGAATATCAGTATCGCTGCCGGGTAAAGGCGGGGTTGACGGGCTACGCCCAGATTTCCGGAAAGTATAACACCAGCCCTCGGGATAAACTGATGATGGACATTTCCTACATTGAGGAATATTCCCTCTGGCTGGACATCAAGCTGATTCTCAAAACCCTGACGGTGTTTTTCAAGCAGGATTCCACCGAGGCCTTCGTCAGCGCCCCCGCCGTGGGAGAAGAGGAGGAGCGGAAGGATGCCTGAAATCAGCGTGATTTTGCCCGCCTATAACGTGGCGGACTATCTGCCCCGGGCCCTGGACAGCCTGCTGGGGCAGACGTTCCGGGATTTTGAGGCGCTGGTGGTAGACGATGGCTCCGCCGACCGAACCGGGGAAATCTGCGACGAATACGCCCGGCGGGATCCCCGGGTTCGGGCTATTCACCAGAAAAACGCCGGCGCCCCCGCCGCCAGAAACGCCGCCATCCAGATTTCCCGGGGAAAATATCTCTATTTTATGGATGGGGACGACTGGGCCGAGCCGGATATGCTGGAAAAAATGTACGCCCTGGCGACGAAAACCGGCGCGCAGCTGGTGGTGACGGGGTTTTACATCGACACCTATTACACCGGGGAAAAATTCTGGCGGCAGACCCAGGCCTGCCCGGCGGCTTTTTACGCCACGGCGCAGGAGTTCCGGCAGGCCTCCGTGCCGATCTTTGATAAAAATCTTCTGTACGTGCCCTGGAATAAGCTCTTCGACGGGCGGCGGGTGCGGGAAGGCGGCTTTCGTTTCCGCAACACCAAGATGGACGATTTTCCCTTTGTGCTGGATTATATCCGGGATGTGGAAACCGTGGCGGTGTCGAGGGAAGCCTTCTATCACTTTACCCGGGCCCGGGCGGAATCCGAAACGGCCCGGTACTTCCCGGGACTTTTTGAAAAGCGGGAAGAGGAACACGCCTGGATGCTGGATCTTTTCCGGCATTGGGGCATGGAGAACCAGCCGCAGGCGGTGGAATTTCTGGCCCGGCGATATGTGGAGCGCATTTTCGGCGTGGTGGAAAATTTCACTTGCCGCGCCTGCCCGCTTTCGACCCGGGAGAAGCGCCGGCGCATAGGCGAGATTTTGCGCTGCCCCAATCTGGAATGGGGCCTGAAATACATGCGGCCCGGAAGCCTTGTGATGCGCCTGATGCTGATTCCCCTGAAAATGCGCAGCGCGGGGCTGACGTATGCCCTGGGAAAATGCATGAGCTTTGTGAAAAAAAACGCGATGCTGCTGTTTGCGCGGCTGAAGGCGGACCGGTGACATGGAAAAGAAGAGACTGACGATTGTGATTCCGGTTTACAACGCCGAGGCCCACGTGGAGCGGATGGACGGCTATCTGGCGGCGCAGACCTGCCGGGATTTTGAAGCGATTTTTGTGGACGACGCTTCTCAGGACGCGACCCTTTCCCGCCTGGAACGGCTCCTTTCTGAAAAGCGCTATTCCGCCCGGGTGCTGAAGCGTCCCCATGGGGGCGTCAGCGCCGCCCGAAATGCGGGCATGGACGCGGCGGCGGGGGAATGGATTGCCTTTGCCGACGTGGACGACGCGCTGGCCCCGGATTATGTGGAAACGCTGCTGGCATGGTCCCCCCGGGAAGCGGCGTTTTTTCGGCATACCCGGGTGGTGGGCGCAACGCCCCGGTTCGAGGCCGGCGCGGGCCGGCGGGAAGAAACCACCGGACGGGCGCTTCTGGAGGAATTTCTGCGCAACCCCACGGCCATGGGGGTGTACGACCTGGTGATCCGCCGGGAATTTCTGGAAAAAAGCGGCGTGCGATTTCCGGAGGGCTACGCCTATTACGAGGACTATGATTTTCTGCTGCGGCTGTTTGCGGCCTGCGGAAGGATGCAGCGGGGGGACGCCGCCCGGTATTGCTATTGCGCCTCTCCCAATTCAGCGATGAATAGTTTTAACATAGAACGAATCCGCTGCCTGCAACTTTTTGATAACACACATAGTCTATACTTAGAGAACGCAGGGGATTTCCGAAAGCGTTTTGAAAAGTGGTTTGCGGCCCGGCTGTTCTGGTCGGCGTTGTGGCAGGCCAGCGTGGCGATGTCGCCGAAACAGGCGCTGTCCTTTGCCCGGGAAAACCACGCCCGGCAGCGTATGCGCCGTCTGACGGATTATCCGGACAGGCGGGTGTCCCTCAGCGCCGGGGTGTACCTGATTTGGCCTCGAATGTACGTCATGATCGCAAGGAGGATGGGACGGCGGCGGACGCTGCTGACCCGGAAAAACGAGAAATGATTTACTTAACCATCGCCGTGCCCGCCTATAATGCGGTGGGCACCTTGGAAAAGTGCCTGGACTCCTTCCTGGAAGAGAAGTTTCGGGGCAGACTGGAGGTCGTCGTGGTGAACGACGGTTCCACAGACGATACCGAATCCATTGCCCGGGCCTATCAGACGCGGCGGCCTGAGGTGTTCCGCCTGATCTGTCAGGAAAACGGCGGCCACGGTTCCGCAGTGAACGCGGGGCTGGCGGCGGCAAAGGGAAAATATTTCCGCATTGTGGACGCGGACGACTGGGTCAATCCGGCGGGACTGGAAGCGCTTTTGCAGGCCATGGAAGGGAAGGATCCGGATTGTTTTCTGGATCAGCGCACGGAGGTTCACGGCCTGACGGAGGCGGGCACGCCCGTTCGCCTGCCGGAGGGGGCGCCGGTGGAACGGGTGATCCCCTTTGAGGAGATCGCTGCCCCGGAATACGCCCGGTGCATCAGCATGCATACCCTCACCTGCCGCACCTCTCTTCTGCGGGAAAAGGGCATTCGGCTGATGGAGCATACCTTTTATGTGGACATGCAGTATGTCATCGGCGTAACGGCCTTTGTGCGCACGGCGTATCTGCTGCCCCGGGAGGTCTATTTTTACCGCCTGGGCTGCGACGGTCAAAGCGTCAGTTACTTAAATTACGTGAAGAATTACCGGCAGCACGATAAGGTATTGAAAACCTGCGCCGATTTTTGCGAAAATCGCGCCGGGGAAATGCCCGAAGGGCGGCGGGAGTACATGCGCTTTATGCTGACGCTCCTGGCTCGGACGCAGTTCAATATCGCCCTGATTTATAACCCGGACCGGCGGCAGGGAGCCGAACAGGCCCGGGAGCTGGATCATTACCTGGCCCGGGAATGGCCGTGGCTGGCCAGGGCCACTCGCTCCCGCCGATGGGCGGCGGGCATTCTCCACAGCCTGGGGGTAGGCTATCACCAGCTGCAGCGCATCAAGGCCGCGGCGGGGAGAGCTTAACATAAGCCATCTTTTGAATGGAGGTTTTCACATGAAAAAGACACTGACCCTGGTTCTTGCCTTGGCGCTGACGCTGTGTTCCTGCGCCTTTGCCGAACAGCCGGTGCTGACGGATGTGCCCGCTTCTGCGGCGTCCATAACTACGGGATTGGCAAAGGATACCCCCAACCGGATTATCCTTTCCCAGATGGACAACGAGCCCGGCGCCCGGCCTCAGATGGGCATCGGCTCCGCGGACATCGTTTATGAAATCGAAACCTACAACGGCGGCGCAACTCGCTATACCGCCGTGTTCAACGACGAAATTCCCGAACAGATCGAAGCCATCCGTTCCGCCCGTATCGTGCATGCGGACGTGGCCCTGGAATACGGTGGATGCTTCATCCATTTCGGCGGCCAGCAGCATGCGGGCAGCAACGTGTACGAATATTTCAAATCAGTGCCCATGCAGGCCCGCATCGACGGCATTTCCGACGGCAACGGCTATTTCTATCGGGACAAGAGCCGTTCCGCACCCAACAACGTGGTTTGCCGCCTGCAGAAGATTTATGAAAATCTGGATTGGGATTCTCTCCAGGTGAAGAGCCCCCTGAAGTTCAGCCAGGAGGGATACACCCGTCAGGGCGAGCCCTGCGAGGTCTTCAGCATCGATTACAACAAGTCCTATCATCCCGGTTACGTGTTCCAGGACGGCCGTTACGCCCGCACCTACGGCGGCAACGCCTTTGTGGACGGCATTACCGGCGAACAGGTATATTGCGATAACGTCATTGTGCAGTATGTGACCTACAGCTGGTACGGCGGCTCCTCTGACCGGCCCTGCGTCACCACCACCGGCACCAACAAGTGCGATTATTTCATCGACGGCATGCACTTCACCGGTTACTGGCAGCGGAATGCCGTGACGGAAAACACCGTCTATTATGACGACGCTGGCAACGAAGTTCTCTTCAAGCCCGGCAAAACCTACATCCAGGTGTTGAAGGATACAAAGGAGGTAACGATCGGGGAATAAGAATTCCCGGATCGAGACAACGGCTATGAAGAAACTGCTTCATTGGGGCAGGCGCTGGGCTGCAATTGCCCTGGCCCTTGCGCTTATGACGAGCCTGTGCGCCGCGGCGGAAACGGATACGGATCTGGATCTGAAAATCAATGAGGATCTGGGGGACGAATGGTGGAATATCCTGCTGCTTGGCAGCGATTCCCGGGATTTTAATTCCTATTACGGCCTTTCCGATACCATGGTGATTCTGTCCGTCAACATGAAGGACGGTCGCGCGAAAATGACCTCCATCATGAGGGATACCTGGCTGGATATCGATGGCGTCGGCTATCAGAAGATCAACGCCGCCAACGCTAAGGGTGGTCCGGAACTGGCCATGCGCACGGTGAACGAATATTTCGGCATGAACATCCAGCACTATGTGCTGGTTGGTATTGAGGCGCTGGCGGACATCATCGACGAAGTGGGCGGCGTGGAGATCGAAATTTCCTCTCAGGAAATGAAGAAGATCAACGAACAGCTGACCTACGACGCGGATGAATTCCACATGAACCACAAAGAGCCCCTTTCCCACGCGGGTAAGGTGACCCTGAACGGCAATCAGGCGGTGGCTTACGCCCGCATTCGCAAACTGGATAGCGATTACGTGCGCACCCAGCGCCAGCGCAACGTACTGTTGGCCATTGCCGGCAAGCTGCAGGGCGAAAGCCTCGCCACGTTGGTGAGCGTGGCCACCAAGTTGATGGGCTACACCCGAACCAACCTGACCATGAACGACATTACGACCCTCATGGGCGTGGGCGTGAGCATGGATCTGGGTAAGGTGCAGCAGCTGCGCCTGCCGGCGGACGGCACTTTCAATTCCGTCACGGAGAATGAAATCTGGTCCATCCGTGCGGATTTCCCCGCCAATCAGGAAATTCTGCGCCAGTTCATCTACGAGGACAATACCGACTACATCGAGCAATAATTCATTTTCACACAAAAAACAGGCCGCCGCTTTCCGCGATTGGAAGGCGACGGCCCGTTGATTTTTGGAAAATCAGAACTGTTTTTGCGCATACTGGAATTCGCCGCAGCCGTCGGCCCCGGCCGCCATTACGCCGGAAATTACCTCTTCCAGCGCGTCGTCCTCGGTTTGCACAATGGGGGCAAGCTGCACTTTTTTCGGCAGCATGGCCCGGGCGGCCCGCACTTCGTCCGCCACATGCTCCGGCGAAAAGCCCTGCATGGGGTCTTCGCCGCCCATCAGGGGCAAATCGAAAATCAGGCTGGCCACATCCTCGACGGAACGATCCGCGTGGGAAAGCAGCTCTCGGAAGGCGGCCCATTCGTGGTTCAGGCAGGCGGGGCCCTCCTTGTGGGGATACGCCCGGTAGAGCATGGGCGCCACCAGATCCAGCGAGCCCATGCCGTCCGGCCGCTGTCCCACCATCCACCACAGGGACGGCGCGAACACAAAAGCGCCTGCATCCAGTCCGGCGGCGTGGGCCTGCACGGCGAAACGATCGAAATACTGCTTCACGCAGCGGCCGCGAAAATCCTGCCAGGCTTCCAGGGCGTTGCGCATCCGGGGGATGGAGGAGGAATGAGGCTCGTTTTTCAGATAGTGCATCAGGTCCGCAATCCCGGCCTTCACTTCCGGGGCGTTGATGCCCATGGCGACCATCTTTTCCATGCATCGGGGACAAAAGCAGCCGAAGAAGGAGGCGTGCCCTTCCGCAGAGGCGAAGGAGGCAAAGCGTGCGCCGTCGACAATCACGCCCGTGGGCGCGCATTTTTCCGCCGCCTGAAGGGCCTTTTGCAGGTTGTATTCCGCCACTTCCGCCGCGTTGGGGCAGGAGGAGCCGAACCAGGGGGCGCTGCGGTCAAGCGCGTCTACCGCGCCGTAAACTGCCGGGTCAAATTCGCCCAGGGAAAACGCGCCGTAGCACAGCCAGGTTTCCAGGCCCGCGTCCTTCGCCGCCTGAAACGCGTCGGGGTTCTTTCCGGAAAGGACAACGCCGTCGTAGCCGCGCTGAACCAGCAGCTTTGTCGAGGCGGCGGGATGTTGCTCATCGAGACCGAATAAGTATCGCTTCATAAAAATGCGCTCCGTTTCTGCAGGGATGTTTCATCCATTATACACGCATTTTCGCCCGGTTTCAACCCCGGCCCCGGGGCTTGAGAAAGGCGGCCACCGACAGTCCCGCCGCCAGCAGAAAGCAGACCAGCGAATAAACCGACACGCCGCCAGCCCTGGGCTCCGCCTGAACCACCAATCCCGCCAGAATCAGCAGCGCCCCCGCCAGCAGAACAAGACACACCTTCTGGGCGATTTCCCGAACCAGCGGCGCGACCTCCGGGCTGGGCCGGGTTTCCACGCCGAAATTCAGCTCGCCCTTTAGCCCGGCGCGCATCACGTCCGCCAGCACCGCGGGGATTTCCAGGGATTTGTGCATGCTTTCGTAAGTGGCACGGATGTCCTGAGAAAGCTGCGCCCGCCAGTCGATATTCTGAAGCAGCTGTCCGCTGAGTCGGCCGGTGACCACGCTCATGACGTTGATTTCCGGACTTAGCGCCGCCACGAGTCCTTCAATGGTGGCCAGTCCCCGGGCCAGCATGGTCAGGCTGCCGGGCATGGAGATGCCGTTGCGCTTCATGACCTCCGTCAGATCTTCGAATACCCGGGCCAGATCCATGTCGCCCAGGCTGGCGGAACCGTATTGATCCAGCAGCTCCTCTACGTCCCGGTAAAGCTGACGCTTGTCCGCCTTTTTGGAAAACTGTCCCAGCCCCAGCACCGCGTCCCGGCAGAGATTCACGTCGCCCCGGGCAATGCCGGAAATTGCCTTGCCGATGAGCCCCCGCTCCCGTTCGGAAAGGGAACCCATCATGCCCATATCCAGCCACACGATCTTTCCATCCCGCACCCGCAGATTTCCCGGATGGGGATCCGCGTGGAAGAAGCCGTCTTCCATGATCTGCTTGATGTAATTGTCCGCCAGCTTCGCGCCGATTTCGGCCAGGTCATATCCCGCCTGGGTGAGCTTTTCGTGGTCGTCGATGGCGTATCCGTCGATGCGCTCCATCACCAGCACATGGGTGGTGGTGTATTCCCGAAAAAGGGCGGGGGAGGTGACGAAATTGACCCCCTCGTTGA
>OLPR01000556.1_pt1 | contig 33891 bp, 33 predicted proteins | sample 1672761 | NCBI WGS metagenome assembly OLPR01 (sample SAMEA3136721, study PRJEB25190) | human gut metagenome | biome: human gut; feature: human-associated habitat; material: faeces | place: Austria | collected 2013 | reverse complement strand
AATAAGACCCATCCAGGTGCGGGATGCCTGCTTTACATTTACAGACACTATATTTGTGGTCAGCAATGGGAAAAATGCAGGTGCAAGTGGCAGGAAATACCGCCCCTGGAGCCCCTGGATATAATTCCATTTCATCTTTGTATATCCTACCAGCATGGAAAGCATGATCAGCAGCGTGGATAGCAGACAGCTTCCTGAAATCACAAGCTGTGCTTTACGGGAAAGCCTTTTGTTGTCATCTTTAACATTTATAAGCAGAAGCAGGCAGATCAGCAGGAGAATGATAAAGATCCAATTTATCTGGAAATCCAGCCAGGAAAGCATGCCTCCAAGAAGTCCACGAACAAGATCATCTCCGCATTTCATCAGTGTATTCCACAGCAGATAAACGGTGTGCAGCGGGTGCTGAAGTACGTAAGGAATGGTATATAATGAATTTTCCTGGTCAACAGCAGCTGCAGAAGTCAGAAAGTCATGAAATACAGGCATGAATTTTACAAGGGCAAGTGTTGATAGCAGGACAAAGGCAAGAATTGATCCAAGAAGCAGCTTACGTTTCCGGGCAGGATACATTCCTGATGACCTGTGATGAAAACACAGAATCAAAAGAAACAGCAACGGCAGATATACGCCGCCTTTGATCACAGCCACGAAAACAGCAAGTATCCCTGTTGGAATCAATTGCTTCTTATGGAGAACCTGAGTGTTTTGGCAATGGAAACACAGGGCAATGAACAGGAAGACCAGTCCATTGATAATAGCGTCATAAGAGGCAGAGGCAGCCTGCTGCAAGGTGATAGGAAGCAATCCAAGGGCACCGAAAAGGTTTTTCCAGTATGGTGTTACACCGATAGCCAGCCGGATCAGCAGGATAAACACCAGCAGGTTAAAGATACGGCCAAGCTGGAAAGTAAGCATTGCTGAAAGCCCAAGAATCCGTCCCACACAGATGCCAAGAGCTGCAGGCAGGTATACGATCCCGGGAACCAGATTGGTGCCATCGATATAGGAAACCTGTACCAGCTGTGTATCAGAAGGCCGTTCTAAGGTATGAAAAAGCAGCTGATAATAGGAGTTGCTTTCCAGACCATTTGCCAGCATTTCACTTAATCTTGCATCGCATTCCCTTTTGTAAATGGTGCCAGGTGTATCAGTGGATTGTACAAAAAGGATCTGGTTGGAATACTTATATGCAGTGTCAAGGTGCGTGGACTCGTCCGGCACGCCGTGGACAGTAACAAGGCATTGAAAAATAAGACCAAGCATAAGTGCAAGCGGTACAAAAAACTGCTGGATCTTCTGGCAGCGAATCATAATCAGATAATAAGCCAGTGCAGCAAAAAGCAGCAGGGCAGCACATAAAACAGCATAAAACAGAGACATAAAGCTGTTGTCACTGTAGCTGAGGGAATAAATCACATTGCTGTGGTCTGCAGGGGTGTCATTAAAAGAAGATACAAGGATCTGTCTCTGATTTGCTGTAAAGTGCAAAGTTGTATCCTGTGCATGTTCCAGGGTAAGCTCCAGCCGGAGAAGCCTGGATTCAGAGTCTGTAAATTCCTCATCTAAGGAGCATTTCAGGTATCTGGAATTGGAAGTCTTGATTAATCCGGTGATTTTCTGGCTGTCCCTGTAAAGGATCTGGCCGCTTTCAGTATCAGATAAGGTAATGGAAATCCTGGCATCTGAACTGGCACGATAGGCAGTGCACTCCATTGAAAATGCTCTCAGTTCAGGTACCGAACAGGAAAATTCTTCTGTAAGAGAAGGCGAATCTTTGGTAAGGATGACTTCGCCGTTGGTCTTGTGGGTTGTCATCATGATATATTGAACCGGTTTGTGCAGATCATACCGGAACTGGGCTTTGTAAACAATGACACATACGCTGCTTATGAAAAGAAGAAAAACCAGGAAAGGAAGAATGCGTCTTAAGTTTTGGGGGAGTGTTTTTTGCTTGTCCATGAAATAGATTCTCCGTGTTCTCAATAGTTTTGGATGAAATAATTATAACCAATGTGGAAGGATTACGCAATACAGCATGTGCTGCCAGATTAACGTATGGTATCGAAAAACAACTGGAAAGGAAAGCTATGTAATGGTATACTTATAGTAGCACACAGAGACCGTATTAGCAGAAAAATGGAGAGATGTATATGAAAAAGCGAAATCAGATTCTGGCTGGAGTATTGGCTGTGCTTCTTGGAGTATCACCATCTGGAGTGTATGGGGAAGCGTTTTATGATGTGGAAGATGTTGCCGACACAGATGCTGCAGCCCAAGAGATAACAGATGTTCAGGATGAAGAATCGGAACAGCCGGAAGAAGTGACTGCAGGGGAAGAAAGTCAGGAGGCGAAATTTACTTCAGGTGTTGATTCGGAGACAGAAGACCACCTGTTTACAGACGGTGCAGATACAAATGCACAGGATCTCCAGGAAGGAACTATTCTGGAGTATGTGGAAGAGGAACTGGATTCTCCATTGATCGTGAACGGAGAACCAGGAGATACAGACGGGATTCATGTATTTTCACTGGAAAAATATGATGGATCTTATGGCAATCAGTTAGATGGGATGGCGTTGGAAGTCTATAACACATATGTTTCCAATTTGTTTGTGAATTACAGCACATTTAATGGAGTTTCTTATGAGTATCAGGCCAGCAAACCAGTTACCTTTAAGGCGAAGGTCCAAGATAACCAGCTGGTTCAGGATGAGGCATATGACGAAGCCATACTTCAGGTGCGTGTCAATATGCAGGCAGCACTGGATGCGTTCACCTATGATTATCCGGAAGTATTCTGGATGCGTGGAAGTGGATATTCTTATAGTATCAGTTCTAAAAAACAGAATGGAAAGTATACTGGCGTTATTTCAAAGTTTACTATGAAGCCTTCTCTTGTGGATGGGTATAACACCAACATTACAGATAATATGAATAATTTTCTGAAAAATGCAGATACTGCAGCTGCCCAGATCGCGGCAGACACTAACGGTAAAAGCCTATACGAGAAGGTAAAGGCGATTCATGATTATGTGTGTAAAAAGGCAGTGTATGATGCACAGAATAATATGAGAGTACATTCTGCAGGACCAATGTTTATCGGGGATGGACATGTAGTATGTGAAGGCTATGCAAAAGCAATGCTGATTCTTTGCAGAAAACAGGGTATTGACTGTGCATGTATTGGCGGTTTTGCAAGGAATAGTTCTGCAAGTTCCGGGGAAGCACATATGTGGAACTATGTAAAGATGGATAATGATACCTGGTATCTGGTAGATGCTACCTGGGATGACCAGTTAAGCGGCATTCGTACGACCTATCTTCTGGCAGGATGGAACAGTAAAGGATTCAATCATAATACACTTGGGGAAGAACGAACTGAAAAGGATACATTTTCATCTCCCACTAAATATACACCCCAGGCATTTATTTATCCACTGATTTCTGATAACAGTTATCTGATAGATATAATAGGAAAAATATTCCTTTCACAGGCAGCGGCCTCAATGGAATCAGATGCATATGCATATACAGGAAATGCTATCCGGCCAGAGGTGAAAGTTGTTTGTAATGGTAAAGTTTTGGTTAAGGATACTGATTACAGAGTGATTTATAAAGATAATCAGGATATTGGTACAGCAGAAGTGACAATCCATGGAATCGGAGAATATATAGGAAATATAACTATTCGGTTTCAGATATGCTGTGGGCATAACAATATGCTGCATACAGAAGGAAAGAAAGCCACCTGTACAGAAGCAGGAAAAGCGGAATACTGGTATTGCAGTGTTTGTGAAAAATATTTCAGTGATGAAGCAGGCACAAAGGAAACAACGCTTGCAGCCACAGTGGTTCCAGCAACAGGACATCATTATGGAGAATATCAGCTGACTAAGGAAGCAACTGCGCTGGAAGAAGGTGTTCGCACAGCTTACTGCAGCTGCGGTGCATATGTGACTGTTGCAGTGCCAGCTCTGACTCCATCCATAAAGCTGAATGTTTCCAGCCTGCGTCTGCGCGTGAAACAGAAATATACAGTGAAAGTAACAGGTCTTGCTAAGGGAGATTCTGTGGTAGCCTGGTCAACCGGAAATAAAAAGATTGCCCGTGTATCACAAAAAGGAGTTGTAACTGGAAAAGCAAGAGAAAATACGATTATTACCATCAGGCTTGCCAGCGGGTATACCAAAAAGATACGAGTATATGTACAAAAAGGACTTGTAAAAACAACGGCTTTAAAGATCAGCAATACACGGCTGACGCTGAAAAAAGGAAGAAGCTATACTCTCCGTACAACGGTAGCTCCGGTGACTTCTCAGGAAAAAGTAACATTTAAAAGTTCCAATAGTAAAGTTGTATCTGTAAATGCAAAAGGCAAAATATATGCAAAGAAGAAAGGTACGGCAAGGATCACGGTTCGTTCCGGGAAGAAGAGGCGTGTATGTGTGGTGACTGTGGAGTAGAACAGCTTAGATGGCGAAGGCTATGCTACATTCAAAACAGAAGAATTGTAGAGATGTAGCAGATAGTAACGGATTACTAACTCCCAGGCTGATCATCGCATCTTGAACACTTATGCAATGAATTTGTAAATTGCGATTTACTCAATATCATCAATTTCACTGGCAAAATCATATAAATAACGGCTTACACTATGGCGCTCTTTCCGATCTGATGGAATGAGCGCCATTCCACGTTCAATATGACTGGAAATAGCACCTACAATACTTGGCTCGTCACTGAGACGGAAGCCTTCAGTATCCATCTGGAAAATCCAGGAATTCTGCTTGCACCAGCAGTTGACCCTGGGGATCTGGATCTTATCGGAATTTGTAACAAGCACCACATTCAGACTGTCATTTTCTAACAGTGCATCCCCGATATTTCGGAGAGCCTGAGCATAATATCTGTGGTCAACATGAATCGACTGATCGCATAGAAGGCTTAAGCTGGTAGAAATAAAAGGCATCATTGTGCGTCTGATCATGGATTCCAGTCGAAAGATATAGAAAAGGGAGTTTCGGTGGCTGCTGTCTGTGTGATTTGTTTTTTCCCTGAATTTTGAATTAATGTCAAGGCACAGAGCAATCTTGTCTTTGCTCACATGGTTGGCCTTTAGAACCTCCTGCATAAGATCCGGTTCTACAGCAATAAAAGCAGGAGCGGACAAAATGGCATAAACAGCCCCTCTTTTTCGGAACTGATAAATGTCATTAACAACATTCACAAACTTCAGAAGCTTATAGTTGCGGAATAAATGATGACAATTATCAAGCAGTTTTCTGACCAGATCCTGATGTTTCAGAATTACAGATGAATTTAAGTATACACAGGACTGAGAAATCTGGTCACAGGAACTCATGCAAAGGATGGAAAGAGCGGAATTCAGCATATAAAACGAGATCCGTACCAGTGGCTTATTGTAATTATCGTAATAGAACCATTCGATATTTCTGTGAAAAATCAGCTGATGGCACATCTTAAAAAAAACTGAGCGTATCCTCTTTACTATCTGAATACTGCAAAATGAATTTGGCATGAAAGCCTTTATTTAAAAGAGAAATCATCCGCTGGCAAAATTCACTGGCATATGCTTCATCATGGATCATCCAGATGAAAGAGTCAGCTTCTGCAAAGGTAAGCTCTCCGGGAATATTCATGGCTTCAGCCATGTCTAACAGGCTGGAAATAGCTGCACGCTGACCTTCATCATCATCGTAGATCCAGGTAGTGGTTTCTGTTCCTTTGTCGGAACAGATTGGGGTGTCTGCATTTGGATGATTCAGGTTTTTGTGCGTAAGTATTTTGACCAGTGTTGCACGCAGAGAGGTTTCACTTGATAAATCTTCCAGAGGATAAAAAGAAAGAAGTGCATCTTTCAAAGCATAGTTTTCATCTTCTGTGTTTAAAAAAATAAAAAAATCAACAACATCTGCAAAATAGATGGATTTTGCAGACAGATTTCTGGCACCGGTTTTCCACTTGCTTACAAGACTGGCATCAATATGAAGTGCCTGTGCCATCTGGACAGTAGGGGTATTTGTGTAATTCATAATATAACCAAAAGCAGACTGATTCTTGGCTTCCATATGATCGCTTCCCTTCAGAAATAAAAAAAGACAATGAACTTCCAAAAGAACTCCATTGTCTGAAATACGAACTTTATTATTTTGTTATTTTTGTTATGCATTTTTATTATGTATCTTTATTATCTGTCTTTTATGATTGTACAAAGGATAGCACATCAACTTAAGAATATCAAGCGAAAATATTTGTACATTTTTTTGTCAGTATATTCTGTCTGACAAAAGTCAAAAACCTATTGCAAAAAGCCTGAATGAAGAATAATATAACGCCATCAAGTTCAAACGGCCGGATGAACAGATTGAAAAGTAGTTGTTGTAGAATTATTTTATGAAGGAGATATGTGTTATGGCAAATACAGAATATAAATTTGTTGATCATTATGAGTTTGATGAAGAATTATTAAAGAAAGCTTTTGCAGAGGCCAAGGCAATCCTTAAATCTAGAGGATTTATGAGAGAGATGGGATGGGGAAAGGCACCGGCCATTACAACCGTTGATATGGCAAAGGCCTGGATGTCCGAAGGTCATCCGTTCACCTGTGACCATTCCGAAGAGGTTTGTGCCAACGCACTGAAAATCCTGGAGGCAGCTCGAAAGGTTGGAGTTCCTATCTTCCATACAACTACCGGTTTTACAGGAAAGACACAGTGGGATCTGCCAAGATGGGATGAAAAGATTCCACTGACTACGCTGGATATTAACAGTGAATGGATGGAAATTGATCCTAAGATCAAACCAAGACCAGACGAGCCGGTGATCCATAAAAAATTTGCTTCTAACTTCTTTGGTACACATCTTGGAGCAACATTAAATTACCTTGGAGTTGACACAGTGATCGTTATGGGCGCTACTGCAGGTGGCTGCGTAAGACACTCCGTTATGGATTCTACAGGACTTGGATTTAAAACGATTGTTCCAGAAGGATGTGTTGGTGATAGAACACCAGGTGTTATCGAATGGAATATGTTCGATATGGAAGCTAAATTCTGCGATGTTAAAACTGTAGATGAGGTTGTAGAATATCTGCTTGGAATTGATCCATCAGTATATACAAAACATGCCAGAGCTTTAGATCAGAAATAATGGATCTATAACATTGGATAGTTCATAATTGTTGAAAACTATAGCAGTTATGAGAACATCAGGAAACAATTTATTGTCTGTAAATACATAATACTTAAGATAAAAAACAAAGGCGTTTTTTAAGAGATGATCTTAGAAAATGCCTTCTTTTTTATTCATAATTAATTGCACAAGGGAGGAATTGGTATGAGGAAAAGGACAAAAAGATTGCTGGCAGTTTTTATGGCAACAGCCATGCTGGCAGGAATGACCGGCTGCGGTACTTCAGGGTCTGCTTTAGATACTGCTACATCCGAGAAAAAGACAGAAGAAACAGATGATTCAAAAATAGAAAAAACCTCAGATACTGGCAGTAGTGGAGACACCATAAAGCTTGGTCTTGTTGCTGACATATCCGGAACAAGTGCTAATACACAGGCCCTTAATGCGATTACGCTGGCAATTAATGAGATCAATGATGCTGGAGGCCTGCTGGGAAAACAGGTGGAGCTTGTATATGCAGACAGCCAGTCTGATACGGCACGTTACCAGGAAATGGGGAAAAAGCTGATTCAGGAAGATAATGTGGATGTACTTTTTACAGCAGGAACCAGTGTGTGCCGGGAAGCGATCAGACCTGTGGCAGAGGCAAACGAGAAACTGTATTTCTACTGTAATTCTTATGAAGGCGGTGTTGCTAGCCGTTATATGTTCCTGGCAGGGCCGGTACCTGAGCAGAATGTTACACCACTGCTTGATTATTTCTCTAAGAATGTGGGAAAGAAAATCTATTGTCTTGTTGCTGACTATAATTATGGCCGTGTAATGGTCGAGTGGCTAAAAGAAATGGCTCCGGATTATGGATGTGAAATTGTTGGAGAAGAGTATGTTCCACAGACTACCTCAGACTTCAGTTCAAGTATTGCTGCAATCCAGAAAACAGACGCAGATGCAGTATTTATAGCAATGGTAGGAAGCAATATGGCATCCTTCTTTGATCAGTGGGCAAATGCAGATGAGGATAAAGTCTTAATGTCTCTCAGCAATTTCTGCAGCTATTATGAGCATAAGAAGCTTGCAGCACCAAGTCTTGCAGGATCTTTGACAGCAGCCTCCTATATGGAAGAATTTGATACAGATGCATCTAAAGAATTTGTTAAAAAATTCAGGGAAATGGCTCCGGATGAACCATATATTACCTCTAACTGTGCTATTGCTTACAATGCAGTTCATATCTGGGCAGAGGCTGTTGAGGCAGCAGGAAGCTACGATACAGAGGATGTGATCAATGCCATTGAAACGAAGGATCTTGAATTTGACGGGCCTGGCGGACATGTTAAAGTTGAGCCAAAAACACATCATCTTTATACAGATATGTCAGTGGTTGAGATTGATGAAAACCATGATGCACAGGTAGTTGAGACCTATGAACAGGTTGAACCATTCTATCTGCTGGATATGGGAATTGACCTAAGCAAAGAGGATCCACAGACACAGTATTCTCCTTTGGATGAGTCAAATTAAGTGATGCAAAAGAGTGGATCTAATTGATATTACTGCTGCCCATATAGCTATTATATGGGCAGTACCTTTAGAAGGGGCAGGTGATGCGGCGTGAACATAATTTATGAAATCATATACTGGATTTATCAGATATTGGAAAATACATCATTCCTTATTCTGGCAGCACTTGGCATGGCAATTATTTATGGAATGATGGACATAACAAATATGGCTCAGGGTGAATTTATGCTGGTTGGAGCCTATACTACGGTACTGCTTGTAAATAAATGCGGTGTGCCTTTTATATTATCGCAATTCTCTGTGGTACAGCAGCCACTGCATTATTAGGATATACATGTGACAGAATTATTTTTAGAAAATTATATGGACGAAGCCTTGATTCTATTGTTGTTTCCTGGGGAATCAGTATTATGCTTCAGCAGATCATTTATATTATGTTCGGGCCGGATATTGCAGGAATCGATACACCGCTTGGTTCATTTAAAATAGGGAATATTTCCTATTCCTGGTATCGGATCCTGCTTATGGTTATTGCAGCTTCCGTAGTTGCAGCACTAGCTGTTCTTTTCAAAAATACCACATTCGGACTTCATTCAAGGGCAACGATGCAGAATCGTGAAATTGCAAGTACCTTTGGTGTTAATACTTACAAAATGAATTCCATGACTTTTATGTTTGGATCAGCATTGGCCGGACTTGTAGGAGCGCTTTACGCACCTCTTATGGGACTTACCCCCACTTATGGAACTAACTTTCTGGTTGAAAGCTTTGTAACAGTTGTTGTGGGAGGAGCCAATCCTCTTGCCGGCACAGTTCTTGCCGGTACAGGGCTGGGCATTGTAGATGGCAGCCTTTCTATTCTGGGAGGAACATTTGTGGGACGTATCGGTATCCTGCTGATCGCCATTGTTTCTATTAGAATATTGCCTAAAGGTTTCTCAGGACTTGTGGATAAAAGGAGGCGGTGAGCATGAAAAAGATCAGATTTAAATTAAGTACAGAAAAAGTTTCAGCCCTCATATTCTTTGTTTTTGCAATCCTTTTTCCTATGTATTCTACTCTTTATCAGGTGGATAATTTTTCAAACTTTTACATAACGGTTCTTGTTTCTTTTTCTATTGTTCTGATCTGGGGATTTACAGGTATTTTCAGTTTTGGGCAGGCTGCTTTTTATGGAATGGGTGCATATACCTATGCGATCCTGTCTAAGGCAATGGGAGGTGGAAACAGTACATTTCCTGCACTTTTGGGATCTGTGGTCACAGCTGCTTTATTTGCGGGAATATTAGGATTCTTTATCTTTTACGGAAGGATCAGCAATGTTTTTACAGGTATTATTACAATGAGCGTGGCAACAGTCTGTGAGATCTTTATGAACCAGACAAGTGGAGGCCAGTGGAAGCTGCTGGGTATTCCCATTGGTGGTTTTAATGGGATCAATAAGATACCTTCTCTGGAAATTGGCGGTATTTCCATAAGCCAGCTGCATTTCTATTTCTTTGTAGTAGCTGTTCTTTTGATTATATATCTGGCAATGAAAAAAGTAGAAAAGTCAAACTTCGGATATGCATTATTCGGAATCAGGGAGAATAAAGAAAGAAGCGAAATGTTCGGCTATGATACAGCAAAAATCCAGACTCTGATCTTTGCCATAAGTGGTGGACTGGCCGGGCTTGCAGGTGGATTGTTTGCCGGATGGAGCGGATATGTAGTTCCTACCAATTTCAGCGTGAACTCATCTACCATCGCTGTGATCATGGTGGCAGTTGCAGGAAGGAAAAATGTTACCGGTGCAATGATCGTGACAGTGATCTATGCATGGTTTACCCAGTATCTTGCAACAACAGGAAGCGAATATACCCAGTTGATTCTTGGAGTACTGCTGATCATATCTGTCCTTTATATTCCGGATGGAATTTAAGATGGACACAGGCATCCTACCTGTGTCCTCCGGAAAGATTGTTTTTGAAGGACAGGACATTACAAAGGAAGCAACAGTTAAAAGAGCTAAAAGAGGAATCAGCATTAAAATGCAGGTACCTGGGCTGTTTGGAGACTTAACATTGAGAGAGAATATCCGGATAGCAGCACAGAACTTTGTGAAAAAGTCAGAACTTAATTCTGAGATTGACAGGCTGATCGAACTGGTACATATTCAGGATCTGGGCAATCCTTGTGTGAAAAATATGACCCATGGGCAGCAGTGGCTGGAGATCGCCATGGCACTTGCACCAAATCCAAAGCTTTTACTTCTGGATGAACCGGCGGCAGGTCTGGGGCCGGAAGAAACAGAATAAATTGGTTTCTGGATATGACAAGGTAAACATTTTACAGAATGTTACAATGAATATTGAACAGGGAGAAATTGTTTCTGTGATCGGAAGGAACGGTGTGGGAAAAAGCACATTTGTTAAAACTTTATGTGGATTACTTCCAGCAAGCAGTGGTAAAATCACTTTTGAAGGACAGGATATCACCAGTCTTAAACCATATCAGAGAGCGTGGAAAGGAATTTCCTATGTACCCCAGGGGCATATGGTTTTTCCTACGCTTACTGTAGAGGAAAATCTGCAGATGGGTGAGTCCATCAATCCAATCAAGGGCAAGAAACCGGATTATGATCTGATTTATGAATATTTTCCAAGACTGGCAGAAAGAAAAGAGCAGCTGGCGGGAACTATGAGCGGCGGTGAGCAGGCCATGCTTTCTATAGGCCGTGTTCTTACCGGAAATTCCAAATTAATGCTTCTTGACGAGCCATCGGAAGGTGTTCAGCCCAACATTGTAACAGCAATTGGTGATATAATCATACGCATAAACAAGGAACTGAATCTGACAGTTCTGATTGTTGAACAGCATATCGGGCTGATCCAGCAGGTTTCCCAGAGAGGTTATGCTATGGATAAGGGAACGATCATCGATTCTATGACTGGGAAAGAATTGCAGGATTATGACCGGATCAAATTATATTTATCAGTATAGAGGGTGAGGAAGGACTATGAACAGAAACGAAAAAACAGGAATGATATATGTTGCGATTGCCGGGATCTGCTGGGGGATTATAGGCATTTTTACCAGAAGCCTTGGAACCGCAGGACTGGATTCCATACAGATTACTTTTCTAAGGAATTTTTGTGCAGCAGCAGAACTGTTTTTGTTTCTATTCATAAAAGACAAAAGAAGCCTGATGATAAATATAAAGGATATATGGATGTTTGTTGGCACAGGTATCTGCAGTGTGGCTTTTTTTAATATCTGCTATTTCAGGACGATCGAGATGACTACCATGTCGATTGCAGCCATTCTTCTTTACACAGCTCCTTGTATGGTTATGATCATGTCCTGCATATTTTTTAAGGAATCCATAACATGGCAAAAGGTTGCCGCATTGCTGCTGGCTTTTACAGGCTGCCTTTTCACAACAGGGGTACTGCAGTCTGAGAGCCGTATATCCGGAATTGGGATCCTTATTGGCCTTGGATCCGGATTCGGGTATGCGCTATACAGCATTTTCGGAACGGTTGCTACCAGAAAATATAATTCATTTACAATTACTTTTTATACATTTTTATTGGCATCAATAGGAATCGGTCCTTTTGCACATGCAGGAAGCCTGGTTTCATCTATCAGCCATAATATGAAAATCATAGTGATATCAGTACTCTTGGCTACAGTTTCCACGGTGATCCCGTTTATCTGTTACACAAAAGGACTGGAAAAAATGGAAGCTGGTAAAGCGTCAATTATGGCTTTTATAGAACCCATGATCGCTACTATCTGCGGAATCCTGGTTTTTGGTGAAAAATTCACACTGGGCAATCTGACCGGAGTTGTTTTGATCCTGGCATCCATCATTTTTTTGAACACAAAGATGAAAATCAAAGGGAGGGCTAAACATGGATAATTACGTAATTACAATAGCCAGAGGCTTTGGAAGCGGCGGAAAAGAAATCGGTACAAAACTTGGCGAAAGATTGGGGATACCCTGTTATGAAAATCAGATCCTTGATATGGCAAGTGAACAAAGCGGTATCGGAAAGCATTTGTTTGCCGAGGTGGATGAAAAAATCAAAGGAAAAAGAATTGCAAGACTTTTAAAGATCAATCCTATTGAGAAGCTTGCCAAACCATCTGAAAAAGCGTTTACTTCGGATAATAATCTTTATAATATCCAGTGCGAGATCATAAAGGAACTGGCAAAGACGGAGTCCTGTATCATTATCGGAAAATGTGCAGATTATGTGTTGAAAGATTTTAACAATGTGATCAGCATTTACATCGAAGCTCCACGTAAAAACTGTGTGGAATCCATTATGAAAAAGCTGCAGGTTTCAGAGCCGGAAGCCCATGAGCTGATCAGCAAAACAGATAAATACAGAGCAGATTATTATGAGTATTATACAAGAGGCGGCTACTGGACAAACCCGGTGAATTACGACCTTACATTAAACAGCGCAAGAGTAGGTCGCGAAAAATGTGTGGATGTGATAGAGGATTACTTAAAGATCCGATTTGATTTGTAATACCAAATACAAAGAAAAATATCAGGCAGTTTAAAAGCAGAGGAGATACTTGAGGAGAGTATTTTCTCTGTTTTTTTATCAAAATATTCAAAATGTTCAAAAATATTTCAACCTTTTTTTATCTATAAAATATCTCAATCTATTTTTTCCTTGACAATATAAAAAAATATGATATACTTTGATAATCAAAATATTTTGAAATAAAAACAAATTAGGCTAAGAGATAAAACAGCAGGTTGATGCTTAGTAAGGCAGAAAAAGCAACACAACCAAGCAGTAAAACAATTCAATTGCAAAATAATGAAACAGTAAAACAGGAATAATCATTATGACAGGAAGAATAACAGGAACAGGCTCCTGGGTTCCGGAACACATATTGGATAATAATGCATTGTCCAATATGGTGGACACAAATGATCAGTGGATCCGTGAGCGGACAGGAGTGGAAAGACGACATATTGTATGGCAGGAGACAACTGCCAGGATGGCTGCAAAGGCAGCACAAAGAGCACTGGAGCAGGCCCAAGTGGATCCGGAAGAAGTTGATCTGATCCTTGTGGCAACCATTTCAGGTAATGAGATCCTTCCCTGTACAGCTTGCAGTGTGCAGGAGATGCTGGGGGCAGTTCGAGCCACCTGCTTTGACCTGAACAGTGCATGTACAGGATTTCTTTTTGCACTGAACACAGCACAGGCATATCTGAATAGCGGCATCTACCGGAATGCGCTTGTGATCGGGGCAGAAAGCCTTTCCAATCTTACCAATTGGAAGGATCGGGGAACCTGTATTTTATTTGGAGATGGTGCAGGGGCAGTTTTCCTGGAGGCAGATGAGAAGAGCAGATATACACAGGTCACTCATTCAGAAGGGGAGAAGGGCAGAGCTCTCACCTGCAGCAGCAGAAACCAGAAGCAGTATGTGGAACATCCGGATGCACAGGAAACCTATATGGAGATGGATGGCAGAGAGGTATTTAAGTTTGCTGTGTCTTGTGTGCCACAGGTGATCCGGGAGCTTTTGGAAAAGGAAAAGCTTTCTGGGGAAGAGATAAGATTTTATATTTTGCATCAGGCTAATATAAGAATTATTCAGTCTGTGGCAAAAAGACTTGGAGAAGCTGAAGAAAAATTTCCTGTAAATATTCAGGAATATGGCAATACTTCCGGGGCAAGCGTCCCTATTCTTTTGGATGAACTGAATCGGAAAGGATGTTTCAAGGCAGGAGATAAGCTGGTCTTGGCGGCTTTTGGAGCCGGACTGTCTTATGGAGCAAGCCTGCTGGAGTGGAAATAAAAAATAACGAGGAGAAAAGAACATGTTAGAAAGAATTAAAGAAATCGTAGCAGAATCACTGGGAACAGAGGCAGGAACATTAACAGAGAGCACGTCCTTTAAAGAGGATCTGGGAGCTGATTCACTGGATCTTTTTGAAATGGTTATGGCTCTGGAAGAGGAATTTAATGTGGAGATTCCTACAGAAGACCTGGAAGGAATCCAGACAATCGGAGATGTGGAAGCTTATATCCAGAACCGGGAAAAGTAAGAGGCAATATTGAAAAAAGTAAACAGTATTGTGAAAGCAAAGGACAGTGTTATGAAAACAAAAGTTACAGATTTACTTGATATACAATACCCTATTATACAGGGGGGAATGGCCTGGGTGGCCGAGCATCATCTGGCAGCCGCTGTATCAGAGGCAGGAGGCTTCGGTATTATTGGAGCAGCCAATGCACCGGCACAGTGGGTGCGGGAGCAGATCCGGCTGGCAAAAGAGAAAACAGATAAACCATTCGGGGTAAATGTAATGCTGATGAGCCCTTATGCAGATGAGGTTGCGCAGGTGATCGCAGAAGAGGGTGTAAAAGCAGTTACCACAGGTGCCGGAAATCCGGAAAAATATATGGAGATGTGGAAAAAAGCAGGGATCCGCGTGATCCCGGTAGTTGCCTCTGTGGCACTGGCAAAACGTATGGAGCGGTGTGGGGCAGATGCAGTGGTAGCCGAAGGATGTGAGTCCGGAGGCCATGTGGGAGAGACAACCACCATGGCACTGGTGCCCCAGGTAGCAGATGGGGTACAGATCCCGGTGATCGCAGCAGGCGGTATCGGCGACGGCCGTGGGATCGCAGCAGCATTTATGCTGGGAGCACAGGCAGTACAGATGGGAACCTGTTTTGTAGCAACAACCGAATGCCAGGTGCATCAGAATTATAAAGATATGATCCTGAAAGCAAAAGATATAGATACAAGAGTGACCGGACGTACTACAGGGCATCCGGTGCGGGCACTGAGAAATCAGATGACCAGAGAATATCTGAAAAAAGAGGCTGAGGGCGCACCTTTCGAGGAACTGGAGCAGCTTACACTGGGAGGCTTACGAAGAGCAGTAACAGAGGGAGATGTGAAAAACGGAAGCGTTATGTCCGGACAGATCGCAGGACTTATAAAAGAAGAAATGAGCTGCAAGGATCTGATCCAAAAGCTGATGAAGGAGACGGAAACTCTTTTGAAAGGAACTGCAGTTTATGAGTAGGATCGCATTTATATTTCCCGGCCAGGGAGCTCAGAAAGCAGGAATGGGAAAAGATTTTTATGAAAAATATCCGGCTTCTGCCAGGGTATTTGAACAGGTGTCCCACTGGCTGGATCTGGACATGCCACAGCTTTGCTTTGAAGAAAATGATAAACTGGATCTTACCGAATATACACAGGCAGCACTTTTAACAGCTTGTCTTGCCATGGAAAAAGCAGCAGAAGAATATGGCCTGATCCCGGAGGTAACGGCGGGCTTAAGCCTGGGGGAATATTGCGCCATTGAAGCAGCTGGCGGAATCAGTCTGAAGGATGCAGCTGTAACTGTACGTAAGAGGGGAATCCTTATGGAACAGGCAGTTCCTGCAGGAAAGGGAAGCATGGCGGCAGTGCTTGGTCTGACCGGACCGGAGATCGAAAAAGTGATAGAAAAGATAGATGGAGTGGAGATTGCCAATTATAACTGTCCCGGACAAATTGTGATCACTGGGGAAAAGGCAGCAGTGGAAATGGCGGCAGCGCAGTTGAAAACTGCAGGAGCAAGGAGAGTCCTTCCTTTAAAAGTCAGCGGCCCTTTTCACTCATCTATGATGGAAGCGGCAGGCAGGAAACTGGAAAAGGTACTTGAGACTACAGAAATCCAATCTCTAAAGATCCCTTATGTGACAAATGTTACGGCAAAGTATGTAACAGACCCTGCACAGATCCGTCCGCTGCTGGCCAGACAGATTTCCTCTTCCGTCCGTTGGCAGCAAAGTGTGGAGCAGATGATCAGTGCCGGGATCGATACCTTTGTGGAGATCGGACCAGGCAGGACGCTTACCGGTTTTATAAAAAAGATAGATAAAAATGTAAGGACCTTTAATATACAGACAGTAGAAGATCTGGAAAAAACAGCAGCAGAGATATGACGATAACAGAAATGTAACAGAGATGAAAATCTGATAGAAGCACAGATATGACAGATACAGGAATCTAATAGAAGCACAGACATGACAGATACAGAAATCTGACAGGAGGACAAAAAATGACCGGAAAAAGAGTTGCCCTTGTAACCGGCGCATCCAGGGGAATCGGGCGTGCCATTGCCTTACGGCTGGCAGCAGAAGGATGCTATGTGGTTATCAATTATAATGGCTCAAAGGAAAAAGCAGAAGAAGTGCAGCAGGAGATCCTGCAGGCAGGAGGCCAGGCCCATATTTATCAGTGCAATGTAGCTGATTTTCAGGCTTGTGGTGAAATGTTTAAAGATACGATCAGTAAAATGGGACATCTTGATATTCTGGTCAATAATGCAGGGATCACAAAGGATGGCCTTTTGATGGGAATGAGTGAAGAAGATTTTTCAAAGGTAGTGGATACCAATCTAAAAGGAACATTTTATTGTATCCGCCATGCTGCCAGAACCATGATCAAACAGAAAAAAGGCAGGATCATCAATTTAAGCTCCATTGTAGGTGTTTCAGGAAATGCAGGACAGGCGAATTATGCTGCATCTAAGGCAGGGGTGATCGGGCTGACAAAATCAGCTGCAAAGGAGCTGGCATCCAGGGGAATTACTGTAAATGCAATCGCTCCCGGATTTATCTGCACAGACATGACCCAGGTTCTGCCAGAGCAGGTGAAGGAAAAAATCTGGGCGCAGATTCCTATGGGCGGATTTGGCAATCCCCAGGATGTGGCAGCAGCAGCGGCTTTTTTTGCATCAGAGGAAGCCGGTTATATTACCGGACAGGTGCTGATGGTTGACGGCGGAATGGCAATGTAGGAAAAGTGAGGACAAACATATATGAAACGTAGAGTAGTGGTCACAGGACTTGGCGCAGTAACACCTCTTGGAAATGATGCAGAATCTTTCTGGGAAGGTATCAAAGCCGGAAAAGTGGGGATCCAGAACATTACAAGATTTGATACAACAGATTATAAAGTGAAGGTGGCTGCAGAGGTAAAGGGGTTTGAACCTGAAAAATATATGGATTTTAAGGCTGCAAAAAGAATGGAATTATTTTCAAAATACGGAGTAGCAGCTGCAAAAGAAGCACTGGCGGATTCCGGGATCTGCATGGAACAGGAGGATCCATACCGGGTAGGTGTGATCGTAGGATCCGGTGTGGGAAGCCTGCAGGCTATGACAGCCTCGCAGCAAAGGCTTTCCCAAAGAGGACCTTCTAAGGTGGATCCGCTTTTTGTTCCCAAAATGATCAGCAACATGGCTGCCGGAAATATTTCCATTGCCATCGGGGCAAAAGGTAAGTGTACCAATGTGGTCACTGCCTGTGCATCAGGAAGCCACTGCATAGGGGATGCTTTTCGGGCGATTCAGTATGGGGATGCAGAGGTGATCCTGGCAGGTGGCACAGAGGGATGTATCTGTCCTTTGGGAGTTGCCGGATTTACCAGTCTGACTGCATTAAGCACATCTTCAGATCCTTTTCGGGCGTCCATTCCATTTGATAAAGAACGTGCTGGCTTTGTAATGGGAGAAGGAGCAGGGATCGTAGTTTTGGAAGAACTGGAGCATGCCAAGAAAAGAGGTGCCCACATTCTGGCAGAGGTTGTGGGATATGGTGCTACCGCAGATGCTTTCCATATCACTTCTCCAGCGGAAGACGGAGCAGGCGCTGCAAGGGCGATGGAAGAAGCTATGCATGAGGCTGGGATCGAACCGGAAGAGGTGGATTATATCAATGCACACGGCACAGGCACCCATTACAATGATCTGTTTGAAACAAGAGCCATTAAAGCTGCGTTTAAAGAAGCTGCATATAAAGTAAAGATCAATTCTACCAAGTCAATGACAGGGCATCTTTTAGGTGCTGCCGGCGGTGTGGAATTTATTGTATGTGTAAAATCAATTCTGGATGGTTTTATCCACCAGACAGTTGGAACAAAAGAAACAGAAGAGGAACTGGATCTGGATTATTGTATTGATGCACCGGTTCAGACTCAGGTTCGGTATGCTATGAGCAACTCTCTTGGCTTCGGAGGCCACAATGCTTCTCTTCTGGTAAAACGCTATGAGGAGGAATGATCATGGAATTTGAACAGATACTGCAGCTTATCGACAAAATAGACGCCGCAGGAGTATCATCCTTTGAATATGAAAACAATGGACAAAAAATGTCCGTTAAATGGGATAGAGATAAAAAAGAAACCGTATACAGTGCTGCTCCTGTACCGGAAAAGGCAGCTGTTTTGGAGAAGGAAGCAGAAACCGGAAATCTGGTAACATCACCTTTGGTTGGTACATTTTATGCGGCTCCTTCCCAGGATAGCCAGCCTTTTGTGAAAAAAGGGGATACAGTGAAAAAAGGCCAGGTGCTTGCCATTGTTGAGGCAATGAAGCTGATGAATGAGATTGAAAGTGAATTTGAAGGAATTGTGGCAGAAGTTTTGGTTGAAAACGGACAGGCGGTAGAATATGGTACCCCTCTGTTCAGAATCGAGGAAGCATGAATTATTTAGATACAAAGCAGATCCAGCAGATCATTCCACACAGACATCCCTTTCTTCTGGTGGATTATATTGAAGATTATGAACCAGGAGAATTTGCGGTAGGATATAAATGCGTAACCTACAGAGAGGACTTTTTTAAAGGACATTTTCCACAGGAACCTGTAATGCCAGGGGTGCTGATCCTGGAAGCATTGGCACAGACCGGCGCTGTTGCCATCCTGTCAAAGCCGGAAAACCAGGGGAAAATCGCCTATTTCGGAGGCCTTGATAAGTGTCGCTTTAAGACGAAGGTGCGTCCCGGAGACAAGCTGCGTCTGGAAACCAGGATCGTGAAGCAGAAAGGCCCGCTTGGAGTGGGAGAAGCAGTTGCAACCGTAGACGGGAAGATTGCTGTTAAAGCACAGCTTACATTTATGGTGGGGTAAAATATGATACGAAAATTGCTGGTGGCAAACCGGGGAGAGATTGCAGTAAGGATCATCCGCGCCTGCAGAGAATTGGGGATTGAGAGCGTAGCGGTTTATTCAGAGGCGGACAAGGATAGTCTTCATGCTCAGCTTGCTGATCAGGCAGTCTGCATAGGACCTGGTCCTTCAACGGAAAGCTATCTGAATATGGAAAGCATTATCAGTGCTACAATGACAACCGGCGCAGATGCCATACATCCAGGCTTTGGGTTTTTATCTGAAAATGCCCGTTTCGCACAAATATGTGAAAAGTGCGGCATTATCTTTGTGGGGCCTCCCTCTTCTGTGATCCGCAGTCTTGGAAACAAGCAGGAAGCCAGAAACACCATGGAAGCAGCCGGTGTTCCGGTGATTCCTGGGACGAAGGGGGCAGTTCTGGATATTGACGCAGGAAAAAAGGAGGCTGACAGGATTGGTTATCCGGTGATCATCAAGGCTGCCCTTGGCGGTGGCGGCAAGGGTATGCGCACAGCCTTTTCACCGGAAGAGTTTGAAAAAGCTTTCCTGACTGCAAAGAAAGAAGCGCAGATGGCCTTTGGGGACGGAACCATGTACATAGAGCATTTTGTGGAAAAGCCAAGACATATAGAATTTCAGATCCTTGCAGACCAGCAGGGAAATGTGATCCATCTTGGGGAAAGGGACTGTTCCATACAGCGGAATCATCAAAAGATGATCGAGGAATCGCCCTCTGCAGCGGTATCGGACAAGCTTCGCAGGAAGATGGGAAAAGCAGCTGTGAAGGCTGCAAAGGCAGCACATTATGTGAATGCAGGAACCATAGAATTCCTTCTGGAAAAGGATGAGAACTTTTATTTTATGGAAATGAATACCAGGATACAGGTAGAGCATCCGGTAACAGAGTGGGTCACTGGCATGGATCTGGTAAAGGAACAAATCCGTATCGCTTCCGGTCTGCCGCTTCCGGTCAGCCAGAAGGATGTACATGTACAGGGGCATGCTATTGAATGCAGGATCAATGCGGAAAACCCGGAGAAGAATTTCAGGCCTTCTCCCGGCACCATTTCAGATCTTCATTTTCCTGGCGGCCAGGGAATCCGTGTGGATACAGGTATTTATCCAGGATATACAGTACCGCCTTATTATGATTCCATGCTTGCAAAGCTGATCGTTCATGGAAGAACAAGAGAAGAGGCTATTGCCAAAATGAAAAGCGCATTGGGAGAAGTGGTGATCCAGGGAGTGGATACAAACATTGACTATCAGTTTGAAATCCTCAGTCATCCGGATTTCCAGAGCGGTAATTTTAATGTTGGATTTTTAAGTACCCATGAAATCGGGGGAGTGAAAGTAAATGAAATTTAACTGTACATTTAAACGGACAGTTGGTCGTAGCAGCCTGACAGCAGAAACAGTAAAGCCGGAGGTTCCGGAAGGACTTCTGAAAAAATGTAATGTATGTAAGTCGGCGGTGTTTGTGGAAGAGGTAAAGGACAACGATTATATATGCCCCCATTGCGGCAATTATTTTCGTGTTCATGCCTGGAGAAGAGTCCAGCAGATCGCAGATCCAGGGACTTTTGAAGAATGGGATGCAGGTCTGCCCCAGGAGAATCCGCTTCATTACAAGGGATATAAAGAGAAAATTGAAGGTCTTCAGGAAAAAACAGGACTGGATGAAGCCATCCTTACCGGTAAGGCAGAAATTGACGGAAATCCTACAGTGCTTGGAGTCTGTGACAGCAGGTTTATGATGGCAAGCATGGGAAGTGTAGTAGGGGAAAAGATCACCCGGGCAGTGGAGAGGGCTACCAGGGAACGGCTCCCCGTAGTGATTTTTGCCTGCTCCGGCGGAGCACGTATGCAGGAAGGTATTGTGTCCCTGATGCAGATGGCAAAAACATCAGCAGCACTGAAACGGCACAGTGATGCCGGCCTTCTTTATATCAGTGTGCTTACCAATCCTACTACTGGTGGTGTTACGGCAAGCTTTGCCATGGAGGGAGATATTATTCTGGCAGAGCCGGGAGCGTTGATCGGCTTTGCAGGACCAAGAGTGATCCGGCAGACCATTGGACAGAAATTGCCCAAGGGATTTCAAAAGGCTGAATTTCTCCTGGAGCATGGTTTCTTAGATGGGATCGTTGATCGAAAACAGATGAAAGCTACACTTTCACGTCTGCTGTCCATGCATCAGCATCAGGATACAAAAAGCGTATATCAGGGAAAAAAAGTTCTGAAAGAAGAAAAGCTTCAGGATAAAAGTGCCTGGGAGCGTGTGCAGCTTGCAAGGGATAAGGAACGTCCAACAGGGAAAGATTATCTTGCACTGTTATTTGATGAATTTACGGAACTGCATGGAGACAGACGATATGGAGATGATCCTGCCGTGATCGGAGGAATAGGGCGTTTTCATGGAAATCCTGTGACAGTGATCATCCAGGAAAAGGGACAGGGAACAAAAGACAGTATTGCCAGAAACTTTGGGATGGTTTCACCGGAAGGATATCGTAAATCCCTGCGTTTGATGAAGCAGGCAGAGAAGTTCAAAAGACCTGTGATCTGTTTCGTGGATACTCCGGGAGCCTTCTGCGGGATGGAGGCTGAAGAACGGGGGCAAGGGCAGGCGATTGCAGAAAACATTTATGAATTATCTGCTCTTAAGGTACCTGTTCTGTCCATTGTGATCGGAGAAGGGGGAAGCGGCGGAGCCTTGGCTCTTGCTGTGGCTGATCAGGTATGGATGTTGGAAAATTCCATCTATTCTGTCCTTTCCCCGGAAGGCTTTGCTTCAATTTTGTGGAAGGATGCAGGAAAAGCCAGGGAAGCAGCCCAGGTAATGCGGCTTACTGCCGGGGATCTGAAAAAGCTTGGTATTGTGGAGCATGTTTTTTCTGAAAAGGAGCCTCTTACACGAGCCAATATGACAGATATGGGAGAGAAAATGGATCAGGCGATTGGTACATTCCTTACATTGTACGAGAAAATGGATACAGAGGAGCTTTTGGAAAAGCGGTATAACAGATTTCGTAAAATGTAGAAGAAATCCGGAAAGCAGACGGAAATCGGAAAGCAGACAGAAATCGTAAAGCAGACAGAAACTCAAACCACAAATGCTGCAGAAATTCAAATTCAAATTTACGAATCCAAATGTCACGGAAACACATGGTGCAAAAATCCCCAGTTTATGCTATACTGTGTACACTTGAACAACAACGGACAGTAACGGACAAGCAGGAGCACAAGCTGCTCCCTGTATACAAATTAATTGGAATAGCCCATAAGGCGGGGGGAAGGACCATATTGAATGATAAAGAAGTAATCAACGATGTGCTGGTAAATCTTTTTAATGAGATCATGGAGTTGGAAGAACAGGCCATTATCACAGATGAGTATAAAGATATTACCAATAATGATATGCATATTATCGCTGCCATTGGTCTTGGAGAAAAAAAGATGTCCGATATAGCGGCAGAACTGAATATTACGGTAGGCTCCCTGACCATTGCCATGAATGCACTGGTTAAGAAAGGGTATGCGCAGAGAGAACGCAGTGAGAAGGACAGAAGAGTTGTTTTTATCCATCTTACGGTTAAAGGGCGTAAAGCCTTTCATCATCACGCAGAGTATCACAGGCAGATGACAGATGCAGTGGTGAGTGCTTTATCGGACAATGAAGTAGGTGTTCTGGCGAAGGCACTGGAGAAGCTGTCTGTTTTCTTCAGGCAGTACCAGAAATAACCGAAGGCAGGACAGACAGATGATATCCATAGAACTGGAGAATTTTAACATAAGGCAGATCATGGAATCCGGACAATGTTTCAGGATGGATGAAACAGATACAGACTGTTTTACTGTGATCGCAGGTAAGAAATACGTAGAAGTAAGGCAAAAAGGGCAGGTAGTGGATTTCGACTGTTCTCAGGAGGATTTCCTTTTCTTCTGGATCCCATACTTTGACCTTGATGCAGATTACAGCAGATATATACAGTCAGTGAATCCCAGGGACAGATATTTATGTGCAGCCGCACAGCATGGACAGGGAATCCGTATACTTCGTCAGGATCTGTGGGAAATGCTGATCACATTTCTTATTTCGCAGCAGAATAATATACGCAGGATCCGCAGGTGCATTGAGAATATCTGTACACGGTACGGAGAAAGAATCATTTTGCCGGATGGCAGGGAATATTATGGCTTTCCAAAGCCACAGGCTTTGGCTACCGCATCTGAAGAAGATCTGCGGGCATGCAATCTGGGTTACCGTGCCAAATATATTCATCAGGCCGCACTGGATGTGGCAGACGGGCAGATCGATCTATCAGAGATTCAATCAATGTCTTACAAAAAAGCACGGGAAGCTTTGATGGAAATCTATGGCGTAGGTGGGAAAGTGGCAGATTGCATCTGTTTGTTTGCCTTGCACCAGCTGGATGCGTTTCCGGTGGATACCCATATACGCCAGGTACTGGATCAGCACTACAAAAGAGGCTTCCCTAACCGCCGCTATAAAGGGATGCGTGGTGTGATGCAGCAGTATATTTTTTATTATGAACTTACAGGGGTTCCCTCCGGCGATAAATAAGCTCCCTGATGCTTTGCAATATCACTGGATTTTCTTTTGTAGTACAAAATCAGGTAACGGAATCAATCACCAGTTCATCTTCTGAGTTAGAGGATGAACTTTTTTTGCCTTCGATCACTACTTTGTTAGGCAGACATACAATGGTTCCGCCGTTTTTGTCAATTGCATGCTGTTTCATACACAAATGGTCCGGGCAGTCAGCCCAGATCATTTTTATTTCCCCGTCTTTTATTTCACACCGATTGGTATCCCCTATGGAGATCACCTGATCTTTGGATAAAGAATAGGTGCCATATTCTTTGCCTGCCACTGTAATGCGTACTGTGGAAAGATCACCCTTGTCCATAAGGTGGGTACCTGCCCACAAAAGTGCTGCAGCTGCAAGGATTCCCAGGATAAATAGAATTTCTTTTTTCTTCAAAGTTTCACCTGCCTGTATGTAAAAGCTGCCAGCCAAAAGCCGCCAGCCCAAAGCCGCCAGCCAAAAGCTGCCAGCCAAAATCCACCAGCCAAAAGCCTCTGGTGCATATGCGTGTAAGCAGCTATTGGCTTTGTTGTTCCATAATTTCGCTTAATCGAAAATATCATAGCATAAGAAAATATGCATGTCAAAAAAGTGGGACGGTGTATGTGAATGCTTATCGAGCTGCTATTCACTTCGCTGATAGTAATAAAAATCCACAATAATCACAGAAAAGCAAAAAAAATAATTGTATAATCCTGCCAGATAATGTACTATATTGGATATAGAATTGTGCAATGGATACAAATACATACTAGCGAACGACGCAAAGTAAGGAGGAAACCAATGTTAGATCAATCTTATTACAACAAGGCGGATGAGATTATCGCACACTATGGTCGGAAAGCAGCATCGCTGATCCCCATCATGCAGGACATCCAGGCAGAATACCGGTACCTGCCAGGGGAACTGCTCACCTATGTGGCGAAAGAGATCGGGGTAAAAGAAGCCAAAGCATACAGTGTGGCTACCTTTTATGAAAACTTTTCATTTGAGCCAAAAGGGAAATACGTGATCAAAGTCTGTGACGGAACTGCCTGTCACGTAAGAAAATCACAGCCTGTGAAAGAGGCACTGATGAAAGAACTGGGTCTGACAAATAAAAAGCATACCACAGACGATATGCTTTTCACAGTTGAGACAGTTTCCTGTCTGGGAGCCTGCGGACTTGCGCCTACCCTGACTGTAAACGATGAAGTACATCCGAAGATGACGGAAGAAAAAGCCATAGAACTTTTGAACCGGCTGAGAGGAGAAAGCGTATGAGTATAAGAAATGGAGAAGAACTGTTAAACAAACAGAAAGAAGTAAATGAAAAGATCCGCTCCTATACCTGTCGTGTACTTGTATGTTCAGGTACAGGCTGTATTGCCTCCGGCGCACAGAAGATCTATGAGGAGATGAAGGTGCTGTGCCGGGATGTGGACGGAGTAAAGGTGGAAATGCAAAAAGATATCCCTCATACAGGCGTGATCAAGACTGGCTGTCAGGGATTATGCGAGCTGGGGCCTTTGATGAGGATAGAGCCTTACGGATATCAGTATGTACATGTGCAGCCGCAGGACTGTAAAGAGATCGTAGAGCGTACAGTTCTGGAAGGAAAGCCAGTAGAGCGTCTGTTTTACAGAGAGAAGGACACTGTCTGTCCCCACCCGGAGGACATTCCTTTCCTAAACCTTCAGACAAGGGTGGTACTGGAAAATTGTGGAAAGATCGATGCAGAATCTATTGACGAATATATTGCAGTTGGCGGATACCAGGCACTGGCAAAGGCACTGGAATCCATGACTCCTGATGATGTGATACAGGAGGTGACAAAGTCAGGCCTCAGGGGCCGTGGCGGCGCCGGATTCCCGGCAGGGAAGAAATGGTCCCAGGTGGCAAGACAGGCCGAAAAGATCCGCTATGTTGTATGTAATGGTGATGAAGGCGATCCTGGTGCATTTATGGACGGGTCTGTTATGGAAGGCGATCCATATAAGATGATCGAAGGTATGACCATTGCTGCTTATGCAGTTGGCGCAGAAGAAGGCTATATCTATGTACGTGCAGAATATCCTCTCTCTGTAAAGAGACTGCGTATGGCTATTGAACAGGCAGAGAATTACGGATTTCTGGGAGATAACATCCTGGGAACAGGAATTAATTTCCATTTACATATTAACAGAGGTGCAGGTGCCTTTGTATGTGGTGAGGGATCTGCACTTACAGCATCTATTGAAGGCAACCGGGGTATGCCTCGTGTAAAGCCTCCACGTACAGTGGAGAAAGGACTGTGGGGCAAGCCTACGGTACTGAACAATGTGGAAACCTATGCCAATGTGCCCAAGATCATTCTTCAGGGGGCTGACTGGTTCCGGACAATCGGTACAGAAGGAAGCCCGGGCACCAAAACCTTCTCCCTTACAGGCGCCATTGAGAATACCGGATTGATCGAGGTGCCTATGGGCACTACGTTGCGCCATATTATTTATGATATTGGCGGCGGACTGAAAAAGGGAGCAGCCTTTAAAGGCGTACAGATCGGCGGACCTTCCGGTGGATGTCTGATCATGGATCAGCTGGATGTGCCCCTGGATTTTGACTCGGTAAAGAAGCTGGATGCGATCATGGGCTCCGGCGGACTGGTTGTTATGGATGAAAACACCTGTATGGTAGAGGTTGCACGTTTCTTCATGAATTTTACCCAGAGGGAAAGCTGTGGTAAATGTGTACCTTGCCGTGAGGGGACCAAGCGTATGCTGGAGATCCTGGAAAGGATCGTAGATGGCAAAGGCGAAATGTCAGATCTGGATCAGCTGGAAGAACTGGCAAATATGGTTCAGAGTATGGCACTTTGCGGCCTTGGCAAAAGCGCACCGCTTCCTATAATCAGTACTCTGCACCGCTTCAGGGATGAATACGAGGAGCATATCAGGGATAAGAAGTGCCGTGCAAAGGTATGTACTGCACTGCGTCAGTTCCATATCAATCAGGAATTCTGTATCGGCTGCGGCAAGTGTGCAAGAAACTGTCCGGCAGGTGCAATTTCAGGACTGATCAAGCATCCTCATCATATAGACAATACTCTTTGCATCAAGTGCGGCGCATGTAAAGATAACTGTAATTTTGATGCGATTTATGTGGAAGCATAGGAAGGGGGTATATTATGGGATATATGATGATTGACGGTAGAAAAATAGAGTTTACCGATGAAAAAAATGTGCTGTCCGTGATCAGGAAAGCAGGAATAAATATTCCAACATTGTGCTACCATTCTGAGGTGTCCACATTTGGAGCCTGCCGTTTGTGTATGGTAGAGGATGAAAGGGGCAAGATGTTTGCATCCTGTTCTGAAGAACCAAGGGATGGGATGACCATTTACACCAATTCAGGACGAATTAAGAAATACAGGAAGCTGATCGTGGAGCTGCTTCTGGCGGCTCATTGCCGCGACTGTACTACCTGTGTGAAAAGCGGAGAGTGTATTCTCCAGGAGCTGGCACATCGTCTTGGGGTGAATACCATCCGTTTTGAAAATACCAGGGAGCCCTATGAGCTGGATACAAGTTCTCCTTCTCTTGTAAGGGATCCTAACAAATGTATCCTTTGCGGAGACTGTGTACGTGCCTGTGAAGAGCTTCAGGGGATTGGTGCGCTGGGCTTTGCATTCCGTGGTACGGACGCTATGGTCATGCCTGCATTTAACAAAAAGATTGCCCAGACTGATTGCGTGAACTGTGGACAGTGCCGTATTTATTGTCCTACAGGTGCGATTTCCATCAAGACCCATACAGATCTGGTATGGGATGCACTGGCTGATCCAAATGTACGGGTGGTGGCACAGATCGCACCGGCAGTACGTGTTGCAGTAGGGGATCATTATGGGCTGTCAAAGGGCAGAAGTGTTATGGGCAAGATCGTAAATGCCCTGCACAGAATGGGATTTGACGAAGTATATGATACCTCTTTCAGTGCAGATCTTACCATTATGGAGGAGAGTGCAGAATTTCTTGACCGGATCAAAAAAGGAGAAAAACTTCCGCTGCTCACATCTTGCTGCCCGGCATGGGTGAAATTTATTACAGATCAGTACAAGGATTACATCCCTAATCTTTCTACCTGCAGATCTCCACAGGGGATGCTTTCCGCTGTGATCAAGGAATATTTCCGGCAGCCGGAACATCAGGATGGAAAGAAGACGGTTATGGTTTCCATTATGCCATGTACAGCCAAGAAGGCAGAAGCGATCCGGCCCAACAGCTTTACCCACGGAGAACAGGACACAGACATTGTGATCACCACTACAGAGCTGATCCGTATGATCGATAATTTCGGTATCGACTTTGCTCCGCTGGATCCGGAAGCCTGCGATATGCCATTTGGCTTTGGCTCAGGCGGCGGCGTGATCTTTGGCGTAACAGGCGGTGTTACAGAGGCAGTTCTCCGTCGTCTCACAAAAGATCACCGCAAAGAATCTATGCATGAGATCGCAGAATGTGGTGTGCGCGGGGATGAAGGAATCAAAGAGTTTTCCGTTATGTATGAAGGAATGGAAATAAAGATCTGTGTTGCCAATGGACTTGCAAATGCACGGAAAGTGATGGATCAGGTGAAAAATGGAGAGAAAGAATACCATCTGATCGAGGTTATGGCCTGCAGACGGGGATGTATCATGGGCGGTGGCCAGCCTACAAGAGCCGGTGCCAGGACCAAGGCATTAAGGGCAAAAGGGCTTTATAATGCAGACAATACCATGATCATCAAAAAGTCAGATGAAAACCCGCTGGTAGTAGAGCTGTACAACGGACTTCTGAAGGGAAAAGAACACGAATTGCTTCACAACAAATCTTATGAATGATATCAGCTGGGAGTTAATCCCCCAGCTGATATAGCCTCCAGCAGGATTGCAGAGGTGCGCAGGAGAAGTATGTCATGCAATTGCATGACGCGCACCTCGCAGCAAGAATGCTGAGGCATTCTTGAATGTAATTGTGAAGGTACTGAACAGTTACACGACTTTTAAGTATGACCTGAGACTAAGGAGGGGCAAAAGACATGAAGAAAAAAATGATATCCGTATTGCTGACAGCAGGACTCTTGGCAGGAACGCTGGCAGGAAACTGCGTTACAGTTCCAGCAGAGGAAAAAGCATCTGACAAGATTGCTATAGGCGCCTTAAAAGGACCAACTGCCATGGGCATGGCACAGCTGCTGGATGATGACAGCTATGATTTTACCATAGCAGCATCCCCAGACGAGATCGTACCGCAGATCGTGCAGGGAAATGTAGATATAGCAGCTGTTCCATCCAATCTGGCGGCAGTGCTGTATCAGAAGACACAGAAGAATGTAAGCGTACTGGCTGTGAATACACTGGGCGTTCTCTACCTGGTGGAAAATGGAGAATCCATACAGTCTGTGGAAGACCTGAAAGGAAAAACTATTTATGCCAGCGGAAAAGGCGCTACACCGGAGTATGCCCTGGAATATGTATTAAGTGCAAATGGGATCGATCCGGAAAAGGATGTGACCATTGAATATAAGTCAGAACATGCGGAAGTAGTTGCAGCTCTGGCAAATGACCAGACAGCAGCAGGGCTTTTGCCCCAGCCCTTTGTTACAACTGCATTGATGAAGAATGACAGCCTTCGGGTGGCTTTGGATCTGAATCAGCTGTGGCAGGATGGAGTTTCTGATGACAGTCAGCTGGTAACAGGAGTGGTTGTTGTAAGAAATGATTATCTTAAGGAGCATGAGGCTGATGTGGATGCTTTTATGGATGCATATCAAGCGTCCGTAGAATTTGTAAACAGCGATCCAGATCAGGCTGCAAAGATCATTGGCGCCCATGACATTATTGCTGAAGAAGTGGCTAAAAAGGCCATCCCTGACTGCAGTATCGTATTTGTAGAGGGAGAAGAGATGCAGACCATGCTGTCCGGATATTTGAGCACACTGGAACAGCAGAACCCTGAGATGGTTGGAGGACAGCTTCCGGATGATGATTTCTACTACGCACGATGAGGCCCAAAATAACAGGCTCAGGTGGAAAAGCTATACAATAAGAATACTGGCAGCTGCCTTCTGGATCCTGGTATGGCAGCTGGCCAGTATGTGGCTGAAACAGGAGATCCTTCTGGCATCTCCTGTTTCTGTTGTAAAAAAATTGTGGCAGTTTTTGCCTCAGGCAGATTTCTGGAAAACTGTGGGATTCAGCTTTGTGCGGATTGTTTCCGGATTTCTTCTGGGGCTTTTTGCAGGAACCATATTGGCTGCCGCAGCCTGTGGATGTAAAGTGCTGGAAATCCTGCTGGCACCTGTTGTAACGGTTATGAAGTCGGTTCCGGTTGCTTCCTTTATTATCCTGTGCCTGATCTGGATCCCATCCAGGAATCTTTCTGTATTTATAACGTTTCTTATGGTGTTTCCGGCAGTTTATACAAATGTATGCCAGGGCATCCGGGAAACCGACCGGGAGCTTTTGGAAATGGCCCAGGTGTTTCAGGTCAGCTTTGGAAGAAAGGTGCGGTATATTTACATTTCACAGGCTGCCCCTTATTTTCTGGCTGCCTGCCGTCTGGCACTGGGACTTTGCTGGAAAGCCGGAGTCGCTGCAGAGGTGATCGGGATTCCAGGCGGATCGATAGGGGAGAAGCTGTATCATGCAAAAATATATTTAAATACACCGGATCTTTTTGCATGGACCATTGTGATCATAGGGATCAGCGTTTTGTTTGAAAAATTGTTTCTGACCGGAATAGGCACACTTGTGGAAAGGATGGGAAAATAAAAATGGATCTGATCATCCAGGATTTATGCAAAGCTTATTATGGACAGGCAGTATTGCAGGATTTTTCCTATTGCTTTCCAGAAGGGAAAACCACCTGTATTATGGGCAGATCAGGATGCGGGAAAACAACACTTCTGAATCTGATCCTGGGATTGGAACTCCCGGATACAGGAACCATACAGGGGAACAAAGAACCTATGGCAGCTGTTTTTCAGGAGGACAGACTTTGCCGGAATCTTACCGTACAGGCGAATATCCGTCTGGTAAATAAAAGGCTTTCGGAGGAAAGGCTCCGGGAACTTCTTGCTGCTGTAGACCTGGAAGAGGCCTGGGACAAAAAAGCGGGTGAATTAAGCGGCGGTATGTGCCGCAGGACTGCCATCGCAAGAGCACTGGCAGCAGACCGGAACTGTATTCTTATGGATGAGCCTCTTTCCGGACTGGATCCGGATACCAGGATCAAAGTTTTGGACACCATAAAAAAATACACCAAGGGAAAGACCCTGCTTTTGGTAACACATGAAAAACAGGATGCTTTTTCCCTTGGTGCAGATAAAATATTGGAAATGTAGTAATGTTTCAGCAATTAGCATCTTGCAGGATATTCTCACATTTCTTGCATACTGTAGAATCTTTTGGTATCTTTTTACAGATTCCTTTCACAGATATCAAATAGACAGCATCTGTCACAGTGAGGCTGTGTCCTTGCTGTGCAGATTTCTCTTCCGTGCCACACAAGGCGGTGACACAGATCACTGCCCTCTTCTGGCGGAATGATCTTCCATAATTCCATTTCTACTTTTTTCGGGTCTTTGATTCCATTTACAAGTCCGATCCTGTTGGAAAGACGGATACAGTGGGTATCTGTTACAATGGCGGGCTTACCGAATACATCTCCCATGATCAGATTGGCGCTTTTGCGGCCCACACCGGGTAAAGACAGAAGAGCGTTAAAATCTTCGGGAACCTTGTCATTATATTTTTCATGAAGCATTTTCATACAGGCACTGATATCTCTTGCCTTGCTTTTGCCAAGACCGCAAGGCTTTACGATAGCCTCGATCTCTTCCGGAGCTGCCGAAGCCAGGGCCTTTACACTTGGATATCTGGCAAAAAGATCTTGTACTACTATATTTACCCTTGCATCTGTACACTGGGCTGCCAGACGGACGCTTACAAGAAGCTTCCAGGCCTGGTCATAATCCAGGGTACAGTCTGCATCCGGATATGCGGTTTTTAATCGTTTGATGACTTCAAGAGCCAGTTCTTTTTTTGTCATAAGTACCTCTTTATTATTGGTCACTGATAATAGGATGTTGGGGGCAAAAGCATTTCTAGTACAGGCTGCGCCTGCTGATATGTTGAAATGCAAAGTAAAAAATGATCCCTTTCACTATGCTTGTAGCGGTAAGTGCCCACCAGATCCCGTCAAGTCCAAGGGAAGTGGCGGAAAGAACCATGGCAAGCGGGATACGTATACCAGTAAAAATAATACTGATAATACTGCAAAGTTTTGTTTTTCCAAGGCCTGACAGTGCACCTATGGTCATCAGCTCCACACTCATAAAGGCTTCCCCAAATCCGATGATGGTCAGGTAACTAACGGAAATCAGCACTACATCCTTTTCATGGAAAAACAGGGAGGAAATAGGGCCGGGGATCAATACAAAGGCTGCAGTGATCAAAAGCCCCCAGGCAACCAGCAGCCGAAAGGAAATGCTGTATCCTTTCCGGATACGGTCCGTCTTTCTTGCACCATAATTCTGCCCCATGAAAGCATTTAGAGCAGCACCGAAGCCGTCGGCAGTATTCCAGGACAGGGATTCGATCTGTCCGCCTACACGCTGGACTGCAATAGCACCTGCGCCAAAGCCGGAAACCATACGGGTCAGGATCATGGAGATCAGGCAGTAAATACTGCCTTGCAGTGCGGTGGGAATCCCAATGCGGAAAACATCTTTATAATAGCTGGAAGCAGATCTGCGTAAAGGGTTGGAATGACGCAGGATATTGGTTTCACTGTGATCCTTAACAAGGCTGACAACAAGTACTGCCAGCACCAGAAACTGGGAAGTGACAGTGGCAGCTGCAGCACCAACAACCTCCAGTCTTGGAAAAGGTCCCACTCCAAGGATCAGCACAGGATCCAGAACCATATTCAGCACAAGCCCCAGGAAGTTAGCCTTCAGGGGAGTTTTGGAATCTCCCTGGGCTGTATAAAGTCCGGTCAGAGTTTGAGTCAGGTAAGGAAGCAGGATCAGTCCACAGGTGATCAGCATGTAGACCCTGGCACTGGCATAAGCTTCCGGATCTGTCAGATTAAAAAAGTGAAGCAGAGGATCTGTAAAAAGCAGGCAGAGTGCAGTAAAAAAAAGACCAAACAGGATGGTCAGCTGCAGAGCTACATCTGCATAGCGGATAGAGGCCTCCCGGTCTTTACGGCCAAGGGCCTGTGCCATATTTACCTGTCCGCCCATACGCGACAGGGAACAAAGTCCCTGGGAAAGCCATACATACATGCCGCCTACGCCTACTCCTGCAACTGCCTTGGAACCAAGCATTCCGATCCAGGCCATATCAGTGATATTGTAGGCTGTAGCCAGAAAAGAAGATGCCATAATAGGCAGTGCCAGCTCCGTAAGGGTAGAAAGAATCGGGCCGGAGGTAAGATTTAATTGTTTGTTCTTCATATTTCATTATCCATTCGTTTTAATATCATTATTACATACCATTCTATACGGTATAAAAGGATTTTGCAAGGGAAGAGTTTTGTGGTAGAATCAAAGAAAAAATTTGGAAACAACAGGAGCTTCTTGTATAATTCAAATATAAGGAATTCCGAGAAAGAAGGTTGAGAAAAAAATACCTCAGAGTAAAATAAGATTACTGACTTTGG
>OLPR01000554.1_pt1 | contig 33951 bp, 35 predicted proteins | sample 1672761 | NCBI WGS metagenome assembly OLPR01 (sample SAMEA3136721, study PRJEB25190) | human gut metagenome | biome: human gut; feature: human-associated habitat; material: faeces | place: Austria | collected 2013 | reverse complement strand
ATGGATACACCAGCTCCACCCATGTCATCATGAGCGCCGTTCTGGACGTATATGATCGCGTGGTGCATAAGGATCTGCTGATCCGCCGCGTGAACGTCACGGCCTGCAATCTGGTTTCGGAAACGGAAATCCCGGAGGATAAGCCTGAACAGCTGGACATGTTCACGGATTATGAAGCGCTCGAACAAGAAAAGAAAGCCCGACAGCTCGCCGAGGAAAAAGAGCGCAGGCTGCAGAACGTCACCCTCGCCATTCAGGATAAATTTGGAAAAAATGCCATGCTCAAGGGCATGAACCTGATGGAGGGCGGCACGACCATCGCACGAAACGGCCAGATCGGCGGCCATAAGGCAGGTGACGAATGATGCATGAACAAAATCCCTACACCGATATCCTGACGCTCCCGCACCACAAGGCGGCAAACCGTCCGCACATGAGCATGCATGACCGCGCGGCACAGTTTTCGCCCTTCGCGGCGCTCACAGGCTTCGACGGCGTGATCGCGGAAACCGGCAGAAGGACGGATCAGAAAATCGAACTGTCTGAAAGCCAGATGACTCTGCTGAACCAGAAATTGAATCTGATCGACGACGCGGTACAGGATGGATATCACCCCATGGTAACAGTGGTTTACTTCGTGCCGGACGCAAAAAAGGATGGCGGCTCGTATCAGGAATACACAGGGAAGATGCGGCAGCTTGACCCTGTGGAGCGAAAGCTCGTTTTTCTCGCGGCAAATGAACGCTCTGCAGGCAAAGAAATAAGCATAGACGATATCCTTGAAATCCATGGCGACCTGGTGGATTATATGGATGACATATGATAGTAGAGCACATAGGCGGCACCTCTTTTTCACTGTCCAATTTTCGGGAGATAGACTTTTCATTGTCTACGAATAGGGATTTGGACTTTTACCGTGTCCACTTTCAGGGGTACATTTTACGCTATTCCACGATACTTTGGACGAAACCTCACATTGTGGACGATACCCTGCTATCGTCCAACGTAGGGTGCATTTCATGATAAATCTCTGATTTCGACCCCGAAAAATGGGTATGATGAGACTAAAAAGGGCCGGAAAGCGGAAGTCTCCATCTGGATAAATGACGTAGAACGGCTTGCTCCTTGCGTTTATAGCCCATATTTGGTGGTTATAGACTGTATTTTGACGGCGTATCAGCCTATAAATGCAAAAAAGAAGTCTTCATGCTTTGTATCAAAACATGAGGACTTCGTTGGCTCCCTTACCAGCTTTTGATACAATCTGGCGAAAGTCGCCAATGGGGTAATACCCGGTTGTTTTACCCCCCCGGGGTAAAATAAGCCGTAGACATCAACAGCAAAACGCCGCTTAGGAATGGTTGAATAAGACTATATCATCTATTGCAAATGCCATCAAGCCAATACAACAACAGGCCCGCACGCCACGATCACCCATCGAAGCATGCGGGCCTGTTGGCATATCACCTGACTGTGATTTCCGTCCCATTCTTGAAAATGAACTTCAGCGCGTCCGCTCCGACCACAGCCTTTTCAACCGTCGCAATCCAGAGTTGCGGGGTGAATTCGGTCACGATATCTTCGCTCCGCATCAGTTCTTTCAGGAAGCGCTCCATCGCATCCCGCTTCATCCTGCGTTGTGCGCACTCAGCTTCAATGGATTCCACCCGGTTAATCGTCTTATCGAAGCGCTCGGTCAGGCTCTGGTAGCGCTGCTCATATTCCGCTTGGTTCAGCGCCATGCTGGCGTTCTGCTCGATTGCTCTGCGCATGAGCTGTGCGGTGATCTCCAATTCTTCCTGCAGGTCGGCCTTTTCCCTGTCCAGCTCAGTCGTATCCGTGAGAAAGCGGATCAGCGTTTCCGTGTCCTCCCGGATGAACCGACGCCTGCCTAGCAGCTGATTAAAGGCTTTCAGGAACCGCTGTTGAATCTCTTCTTCGGTCAAATGCGTCGTTGCACATATAGCACCCTTGCCGTACTTGGCATTGCAGCGCCAGATCACCCGGCGGTATTTGTCGTTTGAATGCCAAACTTTGCTGCCGAACGTTTTACCGCAGCAGCCGCAGTAGATCGTTCCGGCAAAACAGCTCGTTCCGTTGTGCTGGCGACCGGCCATTTTGCGCCGTGCCAGCTCTTCCTGTACCATATCGAACATCTCTGCGGTCACAATGGCCGGATGGCTGCCCTCCACATAATACTGCTGAACCTCGCCCTCATTGACCTTCATCTTTTTCGTGAGGAAGTCAACGCAATACGTCTTCTGCAGCAGCGCATCACCCTTGTATTTTTCATTGGTAAGGATGCTCAGAATGGTGGCCGTCTGCCATGTTTTCTTTCCTGCGGGAGAAAGGACGCCCTCCGCTTCGAGGGCTCGCTTGATGCCATAGGGCGTATGCCCCTCCAGAAACATCAGATAAATCAACCGCACTGTTTTTGCCTCCGAGGGTACGATCTCTGGCAAGCCATCCTCGCCGCGCCGATAGCCGAGGAAATGCTTGTACGGCATGCTGACCTTGCCGTCTGCAAACCGCTTGCGTTGTCCCCATGTGACGTTCTCGGAGATGTTGCGGCTCTCCTCCTGCGCCAGCGAGGACATGATCGTCAGCAGCAGTTCGCCCTTGGAGTCCAGCGTATAGATGTTCTGCTCCTCAAAGTAAACCTCCACGCCGCGTTCCTTCAGCTTGCGGATGGTCGTCAGGCTGTCCACGGTATTTCGGGCGAAGCGGGAAACCGACTTCGTGATGATGAGGTCAATCTTTCCGGCCAGCGCATCCTCCACCATGTCGTTGAAGTGCTCTCGCCTTTTTGTACTGGTGCCGGTAATTCCCCTGTCGGCATACACCTGAACGAACTGCCAGTCCGGTTTGGAGCTTATATATTCCGTATAGTAGCTGACCTGCGCCTCGTAGCTGGTTTCCTGTTCCTTGCTGTTGGTGGATACGCGGGCATAAGCCGCGACCCGACGCTTTCGTGTGCTCGCGATGGGCTGAGCCGTGAACCGGTTCAGCGTCGCCGGAATCACCGTCACTCGCGGTGAACAGCTGCGTGCTTCATTCATTTGCATACCTCTTTCTGGCGTAAACTGCCGCTTGTTCCTTCATCTCTTGCGTCCAGCTGTCGCTGCGGGATTTATCCTGCCAGACGCGTTCGACCTCTCGGCCATCCTTAAAAACAAAGACCAGCCGGTTAAAGGCTGGCACATGAATTTCTTTTATAGAATTTTTGAACACAGTCGGATCAAAGGCTTCCAGGCCCAGCACCGAAGCGGCTGCATCCATCAGAATGTTCTCGGGAATCTGTTTGGTGTGACAATGCTGCTTGCCCAGCTTCAGAAAGGTCGCGCAGTTCCATGCGATCTCTGAACGGGTGGCCTTGCGATGGTAGTGCTTTCCGCACTTGTCGCAGACGATCATGCCTGTGAAGATGTGTCGCTGCGGGGGAACTTTTTTGATTCCATTCCTGATGCGGTTTTCTTCAATCAGTTCCTGTACGCGCAGGAAAACCACCTCGGATACAATCGGCAGATGCGTCCCTTCTGCATAGTAGCGGGGCAGTTCACCATGATTGATCTTCTCCAGCTTTGTCAGATGATCCGATACATATTTCTTTTGTAAGATGGAGTTTCCGGCGTATTTTTCATTCTTTAGCATGTCCAGCACCCGCTTCGGCGTCCAGACACCGCCCCAATAACTCGGTACATGCAGCTGTCGCATTACACGGGCAATCTGTGCAACGCCCATGCCATCCAGATAGGAATGAAAGACCCAGCGAACAACTGCCGCTTCCTCCGGATGGATCACCGCTTCACCCTTATGAATACGATATCCGAACATAAAGCGCCATGTGACGTTTTCGCCGCTTTCATATCGTGTCCGGATTCTCCATTTACAGTTTTCCGATACGCTGCGGGATTCCTCCTGTGCGTAAGAAGCGAGGATGGTAAGCATCAGCTCGCCATCCCCGCTCATGGAATGAATATTCTGTTCTTCAAAGTACACGTCCACGCCCAGCGCCTTCAGTTCACGCACCGTCTCCAGCAGGGTCACCGTATTCCGTGCGAAGCGGGAGATCGATTTGGTAATGATCATATCGAGCTTCCCTGCGCGGCAGTCCGCCAGCATTCGTTGGAAGTTCTCTCGATTGCCTTTTGTGCCGGTCAGCGCTTCGTCAGCGTATACGCCCATGTACTTCCAATCGGGATTGCGCTGGATGAGATTGCTGTAGTAGCTCACCTGTGCGGAGAGCGAATGGAGCATTGCGTCTTTGCCGCTGGATACGCGGGCATAAGCTCCGACCCGCTTCAGCTTGGGCATCATCGGTATGATGGGCGTGATTTTTCGGATTGTCCTTTGCACCCGTTCCACCTCCTTGTCAGCTGGCATATTACCTCTGTTTCGGCCACAGCGCAAGATAACTCTGCGATCCGTTGATACAAAGAAGGAGGCCCCTTCCGAAACGGAAAGAGCCTCATGGGGATCATGCAGCATTAAAGATCGGCTGGTACTTCTTGCGCAGAAACTGCTCGGCTCGGGTGAAGTCCTCGTCAGAGAACACGCCCTGCTCACGCAGCGTCCGGCAGAGATTCATCATGGTCTGATAGCGCAGTTCCCGTTCAAAGCGTTCCTGCTTCATCAAATCACCTGCGAATACTTCCCGGACACCCAGCCGATCTGAGCGCCAATGACCACAGCATGCCAGCCATTCCGTGCAGTGGCGATATGGTCAAAGGTCGTGCCGGAGTTGACCGTGCTGATTCGGGCGTAGTTCGTACCGTTGCCCGTTCGGATATTGACACGCGAATTTGTGCCCATGATGATGACTGTGGTACCTATGGGCTTCGGCACCTCGGGCTTCTCATCTTCATCTGTTTCAGTCTCTCCAGCGCCGACGTCGTCATCCGCTACAGCGTCCATCAGCGCAGCATGAGTCTTTTCGCCATACTCGCCATCGCACTCCAACTCTTCAGCCTTCTGGAATGCAAGCACAGCCTTTTCGGTCTCCGCGCCAAACTCGCCGTCCGCACCATGCTCGGGCAGCTTGTATCCCAGCTGGAGCAGCAACTCCTGCATGACCTTCACGTCGGATCCCGTCATGCCCTTCTTGAGTAGTCGGCTGCCCAGCGTTACATTGACCGGCTTTTCGGGAACGGATGCTGCACCATCATTGTAGTCGATGAATGGCAGCTTGTACCAGTGCGTCCACTTGCGATCCTTCAGTCGGGTCTTGACGCAGCCGTAGGCAAAGCCGCGCCATTCGACTACATCGCCACCACCGACATAGTAACCGATGTGGCCATCAAACCGGACGGCGAGGCCGACGATTTCGGGCATGGTCTGAATGGAACCCCAATCCATACCCTTGGACTTCGCCCAGGAGAACATGCCATTGGCGGACTTGTCCGGACAGCCGTTACTGTCATACTTGCTGGTGATGGCCTTGTCCGTACCGATGGCCTCGACTACGCCCTGTCCGCCGCCAGTCCACGCATATCCTTTACAGCCGCCCACGCAGTCGGCGCACACCTTCTTTTTAGCGATGTCATCCCTGTACCGGCTGGTGCGGCAGGAGCCATAGTGGGAAGGATACTGCCTGGCCTTGCGGGAGCGCAGGCTTTCGGAGCACTTGTACACGACGCAGCCGTACCAGTAGGGCTGGCCGATCATGGAAAGGCACCATGCAGCGAAGTGTTCGTTGGTGAACGGGATATTGATGCGATTTGACATAATGAGTTTCCTCCTCTTCTCTGGACAAATGCCTATGAGCGGCATATAATTGAGGTATACAAATGAAGGGTTGTGAGATTCATGGGCGATATCATTTCACTGGCCGAATACAAAAAAGAAAAAGGCATTGCTGCGCCTCGTTCTCCTTATTACACGCTGAATGCGACGAGAGCTGAAATTCAAGCCGCGCTTGAACGTGCCGCCGAATACATGTCTGCCCCCATGAATGGCGACGGCCTCATGCCGTATGCCGTACTTATTGGGTACGAAGATCAGAACGGGCGGGTCAAGCTGCTGAAAGAAAACTGCATATATCCGAGCAAAGAAATGTTTGAGCAGGATGCCGGACGCAAGAATATGAAAACCATCGCACTCGTTGCTCAGAACTGATCGGATGAATTTGAACCGTCGTTGACAGAATCGTCGTCAGCGGCGGTTCTGTTGTGCAGCTGGGCCAGCACATCCTTCAGTCGGTCGGGAATGGGCAGACCGATGTGTGCGGCGTTCTCCAGCAGGGACACGCCCTCATTGGAAAGGTAGAAGCAGACCACTGCGCTGCGCAGTGCGTTGCCGGAACCTACCACATGAAGATCAATGATGTGCGCCACGCCAACCAGCAGGATGATCAGTACCTTCTTGAAGATGCCCCTGAAGCCGACCGCACTGGACAGCTTTCTGTCGGCAATGGCGCACATGATGCCGGTGACGTAGTCGATCACCATAAAGATGATCAGCGCAGTCAGCAGTCCGTCCACGCCGCCGACGAAGTAACCGAGCCAGCCGCCAATGGCGGTAATCGCCATCTGCACCTTGGCCCATACGATGTCAATGGAAAAGTCTCTCATACAGTTTTCCTCCTTTGAGTGATATGAAAAAACCGTCCTCACAGTGGAAGACGGTTGATTCCGAAACAGGCGGTCAGACGCGTATCCATGAACCGCCGCTGTTGTAATACGGGACGCACTGTATCCATGAACCGGCATTGCAGTACCAGACCGTGCACTGCCGCCACGTGCCGTTGTCGCAGTACCAGAGCGTCGCGTTCATATAGGTGACGGTGATGACGCAGGTGGTTACGCGGGCGTAGTTGGTTGAATAGCCGCTGGATGATGAAGTTTCACCGTTGTACAGCACAAGCACTGAATTGCCCGCAGTCAGGTATGCGACGAGATTCGCAAAAAATGCTGCATTGCTGGATGCGGAGAGCGTGTGCGTGACGGTGTTGGAGTAGAATTTGCCGGTCAGTGTTCCCAGCGCTTCGCCCACCTGAGCAGAACCGGCAATGCCTGTCTTCAGACTCTGGTAATTGGCTTTTCGGAAGGACAGTACCTTGCTGGAGCTGCCGGAACCCGCGCCGGAGCAGGTGATCTTCAGGCTGATACTCTGGATGACCTTTCCCTTGAGCGCAGCGCCCGCGCCGCTGAACACCAGCACCCCAACGCGGGATTTGCTGGCGGTCGTGCCCTGATAAGCTCCCTGACACGCGCCATTGGAGGTGCCGGTGCTCCATGAGGTACTGCCGTACTGCGCAAAGCCGATGGTTGTGCTGCTGCCCGCAGTCGCAGTAAAGGTTTCAGCCATTGTACACCTCCATTAGACCGGGACGAGACAGATCTGACCATCGACGCCGGTGGCCGGAAGCACATCTGCGTAGAAGATACCGAGATTGTTCAGCGAACCCTTGGCTGTTGCTGCCCCTGTGCCTCCATTGGCGATGGGAATGGGGGTTGCCATGCCCGCGTGGAACACGCGATAGGTGTAGTAGCTGGCGTCTACCACATCACGCAGCACCACCGCATAATCACGGTTTGCCTGATAGGCTGCATTGCGCACCTCCAGCATGCGCCGGTTGTTACCCGAACTGTCCTCCCATGCGGACAATGAGGATGCGCCGACATAGTAGAGTAGGAAAGCAGCGCCTTATGCCTTTGGGACACAGGTTTCTGCAATCCTCTCTCGGAACCGGACTTGCATCTCTCGGTGCATCCGGCTCCCCATTGATACTCCATCTTTCAAAACTTTCCATCATGGATCGCATGATGACACTCGTAGCAAAGAACTATCGTCTTGCGCTTCCGAGCAATCATTGCACGTTCCCATATGGATTTGCCATTGAGATCCTTCAACCTTTTCACATGATGAACTTCATATAATCTGCTGTCCGTTTTGCCGCACAGTTCACAGGTGTGTGCTTTAAGTCTGCTGTCGAAGGAATTCACTGAGTGCATTGCCTTAACAGCGGCGTTCGGCAGCTTGTCCTGCGCAGCCTTCATTTTTTTGCTTTCCTGATATTTCGCAAAGCTCATCCTCTTGACACCCTTCCGGGTCTCATAAGGAATACTCCAGTTACCCTGGCCGTCTCTGTATTTCCTCTTGATTTTGGAAATCTTGCTCTTGTGCTTTCCAGCCAGAGTTTTCAGACAGCTGTATTCCATCAGGTAGGCAAAATAATGCAGTGCATTGAAATTGCTCGCCATGCAATAGTAATTGCAGATACCGCGAAGTTCTGCGTTATAGATCGTTAGAATCTCAAGATCGGTAAACCGAATGAGTCCATTGCGCTTCTTAGAGCGCAGTTCACCGTTGACCTGTTCAACAATGTCATTATCGAACAGGTATCGCTCAATCTTATCCTTGAGCGGTACATTCAGTTCCACAATGTTGCTAAGCGTGCGCTTACTGAAACCACGACTATCTCGCTTAATCTGGTTATTCCGACGCACACAAATGTCGTAACCAAGGAATCGGGCATAATTCGCGCTGTGGGTAATGAGTGTCTTTTCCTCGCTCAATTCCAGCTTTAGCTCCATAGCTAGAAATTCCTTGATTTTCTGCTTGATTTTCTCACATTCTTCTTTACTGCCTTTTATACCGATGATGAAATCGTCCGCATAGCGCACATATTTCAACCGCTTATCGGTCTGCGATTTCGCTGGCAGACGGAGCATTTGAGCGCGAAGCATCCTCTTTTCCTGCAAGAGCTGCTCAACCACTTTGCGATTGTTCGCCTTGCTCAGATGCCGCTTGTTGCACGCCAGCTTATTTTGCATGGCAATGTATTCAGGTGTGAGTTCCTGCTGTCTCGCCCGGTCGAATTCTGATTGAAGCTGTTGCACAAACTTATCCAGCTCGTGCAGATATATGTTGGCGAGAAGCGGTGAAATGATACCGCCCTGCGGTGTGCCGCTGATGGTATCATGATACTTCCAATCCTCCATATATCCAGCCTTCAGCATTTTCTGCACCAGTTGGATCAATCGGGCGTCCTTTATTTTCTTGCCAATCAGTACCGGCAACACTTGATGGTCAATGTTGTCGAAAAAGCCCTTGATGTCTCCTTCGATGAACCACTTGATTCCATTAAAGCCGTGGCGTATATCGCCAAGTGCGGTATGGCAGCTTCTACCGGGACGGAATCCGTGGGACGTCGGCAGAAATACCGGTTCATATACTGCTTCCAGTATCATTCGAAGTACTTCCTGCACGAGCTTATCCGTGAATGTCGGAATTCCCAACGGCCTCAGTCTGCCATTGCGTTTCGGGATATACGTTCTGCGCACAGGCGATGGGATATAACTTCCGTCAGACAGCGCTTTAATGATTCGTTCTACCTTAGCTTCACTAAAGCCGTCTGCCGTATCCGTATTTATCCCTCTTGTGGCAGCGCCCTGATTGGCATATAGATTTTTGTATGCGAGATAATAGAGTTCGGGTCGCAACATATATCGGAACAGCCGGGTGAATATCTCATCCTGGTTCCTCTCCGAGTTTTGTCTGATGTTCTCTAAAATCGCCGTTGCTGGTTTCATGGTATTTTCCATGTGAGGCATTCCTCCCTAATCAACTTTTGATTTCAGTTCGTATCAACTGCGTCCCTTCGCCATGTAAGCGGCTTTCCCGCTTCCGGTTTTACGGCCATCCCTGTCAGTTCAGGGTTCTCAGACTACTATGGACGCTCCGTTGCCTTATCGGATATTCAGCGTCATCTTCCTTGGTTTTGACCCCTTGGAATTTATCACCTTGCGGCATTACGCATAGCCTGTTGTCAGGCATTCCAACTTAGGCAATCTCCGGTTAACGCTATTGTTAGGCTTGCAGACTGTCGGAGTCGCTTTCGCTTCTTTGGCACAGGTTCTCCTGCACGTCATGCGTGTTTTCCGATAACCCATACATCGGCTCGTATGATGTATAGTACACGCATCGAGGGTTTCAGATACGTTTCCCTCGCCTTTTCGAAATAGAGACTCGAAGCTCACGTTCAACCAAATCAGGCTTATTCCTCGTGTCTGCTTCTCATTGCAGCTCAGCCGCATCCGAGTATCTTTGGATGGCTTGCCGCGTTTCTGCCGTGCTGTGTTCCCCTTTGGGCTTTCACCTTCAGGTTAGGCAGATTGAGTGCTGCGTTATCTTACAGCGTAGCGCCTTAAACTACTGACAATAGCGTCCTATCCGGACGCACGCTGCCCTCGAATACGGTGCGGTTCGTGGTCGAGTTGCCGGTCGGGAGCAGATACAGGGACGGATAATAGGTGCCCTTGATGGACAGGCTTCCCGTCATGGTGTCGCCGGTTTTCTTCACCGCGCCGATCGCGGAACAGGCCCCTGATCCCGTATCTGCGCCCGTTCCTCCCTCGGAGACTGCCAGCGGGCTGGACAGCTTCACCGGCCAGCCGAAGGAAACCGTCTCGTCGTCGCCCGCTGCCATGCCAAAGCCCAACGCCTTACCGCCCTTCTTGACGTGCATGATATACGCTGCGGAGCGGATTTCAGCGACATAGGTGGACACCGATCCCACCGTATCGGTGAGCGTCAGCGTGGCTTCGTACACTGCGTCGACGGCGAGATTGCCGCCTCCGAGAATGACGGCTGTGCCGCTGGTCAGTGTGGCGGATGTGGAATAGGAGCCGCCCACCTGCGCCAGCACGACCCTGCAGGAAACAGCATTGCTGCCGTTGAGGGCATATCTCCCGAATGTGACCTTCAGGCGGGCATAGGTACCGCCGGTATCGTCCTGTGCGCCGCTGCTGCTGCAGCGGTAGGCTTCGATGGTCGAAAAGTACGGCGCGCCATAGCTGTACACGCTGAACGAGGTGGATTTGGACGCTGTGCGGCCTCGGGTGTCGGTGACGGTCGCCGTGACCGTGATTGTTCCGGAGCGGTACAGAATTCCCGTGGTGAGTGCGTAGGAGGCCGCGCTGCCCACGGCAGGGTCTGTCGTGATGGAATAGGATTTGATGGACGAACCATATGCGCCAGATGCGCCGTCAATCGTCATCTTCGCCCGTGACTTGCCGTAAACGTAGATGCCCCAGCCGTTGATGGCCGCATTGCTGTTGATGGGACTTACGGTGATGCCGGAAATGGAAGGAACCACGCTGGCCGGAGCTGTGATTGTAAAGTTGTGTGTGGATGTGCCCAGCAGATTGCCGCTGGCATCCAGCGTCTCTAGGGTTGCCGAGGCAGTACCGCTGGTTGCAGACGGGATGGCGTTGAGCCAGTTCAAAGGGATGGTGTACGACACGCTGGAAACACCGGCAGCAACGGACTGCACATTGCTGTAGCTGCCGAATTTCCATGTGACCCTGTGGGAATAGGCAGAGTTGTAAGCGGTGATGTTCATGGTCGCCGCGCTGCCCGCAGCAACGGTCGTGGAAGCCAGTGCGCCGGTGCTCTGCAGATAGTCGAAGGTCAGCGTCATGGTCAGCGCGGTAATGCCGAGGTAATCGTAGCAATACCCGCCGCTGTAGGTGCCTCGCGTTGAAGGCACATAGATGATCAGGATGCGGTTACCCTCCATGAAGTAGGCGCGAAACGCAGCAAACAGGCTGGCATTTGAATTGGCGTTGAACGTCAGCGTCACGGTGCGGTCATAGGCTTCCTCGACGTAGATTTTGCCGATGGCGTCGCCGCGCATGGAGGCAATGGTACCTGAGATACTGGACTTCGCGGACTTGTAGAAGGTCAGATACTTGTTGCTGTCGCCGCCCGCCTTGGCGAAGGTGATTCGCATCTGGATCTGCGTGATGTTGATGTTGGACATCTCCAGCCCAGCCAGATCGGAGAAATGAATCGCACCCTCGTAACGGGTGCCTGAATAGACGCCCTGCCGGGCCTTGCCGCTCGACCATGAGCTGCCGGAGGCATACTTGAGTTCGGATGCGGTGACTGAAAATGTTGCCATGAATGCCCTCCTTACGCGCGCCACTTGAAGCCCACACCGGTGGGCGTGGTCACCATGTCCAGATAGCCGTTGGCAGAGGTGCCAATGGAAATCTGCTCCACGACCTCCAGACGCGTTACATAGAGTTTGTTATCGGAGAAGTAAGCCAGTTCCTTGCCGGATTGTACGAACGCCAGCCGCGTGTGGGTCAGGCGCATCTTGATGCTGGAGCTGCTGGCGCTCATGTCCAGATAGGGCGAGCCGTCCTCGTCGCCGAACACAAAAGACGAGAACATCGTGGAGATGCCCTGCTCCGCAGCGGTGAGCCGGTTGAAGGTGAGCGTAAGATCGGAGTCGTGCTGGGCCAGCTCGCTTCGGATGAGTTCGATTTCCGAAAGAGAGGCGAGAAATTCCTCTGCGCTGGCGAAACGTTCGGTCAGCCCCATTGCGTCGATCAGCGTAGTGACGCGCCCGTCGATGCCGCTGTCCAGTGCGGAAACCGTGCCGGAGAGTTGAGAGAGCTGCGCCGCATCATCCTCCGGGCTCGCGCTCCATGTGGTGGCAAAGCTGCCCTCCTCCAGCTTGATCTGTCGGAACTGTACGGTAACGCCGGTGGTGCTGCCGCTGACGCCCGCGTACAGATAAAGCGCCCAGTTGCCATTCGTCTCCGGCAGCATGAAATGCACCGCCTGTTTTCCGTAGGTGAAATCCAGCATGCCGGAGGTATGAACACTGCCGCTGTTCTGTTCAACCACTTTCCATGTTACACCGGCAGCGGTACCGGTTATAAGAATGACCTCTTTGACCGATAGCGTGTAGCTCATGCCGGGTGTCAGCTCGTCGGCGGCAACCCAGTATGCGTCTGAATCGTCCGCCGCGAGGGTGTAATCCGCGCTGTTTCGGATGAGATTCACGCCGCCCACGCTGAGATCCTCAAGGGCCGCGTCTACGCGCTGCGTGACGGTTGAACGAACGGACTCGTTGCTGGACAGATCCAGCGTCTCGCCAAATTCGCCGGACACATGGCTGGTCGTTATGGCTCCGGCTTTGATGTGAGATGCTTCGACAGCCCCGGCAGCGATCTTGTCAGCAGTAATGGCTCCCGCAGCAATATTGTTGGCAAGAATGGTTGCAGCAGCGATCTCATTGGCGGTGATTGCACCGGTGACGATGCGGTCTGCGGTGATGCTGCGCTGCGTCAGGGAGCCTCCGTCAATGGTGGTCTGAGACAGCTGCGCCGTGCCATTTGCTTCATTTATAGTGTAGACGATGGACTGGTCGCTGCCCACGATGATCAGGCGCTCCACAGAAAGGGTGCCTGTGGTGATGCGGTTGGCAGACAGTTCGACGATCTTTGCATCCGTGATGGATGCGTCCGCAATCTGCGCCGTACCGACTGCACCCTGTGCAATGAGCGCCGTGGTGATCGCACCCAGGGCAATCTGTGCGGTGTCAATGGTGGCGTTTGCGATCTGCGCATTGGTGATGGTGGCATTGGCAATCTTGGCAGCGGTCACGGCGAGGTCTTGTATTTTGGCGGTCGTGATAGAAGCGTCCTGCACCTTTGCCGTTCCCACAGAGAGGTCTGCGATCCGGGCCTCGTTCACGGCCAGCAGTGCAATCTTTGCCCTTGTAATGGCGGCGTCCTCAATATGGGCGGACTGAATGGCAGCCTGTTGGATTTTGGCAGAGGTAATGGTCGCATTCGCAATTTTCGCAGCAGTGACCGCCAGATCAGCGATCTTTGCCGTGGTAATTGCCGCGTCCGTAATATGGGCTTCAGTAATGGTTGCCAGAGCGATCTTCGCTGCTGTGATGGCCGCGTCTGCAATCTCTGCTTCCGTGATGGCAGCTTTAGCAATACAAGCCGCCGTAATAGTCGCCTGTGCAATCTTTGCCGCCGTGATTGTCGCATCTGCAATCTGTGCGTTGGTGATCTGTGCATCGCCGATGTGCGCCGTCTGAATGGCGGCATTGGCGATCAGTGCGGAAGTGATGGCTGCGGTTTGAATGTGGGCCGTCTGAATCGCCGCCATCTGCACCTGAAGGGAGCCAACCGAGCCGGACTGAAGCTGGCCGCTGCCCACGGAGTTAATGGCCAACTTGGAGCCGGAGATGATTCCGTTTGCCAGCTGACGTGCAGAGATCATATTGCCCTCAATGGTATCGGCAACCGTGCCCAGCGTCATGGCGGTGTACTTGCGGGTCAGGCAATCGTAGGTGTATTGCGTCACGCGCATGGACACTTCCACGCCGATGCGAGGGGCGATGGCCCGGACGCTGTCACCGAGATAGATGTTCTGAAGCGCAGCATACTGCGCATACTCCACGGTTTCGGCGCAGTTGACAAAATCCACATTCAGCGTGACCGTGGGCAGATCACAACCGGCGTCGTACTCTGCCTGAACCGCTTCCCGCATGGCGGTATAGCACTGCGCCTTGGTTTTCTTGTCATCGCCTCTGGTGACTTCCCTCGCATCAGAAACAGCGAGGTGCATCCATTTGGGCTGGATGTAGCTGCCAAGATGGGGACTGTCGATATACAGCTCCGGGAGATACAAAAGCTCGCCGTCCTTGTCCTCGCCGGTGGGCATGATGCGGGTGGTCACATTGGTCAGATCGACATCGTAGCTGATGCCCAGCAGATTCTTGCCCTGCCGGATCTGCACGTCCTTGTCATGTCCTATGCGCTTCACAACGAACACATCGAACCAGTCCCGCTGCAGTTCACCGGCATATTTGCCGACCACACCGTTTTCACCCAGCAGTGCCTCGACGGGATTGATGTTCACATACTCGATTTCTTCTGCTGTGGATTCCAGATCGGAATAAAAGGTGAAATCATGCTCCGTCTGACAGCCTGCGCTGATGCCCTGCACAACAGAAGCTCCCACCGTTGAAGAGGAGGGCTTGTAGGACTTGATCATATTGTCCAGCAAATCGTAAAACACATGGCGGGCGTAGACCGTGATCCTGTTCAGCTCAGGCACTATCCGGTAGACGCGAAAGGGTTGGTCGCGCAGCTGCCGGGACTCGATCACGCTTTCGGTCGCCGCAGCAGGGCTGGTCTCCGAGCGGACGAAGGTCAGATACTGCGAAGCCATGTAGCCATGCTTGCCGTCCGGGCAGGAAACCTCATACCACGATGAAGTGGTCTTGGCCAGCACGATTACTTCCGTACCCTTTTTGTACTTCGCCAGAATCTTATACCGTGTGCCGGTGCCGGAGCGCAGCCGCAGCGGGTCGCGCCGGGTAGACACACGATAAACATCTCTGCCTGTGGACGGCTGTGGAACAAGATCTACCTGTGGGGTCATGCCCAAAGGAACCGGGGCGCGAAGAATGCACCCCTCCACCAGCCGCCGCCATCTGCCCGCTTCATCCAGCGGATGCACCAGCGTCAGCTCGTACTCTCCGTTCAGCGTCTCAGTTACGGTGGCGGACTCTGGGAACACAGGCCCGATGCCATTGCTGGAGAAATCAGTGCAGTCCGCACCGTAGACACAGATCATGCGGCAAACTTCCTTCCTTTATAATAGATAACGCCAGTTGGGTTGAATGGTGATTGCGGTCACGTCGCCTGACCATGAGATGGCGTTCTGTCCCGGCATAAGCAACGGGAAATCGCCGCTCATCCTGCTGTTTAAGGAGGTGATACCGCTGTACGCCTCCTGAAGTTCGGAGTCGATGGTAATGTCGCCGTCCATATCAGACAATTCAATGATGTTCGTGCCGATCATGAACGTGATCTCGCCGCTACCGGTAATGGTGATGACCGGTTCAGAAGGAACGGTACCGGGATTTTCAACGATGGCAGTTGCTGCGTCCGCTGCTGCGAGAACGATGGGTTCCTGCTGTTCCACATTCCAGAAGGGCTTGCAGCGGAAGTTGATGGTAAACTGCCTGTGCGGATTGCCCCGAAGTATCTTTTCAAAGGGGATCTGATTGGCGATGGAGGCATAATAAAAGCCGCCCTCGTGGTCTGCGAAGGTGACTGTGCCGGAGCCTCGGAGCCAACCGGCAATGGCGGGTATTTGGGATGGATCGGAAATCACACAGGTACAGGAGAGGACAATATCATCATAGACATATTCCCCTTCCCGTGTGGTCAGGCTGCCCGCCCTGCCGGGAACGTTGGTGTGCGTGACGCGCTCTACAGGAATGGTGGGCGGGGGAAGCTCGGTCACATAGATTCCGTATTGCGTACAGCTCACGCCGTTCCATTTGAACCAGTTGTTCATGCCAATCTCAGTCCTTTCCCTCGCTGCTGTCTGCGGGTGAGTGTTGCAATCTCCACAGCCAGCGACCTGATGTCCTGTTCATCGCGCACCACCATCTGCTGCACCTGAATGGTCGAAGTCACATTCTGATTGTAGGTGCGCCGGTTGTCAGTGCTGCCCATGACAATGGTTCCCTCACGGGCTTCGCCGGTCAGGTAGCGGGACGCATTGCGGATGATCTGCGCCTGTTCCTTTGCTTCTTTTTCGATACCGAGGCCGAAGCCCTTCATGGCCTGTACGCCGACTTCATTTTCAAAAACCTGTGATGGCGAGTGGATTTTCAGCTCGGCCTTCGCAGCATTGACGGCTGCGCGGGCAGCGGAGCGCATGGCCGAGATCACGCCAGAGCGTCCGGCAATGATCCCGGCGCGAAGCCCTGCCATGGCATTTACGCCCGCAGATCGTAATGTGGCTGTCGTCAGACTTCCCCGGACGGCAGCTTCCACGTTGGCTGCCAAGGTGGTGGCATCCGGGGTGAAATCATAACCGGCCATGCCCACACCTACGCCCGCCGACACGTTTTCGCCGACCGGCTTCACACGAGTGGACGGACTGTGAATGCCCAGCGCAGTGTTGAGTGCGGTCTCCAGATTGCTGGCGACGGTTTCAGCGTACGTGTCAAAGCCCGCCTCGGTCATGCCTTCTGCGATACCGGCGGTCACGTTCTGGCCTATGCCGATTGCATCCAGCAGGTTGACCAGATCAAGGATGGCCTGCAGCTTGGCGATGGTATCATCCGAGAGTGTTTCGCCGCTGTTGATGGCAGCGATGGCTTCGGAGACGAATGCCTGAATATTGCCGATTTCCGTGGGGTCGAGATAGTTGGACAGGGTATTCTCCGCAGCCCAGCGGTCATAGCTGTTCATCCAGCCGCCCACGTTGAGCCACGAATTCATTTCATTGTCGATGCCCTGAAGGTACTCGTTCAGGCGTGTAATGTCTGTCAGGGTATCATCGCCGAACCATTTAGCGCCCAGCGAACCCTGATGCTCCACAGAGTTGAGCAGCGCGCTGGCTTTGTCCAGTGATTCAGCCGTACCTTCCACCACAGGGGTGATGAGAACGTGCATGGTGCCGTCCTTGTCATACACAAACAGCGTATCGGCAGTCAGCTTCTCAGCCGGGACGGCATCCACCGTAATCTGCTGACCGTTTTCATAGAACAGCACATTGTCGGCGTTTAGAACATCTACAGGATTGTCATAGACTTCACCCAGCCGGACGCGGCCCTCTACCTCGACGGGATTGTTCGTCACAAAGTCATTGTAGGCGGCGAGGTCATAGCCGGTGATGGACACCTTGATGCTCAGTTCAGGTTTGACGGCGTTTGTATCATCGTACTGAGCGATGTATGCGGTAAAGTCCTGAAGCAATGTGGATTTGTCGCAGCTGGTGGCCTCTGCAAACGAGGAAACGATGGCCTCCACCTGATCCGGTTTGAGAGCAGACACGTCAACACCCTCGGCCTCCAGATACTTGGCGACCATTGCAGTGATATTTTCAGGGGTTAACGACGTGGTTAGTGCACCGCCTTCCACCTCTTCATAGGCGAGGACGAAAGCAGTGATGCCGTCAGGAGTCAGCCCGGACATAGCCACGCCCTCTGTCTCCAGATAGCTGGAGATATATGCGGTGATCTCATCCGGCGTAAGCGCGGTTACATCCGCACCGGTCGCCAGCTCCTGATATGCGCTGACCATCGCGGTCACATTTTCAGGAGTCAGTCCCGAAACATCTGCGCCAGAGGTAGCTTCGGCAAAGGTTGCCACATAAGCGATCAAGCCGTCCGGGGTCAGCTCTGCTGTACTGGCACCTTCGGGGATTTCAGTATACTTGGAGATGAAAGCATCTACTTGGGGCTGAACCATGATGGTATTCTGATCTTCCGTATACTGCAAGATGACGGCATCGGTGGTGATCGCACCGGGGTTGGCGGCGAATTCGTCCCATCGCGCCTGTGCGCCGGTCATATCCAGATCGGTAGCAATGGTGAGCAGCTCCTCCGGCAGCGCCTCGCCAAACATGGCGGTCAGCCCCGGCAGCTCAATGTTGTGGTTGTTCAGGAAGGTCTGAATGGCAGCAAGCTGTTCAAGCGCGGTCGAAAAGTCGATCTCTGGGAACAGTGCCTGTACCTCGGCTTCCGTCATACCGCTGTCCAGCAGAGACTGGATCTGCGTAAGCATGGCGATATATTCCGTCAGCGCGCTCTCGTCCATACCGGCGGTCAAAACATTCAGTTCTTCCAACAGCGCGGGCTTATCCTCTGTGGATGCAGCGCTGTATTCGCGCAGCTTCTGTGTGAGCAGATCAACATCGGCGGCAGCTTGCTGGATGTCCTCCTGTTCCCATACCGGCATAACCACATCAGCCAAAAGCGCTGCGTATTCCAGCGCGGCACTTCGCCGGTTTTCATTGTACCGGGCGTTCAGATCGTCCATCGCAGCCTGACGCTCGGTACTATCCTCGATCATCTGAATGAGGGCATATTCCTTGTCATACTGGGTATCGATTTCCGCATTAACGGCGGCGAGGCCCTCGGCAGCTGCCAGCATGGCATTTTCATATACCGCAGCGTCCGCATCGCTCTGCCCACGGGCATGGGCGCGGGCGACCTCAGCCTCCAGCTTCTGGCGGATGGTATCAAAACCGTCCACGTCATCCGGGGACAGCTTGTACTTCACTTCAATGGCCTCGCGGGTGTCGATTAGCTCCTGAAGCCTGATCTGATCCGCTTCGGTGAAATAGCCATTCTGACGCTTCTTCAGGAGAGCTTCGATCTCAGCATCCAGAGAATCCAGCGTTTCGATGTCTGCGGTGAGCTGATCGACGACGCCGGTATAACCGGCATTTTGGGCATCGGTGCGCATTTGCACAAGCTCAGTCCGGGTGGCGGCGGTGAGGGCCTTGAAGGATTCCGTCCATTCGGACACGATCTCATCTGATTCTTTCTGACCATCCGTCCACACGGAAAGAAGCCCGCTCATCCAATCCTGCGCAGACTGCACTTCGCGGGTGAAGTCAGATTCAGACATACCGAAGAAGGACAGACCGTCGCCGCCATAGAAGGTATCGGCAGAGGTATTCTTCCAGTTTTCAGCGGTTTCAGCCATGCCCTCCAGCGCCTCACGGGCTTGCTTTGCGCCGGATACATAATCCCAAATGGCGATGGTAGCGGTGACGGTGGCCGCAGCGATGGCAACCCATACAGCCGGGGACTTGCCCAACACGGACATGAAGCCCTTGAAGCCGCCGCCTGCCTTTCCCACAGCAGTGGAAAACTTACCGATGCCTGTGGAAACTACGCTGATGCCTTTGGTGATTTTAGAAAGACCCAGCACCACCGGGCCGGATGCGGCAGCAATGGCGGCGAACTTCATCAGTTGCATGCGCTGAGCCTCGTCCATATCCATGAACTTGTCCAGCAGCTCGTCTGCGCCCTCGATCAGGTTGTCGATGGTGGGATTGAGATCGTCGCCAAGGGTCTGTCCGAACAGCACAGCCTTGTTCTTCAGGTTGGTCAGCTTGCTGGCAGTGGTTCCATACCGCTTTCCGGCTTCTTCGGTCAGTGCAGTGTTTTCATCCCATGCTTCATTGGCGGTGATCTGCGTTTCGGTGAACAGCTCGTTTGCGTTGACGGCGCGGAGCAGCGTATCGCGCAGACGTACTTCGATGATGCCGATCTCCTGAAGGGTAGCGATGGCGCTCATGCCCTCGTCATCCATTTGTGCAAGGCCCTCGATGAACGCCTGAAACGCGCCCGCAGGATCAGTGTCCCACAAAGCCTTGAACTGTTCAGCGGTCATGCCGGACACCTTGGCAAAATCATCCAGCGCCTCGCCGCCGGTTTCCGCAGCAACCTCCATTTTGACGAGAGCCTTGGAGAAAGCGGAACCGCCCATCTGAGCCTCAATGCCGACTGAGGACAGCGCGGTGGCAAAGCCGAGAATCTGTGCTTCGGAGAGGCCAACCTGTTTACCGGCAGCCGCCAAACGCATCGACATCTCCATGATGGCAGATTCGGTGGTCGCGTAATTATTGCCGAGATCGACCAGCGTCGCGCCGAGGTTGCCAAACAGCGACTGATCCATGTTCATGATGTTGGCGAACTTCGCCAGCGTGGATGCAGCCTGATCAGCAACGATGTCGGTGGAATTGCCGAGGTCGATCATGGTGCGGGCAAACTCAATCAGGTGATCGTTTTCAATACCCAGCTGACCGGCGATGGCGACGACTTCGGCGATATCATCTGAAGAGGACGCGACCACGGTAGACATGATTTTAATCTCATCGGAAAGCTGTGCAAACTCCGCTTCGGTGGCATCGACCGTTTTGCGGACAGAGGTGAATGCCGATTCATAAGAAATGGACGCTTTGACCGCCGCAGTCCCCAGCGCCACAATGGGCGTGGTCATGGTGGTGGTAAGCGTCCTGCCCACGGTATTCATCATTTTGCTGGCCGAATCACATTTCTTCCCGAAGGATTCCAGCGACTGGCCCGCAGCCGTCCACAGCGACTGCGCTGTTTTCAGGGCTTGGTTGCATTCCTCAATGGCGGCGCGGGTTTCTCGAACAGCGGCTTTTGCGTTGTTGAGCGCGGTTTCCGCATCGGTAACGGCATCGTCAGCCTGACGGATGAGATCAAGGTCGCCCGCATCATAGGCGGCCTCGAGCTGATCATTCGCTGCCCGGAGCGCCTTTTCGTATGCGATGACAGAATCTTCCTGCAATTCCAGCTTTTCCCGAAGCATAGTAAGCTTCACGGACAGGCCAGACACAGAAGTATTCATGTCCTTGATGCCCGCAGTAGCCAGCCGGAATTTGCTCTGGGCGAGACTCATGTACTTGCCCAGCATGGTGATTTCCTGCTTACTGTCAGAAATGGCATCCCCGGCTGATTTCCAGTTTGTTTGGGAAAGGCGCAGCGCCTTATTGCATTTGTTGATTTCTGCCTCGGTGTTGCGAACAGCAGCCCGCGCCATGTTCAGGTTTGCACCGGTAGTGCTGACCGCGTCAGCAGCGTTCTGCATGGATTTCTTCAGAGCAGTATGCTGACCAGCCAGTTTTTTGACTTCCTGTACAGATTCCCGGTATTCGCCCTTCAGTGCGTCCAGATTCGCCCGTGCAGCAATGGTCGCAGAATGTGACTCACCGAGGTTTTCGGAGTAGTTTTTGACCTGATCCGCTGCAAGGCGTACCTGTTCTTTGAGTGCCTGTTGAGCAGTCCGGGCATCATTAAGCCGACGAGAATACTCTATTTCACGATCACTGCACTCAGCAAGTTTTGCATCCGCAGCGTCCAGTGCACGGGCGTACTGATCGACAACATCCTGCTGGAGTTTCATTCTCCGCTGCAATGTGTCCAGCTTGGTGGTGAGCCCTGTGGTGGTGGTTTCAAAATTCTCCACACCGGCAGCGGCCAGCTTGAAGCGCGATTCTGCCTCCTGTATCTGCTTGTTGACGGACTTGATGTTTCGGGTGAAATTATCAGATTCCAGCGACAGCGATACGACAAGATCGCGGAGCGTTTCGCTCATCAGGGTTCACCTACCTTCCATAAAATACCATTGACGAAATGAACAACATGGTTTATACTTTGTATAAACATAGATGAAGGAGGGCTGCAAATGCAGGTACAGCTCAAAACTTGGGGAAATAGTCAGGGCATTCGATTTTCCCGCGAATTCCTCGCATCGGCGGGCATTCAGCCAAACGATGTGCTTGTCGCTGAGGTTGATAACGGTAGAATCATTCTCAGCAAGAGTTTTCAGCATCGCTCCCTTCAGCAGAGAGCCGCAGCCTATGGCGGCAAGCTCAACCTTTCCGAAGAAGTGTCTTGGGGCGAACCGCAGGGAAATGAGGTGTGGTAATGGCAGCCATTGAACAGGGCGACCTTCTGAAGGCGGAGGGCATTCAACATCCCGTCATCGTTGTCAGCAACAACTTTTTCAACGAAAGCGGAAAAGCCATCGTTTGCCCGATCATGAAAAAGGCAGTCCCCAGCCCGCTGCATATTGAACTGAAGGACTCTGCAGTAGAAGGCTTTGTGCTGTGCGAACAGGTACGCTATCTGGATCTGGCCAGCCGTCGATATTCCAAACTGACACAGACGCATTATTTTGACATTATGGACATCTCGGATGCTGTGGTCAGCATGTTTGAATACCAGTAATTACACAGAAGGTTTCATATTGCTCCATACCTCATCGATGCATCGCCGTTGGGGCTGGTTCTTTCTCTGGTCATTCCGGGCATTCCATGCGCGGATACGCAGGAAACCGAGCATATCCATGCTGTCAATTTCGTTCATGCGCCACCCGCCCTCCAAAAGGGAGTTGTAGGTGGAATAGATGAAGTCGGGCAGCGTCAGAACAGAGGAATCTCCTCCGACTCCGTTTCCGGAGCCGCCGTCTGCGCTGCCTTCGTAGGGAACTCGTTCAGAATAGAAGTGGTCTGTGTCTGTACTGCCATGAGTGCCAGCGCAATATCGTGCATCAGGCGATCCACAGGATACAGATCAAGCATATCGTCCGGCGTGAACTGATTGCCAAACAGCACGCAGAACCATTTGATCATCACGTCCATCGCATCGCCGATGGAGATGTCCTCCACGCCCTCAATCTTTTCGCCCTTCACGGCGGCGTTGGATACAGCGACGATCTTGGCATACATCTTGGCAGCGGGTTCCATTTCGCGCAGCGCCCTGCCGGTCACATAGTCGATGGTATATTTCTTATCGCCCAGCGTACAACTGATCATGTTTCAACACTCCTTTATATAGGTAGAAAAGCACACCCCAGCGGGAGGAGTGTGCTTCGTTGTCATACGGCAGTGGTGAAGGTGGGTTCGTATACCGACTGAAGGAAGGTCGCGCCCTTCTCAGCGGTGAAGCCGTTTTCATTTTCATCGGCGACCGCCTGATAACGACCGTCATGCGTGCGCTTGATGGCGACCCATTCCACCTCGCCGGTCTGGCGGGTAACGGACGTACCCTCGCGGGTGGCGTAGGTTTCGGTGACCGGCTTGGCGCGAACCTTGAACAGCCAGATATAGCGATAGGAGCCGTTGGTCTTTTCGGACTTGAAGCCGACTGCGAAGTACGGAGGCTTGTCGGACGCGGTGCGAATGAGAACGCCGTTGTCATCCACCTTGTTGCCGAAGATCATTTCCTGAATGGTCAGCGGAATATCGGCCATCTTGGTCTTGAAGGCTAGCTGTGGGTCGGGATACAGGACGTCGAATTCCACATCATCCGCGAATTGCACGTCAGGATCTGCGGACTCTGGCGTGATGGACGCTTCGATTGCGCCCGCCATGAGTTGAAGTTCGCCATAGGTCAGCGTGGTTTCAGTATCCTCAGTCAGTGGCGCGATGACAACATTTTTCAGGCCAACCGTGGAGGCGACCTGCGGGGATGCGGTGGGAGTAGCCATAGGGTGTGTCCTCCTTATAACTTGTCGATGGCGTCCCGCAGCCCATCCCGGATGATCTCATAGGCTTCATCCTGACGGATGTCGTAGGCGGGACGGATGAATGGGTGTGCGGGCGCAGGAGCTGGGCCGCCGTGGCCGTACTCGACCGGGGTGGCATAGTATGCCTTTTCCTTGCGATGGACACCGATGGTGATGCGCTTGCCGCCGGTGCGGCGTTTGCGTACAGGGCCGATCTGGATGGAACGATGAAGTACGCCGGAGATGATTTTGGGGTTGCTGGAGGCATTGGCTTTCGCTTGATCGTGGATTGGCTTGGCGGCATCCTGCAAGATGCGCTTGGCAAGAGGTGCACCCGCGCCGTCCGCGTCCATAGCGGATGCCATCTGCGCGATGTCGGTCATCAGCTCAGAAAAGCCCTGTGTTTCAAAGGGCATCCAACATCACCTCCTCGTACAAACACCACGTCCATTGGACGGTGTACTGCTTGGTGGCGGTATCGTAGCTCGGCTGATTATAGCCCTTATCGCTCTCTTCCACAATGGAAAACCCGGCTGCATACATGGCGCTGCGGATGCGGGCGGCCATGGCAGTCGGGTCGATGTCGCTCCAAAGGTTCAGGTAGACGAATGTGCGAAAGGCCGTGACATGATCGTCATAGTGTGCAGCCTCGGTGGTTGTAGACGAGTACACCACATATTGCGGCGGCGGGTTCTGGCTGGAAGTGGTCGGTCGCCATACGCCCGCCATGACAGGGATGCCAATCCCGGCAAGTGCGGTTTGAACGGCTTTCATCCGCTGACACCTTCCGCGATGGATGCCTTGAGTCCAAGATAATTGTTTCGGAAACCGTACTCACCCAGCGTGGAGATGTACCACTTCCGACCACGAAAGCGTATCCACATACCGGGAACCACATCGGTGCGATACCGAATGGTGAAGTTGATGACGGCCTCGGTGTTCATCACGTCAGCGGCGCGATAATGCTGGTTACCGGCATCGATGACCGCTGCCCACACCTTGCACAGCACCACGTCTGTCGGCTCCGGGTATCCGTTTTCATTGATGTTGTTGATCGTGTGTCCAATCTCCACCAGATGCCGGAGGTCTCCCGGATGCGGGTCGGATTCAAAATTCTTATAACCGCGCAAGCGGAATCACCTCCTCAGAACATCTTCAGTGGGTCACGATACGGATACAGAAGATTTTGGAACGCCATGCGCATGGTCAGGTACACCTGTCTGTCCGGGTTGTCCCGGTTTTCGTAGAAGTGGCTGACCATGAGCAGAACCGCCAGTCGCACAGGCTCCGGCGCAGGATCAGAAAACTGCACCCGGCAGTAATCCTCCGCTGCGGCCTGCGCCTGTGCGATCAGACTGCCGATATACTCGTCCTCCTCGTCATGCTGGATGCGCATATGAACCTTCACTTCATCCTCGGTGACGATCATGGCGCATCACCTCACTCGGCGGGTTCAGCAGCCTCGGCCTCCATGATGCCCGCCGCCTTGAAAGCGGAGAGCAGCGCATTGAAGTCCTCGCGGAGAGCTGCGACGGTGGTCGCTTCGCTTTCCGCGACGAAGGGCAGCTTTACGGCGGGTGCGGGGTCGAACAGGCCCTCTGCGCCTTCCACGACGGCTCCGGGCAGGAAGGTCAGTTTGCCGCCGACGATCCATTCGTTGCCGCCGTGTGCGTGATAATTTCGGGTAGAACTGGACATGAAAAATCCTCCTCTTCACTCATATCAGGCCGCCTTCATCTGGAGGCATTTGACGGCCTCGGGCAGAATCAGCTTGCCATCGACACGCTCACTGGACAAGAAACCGACCTGACCATTGGGCGCGTACAGCTCGTTTAGCCTCTGGAAACGGCGGCCTTCACGGTCGGCGATCCAGTAGTAGTGCATATCGCCAAACAGGATGGGCTTGGCACTGCCCTCCAGCGTGGGAACAAAGGACGAGGTGTACACGGGGCGGTTCAGGATGGTGTCGGGCGTACCGGCGGTCACAGAGGGCTGCCAGATATAATCGCCGTTACCATTCTTCAGCTTGCGCAGGGCCTTGACGGTCGAATCGTTCATGATGAACACCGCGCTCTTGCGGTAGGGAGAGCGCAGGGAGTAGTACAGATCCATGACCTCGTCGAAGGTGATGGCAGTCGCGCTGGCGGCAGTCACGCCGATCTCCGCGCCGCCCGTGGCGGACAGGATGCCGGTGGGCTTGCCTACGCCATCGCCGACGAAGAACGCCTCTTCCTCGGCTGCGCCGATGCGGCGGGCGAACTCGCGGGCGATATAGCTGGGAACGTCGAACACGGAGTCGTGCAGCAGCTCATCGGACACCTTGATCATGGTTGCCAGCTTATACGCGCTGATGGAAATCTGACCGAAGGTGTCATCGCTCTCAGGGTAGGCGGCGTTTTCATCAATCCACGCAGCAGTACCCTTGGACACCGCAACGGGAATCTTGCGGTCGCCGGAGCTGGTGGAGATGACGTGCGCCAGCTGACGGAAGATGTTCTGCTCCTGAAGGGCTTCGATCAGGGTGCGCTGGTACTCGTCGGGAACGAGATAGCCGCCGTGTTCATCCTCGCCGATGCGCAGGACGTTGTACACGTCGGGATGAACAGCCTTGTCGCGCATCACGCGCCAGAAAGCGGTCTTATACTCGTCGGTGGCAGTGGCCTTCTTGGGCGCGGGCTTGCCGTCCGGGGTGTTGGGCTTGTCGGCGATGACGCGGGCAGTGGGACGATCCAGCTCCAGATCGAGGGCCTCCTGACGCTCCATGCGTTCGATGGTCTTGCCCATCTCAACGACGTCGGCCTCCATCTTGTCATAGGTGGCAGAGTCCTCGGCGGACAGAAGACCGTTGGCGTCCTGACGGGACTCGACAAATGCCTTGGCGGTTTCCCACAGCTTCACGCGCTTTTCGCGCATCTTACGGATTTCACTCATAGTTGATTCCTCCATTAGTAGGTGTATTTCAGCCGTGCCAGCCTGTCCATGAGGTTGGCAGCGTTGATGCGGTTCTCGGGTTCCGGGGCGGGAGACGCAGGATTGGCAGCGGGTTTTGCGGGCAATTCAGCCCTGATCTTGTCCAGCAGACAATTCATGACCGCCTTGCGGGCAAAGCAGGAGCCGGTAGCGTAGAACTGTGCATCCTCTGCAACCGGCTTATCGTCTGTGAACAGGATTTCATCGCAGAAGCCCAGCTCCTTGGCCTTGACTGCGTTCATCCACGTCTCATCGTTCATCATGTGGCTCAGCCGGGTACGGGACATGCCGGTTTTCAGCTCATAGGCGTTGATGATGGATTCCTTCACTTCATCCAGCAGCTGCGAAGCGCGGCGCATTTCTGCGCTGTCGCCCATAGCAATGGTGAAGGGATTGTGAACCATCATCATGGAAGTGGGACTCATGGTGACCGTGCTGCCCGCCATTGCAATGACGGAGGCGGCGCTGGCTGCGATGCCGGTGATCTTGACCGTCACATCGTAGGGGTATTCCATGAGCATGGTATAAATCTGCGAAGCCGCGATGGTGTCGCCGCCCGGTGAATTGATGGACAGGGTGATCGGGCCGTCCTCGGCGAACAGCTCCTGCCGGAAGGCTGCTGGCGTTACCTCATCGCCGTACCAGCTTTCCTCCGCGATGGTGCTTTCCAGTAGCAGAGTACGGTCGCCCTGTTCGTTTTTCACCCAATTCCAGAACTTCTTCATTTGTGTTTCCTCCTATCTTTGCTGCCCGGATTAGGCGGATCGGTGGGCGCGGGTTCAGGTGTGGTCTTGCTTTCCGGGGTTGCGGGCGCGTTAACCAAGCTGCTGCCCGCAAGGGAAATGGGAATCATATTGCCGTTGATGAGGTAGGCATTGCCGCCCTCTTCATCGCTGATCGGGTTGAGGTTCTCCAGATCGCGGATATCGTTCGCGCTCATCCATCCGTTCTGGCGGGCAATGGCATAGCCTTCCATCCTTGACTTGTAGTCGCCGCGCATCAGGCCATCCAGATTGATCTGCACATAAAAACGCCCCTTTTCCGTTTCCGGGATCAGGGCTCGGTTCATGGCCTGTTCCATGCGAACGAGCCATGGGCGGATCGTATGGATGGCGAAGTCGATGGAGCTGTGTTCGATATTGGAGAAGGTAGCGCGGGACAGGTCTGCCACCATGTGCGGAGGCACACGGTAGATGCGACAGATTTCCTCCACCTGAAAGCGGCGGGTTTCGATGAACTGAGCCTCGTTATTTGGCATAGACAGCGGCGTGAACGTCATGCCCTCCTCCAGCACTGCTACGCGGGATGCATTGGATGAGCCGCCGTATGCGCTGTTCCAACTGGCCCGGAGCGCAGCGGGGTCTTTCACGGTATTGGGATGCGTCAATACGCCGCTGGGCCGTGCGCCATTGGAGAAGAATTTCGCGCCGAACTCCTCTGCGGCAATGCCGAGGCCGACTGCGTTTTTCTCGATGGCGATGGGCGAGTAGCCGACGATGCCGTCGAAGCCAAGACCGGGAATGTGCAGCACGTCCTCCGACTTCATCAGAAACTGCTTACCGTTGCTGTCGGTATAGGTGTAGGTCAGCTTGCCCTTGCTGTCCCTGTCCACCTCCATCTGATCCGGCTGCAGTGGGTGGAGGCTGACCACATGATCGCGCCCAGTGCGGATAATTTGACAATATGAGTTGCCCCACAGCAAAAGGTGCGCCATCATGGTTTCCCGCAGGATAAAGCTGGTCATCTCCAGATTCGGTTCATCGTGCAAAAGCCGGTACAGCGGATGCTCGGTGGCCTTCCGGTTGCCCGCTTCTGTGTGTTCGTACACATGGATAGGCAAGGAGGCGATGGTTTCGGAGATCACGCGCACACAGGCATATACCGTGGACATCTGGATTGCCGAGGAGGCTGTGACCGATTTGCCGGACACGCTGCTGCCAAAGGAGAATGACGGCGCAGAGCTGACTGCATTCTGCGGTTTGGGCTTGTCCCGTGCACGGGTAAAACGAGCGAATGGATTCTTCATAAAAACCTCCGAAAAAGGGTGCAAAAAAAGCACCTCATTGCTGAGATGCCTGATAATGCGAGTGTCAGCCGCGTTTTTGATTGCGCAGACGATGGAGCACTCGCCATATTTCTACTGTTTTGGTCTCTTCGTTCACGACATAGTGGACATTGTAGTTCTTCACGGGGAAGAACCTGACTTCACGCTTCATGGCGTACAGCGTATGGTAAATCGGAAATCGATACGGCATTTCCTTCAGTTTTTGGACAGCTTCATCTACCTCATCTGCCAGCTCCATCGCAGCGTTCGGGGCGCAGAGTTCGACAGCGATATACATTACCGCTTCTTCCAGCTGGCGACGGGCGGTCGGAAGGTACACAACCTTATACATTCTGCACAGCCCTGATTTTTGCACGGAGATCAGCCATTACATCGTCATGCGCATACCGCTCGGTTGTGGTTTCTGATTCCAGTTCAGCAGCACGCAGCTCACGCATCACGCCCATCTCATACTGAATGCTCTGATACTCTTCATAAGCCATGACCACCATATCGCCATAGCCATTCTTGGTCAGGATGACAGGCTCTCTCGTTTCATGAACGGTGCGGGAAATATCTGCAAAGCTATTGCGCAGATCAGACACAGGTCGAATCTGAGACATGCGATCAACCTCCTTCATAATTGCTACTCTAATTTTAGCACAATTATGCTAATTTCGCAATGACAAATTCAGTTAAAGCCCGCTGCCTGTCTTGCGGTCGTGATGCTTCTTGCACAGGGGCTGCCAGTTTCCCTGATCCCAAAACAATGCCTGATCCCCGCGATGGGGAATGATGTGGTCTACGATGACGGCGGGCGCAATCTTGCCCTCCTTCAGACAGGCTACACACAGCGGATTGCGCTGCAAAAACAGCCCGCGTGCTTTCCTCCACTTTCCGTCATATCCGCGCTCGGCGGCGTTCTCACGGGCGTAAAGTGCGCGATGCTTTTCGCAATACACTTCATGGGACAGGTTCGGACAGCCCGGATGGCGACAGGGCTGGGGTGGTTTTCTTGGCATGGAACCACCTCACAGCACCAACAGACCGCGATGGTTGTACACGGAATCGGTGTTCGCGTTTTTCATCGCTCTGTCCATCGCCATGACCAAGGCAACTGCGCCGTCCACCTTCTCGGTGCTTTTTTCCTTGTCGATCTTCACATTGCCAGCAGGGTCGGTGCGGACGAATGCGTTGTCCATGTTCCATCTGAGGACAGGATGCCCGCCGTGGTTGACCTTCCGCTCCAGCACAAGGCGCATCAGCTCCTTGGTGGGCGGGGACATATCACGGTAGCCCTGACCAAAGGGAACCATGGTAAATCCGTCATCCTCCAGCGCCTGAACCATCATGCTGGAATTCCAGCGGTCATAGGCGATTTCACGGATGTTGTAGCGTTCTCCTAACTGCACGATGAACTGCTCGATATGACCGTAGTGAACGACATTGCCCTCCGTGGTCATAATGAAACCCTGCGCAGCCCACTTGTCATACATGACATGATCGCGGCGGACGCGCAGAGAAAGTGTCTCCTCAGGTAGCCAGAAGAATGGCAGCACAGTGTATATTTCGGAACCGTCCGTGGGCGGGAACACCAGCACCAATGTCGTAAGATCTGTGGTGCTGGAAAGGTCGAGACCGGCGTAACAGACGCGGCCCTCCAGCTCGTAGGGATTGACCACATCGCCGCATTCGTCCCACTTGTCCATGGGCATCCAGCGGACGGACTGCTTGACCCACTGATTCAAGCGCAATTGCCTGAACATATTTTCATCAGCGGGTGTTTCCAGTGCTTTGTGGTAGGCATCGCGCACCTTATCGATGGTGATGGTGTGTCCGAGGGAGGGGTTGGCTTTGTACCAATTCCCCTCGTCCTGCCAGTCGGCTTCGTCCGGGAGACCGAACAGAACCGGGTAGAAGCGTGGGTCACCCTTCCGGCCTTCCAGTATATCCAGCGCCTTTTGATGGACTTCCCAACAGATGCTGTTCCTGTCGGTACCGGCGGTGGTCAGGAAGAACCACAGTGGCTGCTTTCTTGCATCGCCGGAGCCCTGCGTCATAACATCGTACAGGGCGCGGGTCGGCTGGGTGTGCAGCTCATCAAAGATACAGGCGCTGACGTTGAGGCCGTGCTTGGTGGCGACCTCAGACGAAAGTACCTGATAAATGGAGCCTGTGGGCTGATAGACCATGCGCTTCATGGAGGGAATGATCTTGATGCGCCGCGACAGCGCTGGGGACTGCTTCACCATATCGACGGCAACGTCGAACACGATGGCGGCCTGTTGACGGTCGGATGCGCAGGAGTAGACCTCCGCTTTCCATTCATCGTCATTCACCAGCATATTGAGTGCCAGCGCAGCGCCCAACTCAGATTTACCATTTTTCTTGGGGATCTCGATATAGGCGGTATTGTACTGGCGCATGGTAGGATCGTCATCGCGGACAGTCCCGAAAACATCCCGGATGATCTTCTCCTGCCACGGCAGCAGCTTGAAGGGCTTGCCATGGAACTCGCCCTTGGTGTGCTTCAGGCATTCGATGAAGCCGGTGACGCGGCGTGCTTTTCTCTCATCAAACGCCATCCGCCCAGCCTCCTTTCAGCAGCTTCTCCATAGGATCTTCGGAAATGCTGTCCTCCGCGCTGCCATTGGCGGCAATGATGCGGGCGCGGGTGGCCGGGGTCAGGCCAAACTCCGAGCAGAAGGACTGCATAATTTTCAGATTCTGCTGGGCGATGGAGACCTGTGGTACCTGTTGTACATAGCCGGATGGAGTCTGGAAGATGGAGCCGTGCTTGGTGATGAACTCCTCCGCTTCTTTCCATCGGGCGTAGGCTTGGCAATAGCCCTCAAAAGCTGTCAGGTCAGCCATCGTAAGCACACCCATCGCTTCAAGGGAGGGAGCCAGACGCTTCCATTCCTTTTTTGCCTCAGGCAGCAGCCATGTGGGGCATTTGATACTGCCCTTGGGAGGTACCGGCTCATTTTCATTCAGAGGGCGTTTGCCCGGATTGCCCTCAAGGATTTTCATAGCCGTGGGCTTCGGCTTTCGGCCTCGCGTAGCCATGCGGCACACCTCCCTTCCACAAAATCAGCGATCTCATTTGACAATTTCGTCATAAGAAAACTCCTGTCCATCACGAAGCACATGAACAGGAGCATCGGGGTACTCAGCTTTGAAGCGTTCAACGATGACGCTGGCGTACTTCGGGTCAAGTTCCATCGTCCGGCAGATGCGGTCGGTCTGCTCACAGGCCATGAGTGTGGAACCGCTGCCGCCAAACAAATCCAGCACAACACCATTCGGCGCAGAGCTGTTTTTGATGGGATAGGCCAAAAGCGGAATGGGCTTCATGGTCGGATGCTGGGCGCTTTTCTTGGGTTTGTCAAAATTCCAGACGGTGGACTGCTTGCGGTCAGAGAACCATTTATGCTTGCCATTGGGCAGCCAGCCGTACAACACAGGCTCATGCTGCCACTGGTACGGAGAACGGCCCAGCACAAGGCTGTTCTTGACCCAAATGCATACACCCGAAATGTGGAAGCCGGCCTCTTTGAATGCTCTGCGGAAGTTGAGCCCTTCGGTGTCCGCATGGAAGATATAGGCGCTGCCGCCCTCAGCCATGTGGCTGGCCATGTTGCGAAACGCCACCAGCAGGAATTCAAAGAATGCGGTATCGCCCATGCTGTCGTTCTGAATGGACTTACCATCTGCGGATTCATACGCGACATTGTAGGGCGGGTCGGTTACGACGAGGTTGGCTTTCAAGCCATCCATGAGCAGATCCACGTCAGCAGCGCTGGTGGAGTCGCCGCACACCATACGATGGCGTCCTAATGTCCATACATCGCCGGTCTGCACGAAAGGCTGCACCTCATCCGGGTCGATCTGGCAATCATCGTCCTTGATATCCTTATCATGAACCTGAGAGAACAGATCATCGATTTCGGCACAGTCGAAGCCGGTGGCGTCCATGTTGTAGCCAGAGAGCTGGAGATCATTGAGCAGATCTGCGAGGGAGGTAGGCTCCCATTCGCCGACCGCTTTGTTCAGTGCGATGTTCAGCGCCTTTTCGTCTTGCGGGTTTTCGATGTGAACGACCACGCAGTCAATTTCCGTTGCGCCCTCGGCGATCAGCACCTTGTAACGCTGGTGACCACCCACGATGTTGCCTGTGACTTCATTCCAGATGACAGGATCGACATAGCCGTGGGCTTTGAGGCTGGTCTTAATCTTCTCATACGCCGGGTCGCCGGGTTTCAGGTTCTTGCGGGGATTGTATTTCGCCGGTTTGAGCATATCGACCGGGAGACGTTTGATGTTGATGTTCGTGTTCATGTGTACCTCCATGTCATTTGTCAGAGTTATCCAGAAGTTATCTTGATATCCGGGAAACTCAGAGGTAATATCCCCATGGCTGCGGGTGGGATAAACCACCGAGCATGAAAGGAAATGTATATGGATCAGAAAGTGTTGAACCTTCTTGCAACGGTCTCTGCTGAGTTTTACGCACTAGGAGATGACGAAAACTCGGGAATGGTTATGGCAGCGGTCGAACGGCTGGTAGATGCTTACGGCTTACCACAAGAAGCACTCGATCAGGCAAACGCAGTTTTCATATCGCTTCGTGATTTGTCGATAGAGAACATTCCTGATACGCGGCTGCCAGAAGAAGTCGAAAAATGCTTCGATGCCATGAGCGCGGGTGCCAAGGAACTGCGGGCAAGAGCAAAGCTGCTGACTGAATGCATTGAACTATTGAGAGATTATTGGTCAAAACACAATACGAAGCGGGAGTGATCACCTATAAAAGCAAAACACGGTCGATTCAGCGCCTTTCGGGGCGCTTTTCCTGTTTTTGGGCCTCAATACCCCCACCCCTGAATTTTGCGGAGGTTTACGCGAGACTGGGCCGCGGTCTCCTAATAGCGTCGCGCAGGGATCGGAGGCCCCCCTTGGGGCACAGACTTCTCCAGAGCAAAGCACGAAAGCCGACTGCGGCGGTCGGACTTCTCCAGAGCAAAGTGCGAAAGCCGACTGTGCCGGTGGGACTTCTCCGAAGCAAAGTGCGAAAGCCGACTGTGCCGGTGGGACTTCTCCGAAGCAAAGTGTGAAAGCCGACTGTGCCGGTGGGACTTCTCCGAAGCAAAGTGTGAAAGCCGACCACGCCGGTAGGACTTCTTCGGAGCAAAGTGGGAAAGCCGACTGCGGCGGTCGGACTTCTCCGAAGCAAAGTGCGAAAGTGTACCCCGCGCGAACTTTCGCAAAGCAAAGCGCAGAAGTGTACCCCGGCGCGGGCGGGCGGCGCGGCCCCGGAAAAAG
>OLPR01000537.1_pt1 | contig 34660 bp, 30 predicted proteins | sample 1672761 | NCBI WGS metagenome assembly OLPR01 (sample SAMEA3136721, study PRJEB25190) | human gut metagenome | biome: human gut; feature: human-associated habitat; material: faeces | place: Austria | collected 2013 | reverse complement strand
TCTTATACGAATTTAAAGTTATTTGCTTTGTCGTCTAACCAAGAATTAGCAGCAACATCAGAAGCTGCATCAGAGGCACCAGCAACATCAGAAGCGCCAGCAAAACAACCAGCAGTGACATCAGAAGTGGCTTTAGAAGCCCCAGCAACTTCAGAGACACCAGCAACACAACCTGCATCAACAAATACACTTCCAACGGATCCAAATCTTCAACCACAGGCTGAAGCTTTCCGTCAAGATGTAGCAGCAAAATTTGGTCTTACTAATATCGGTGGTTACCGTGAAGGTGACCCACAAGACCATGGTAAAGGACGTGCCGTTGACGTTATGGTACCAGTTGGTTCAGAAGTTGGTAATCAAGTCGCTCAATATGCTGTAGACAATATCGCAAATGCAGGTATCTCATATGTCATCTACAGACAACATTTCTACGCACCAGTAGATAATATCTATGGACCAGCCAATACTTGGAACCAAATGCCTGATCGTGGTAGCATTACTGAAAACCACTATGACCACATTCACATATCGTTCAATGCATAATTAAGAATTACAAAAAGTCACGCCTGGCGTGATTTTTTTGATATAATGGATAAAAATACTTAAGAAAGAGGAACTCTATTTGCAAGAGTATTCTGTTGAAATTACCCTAAATCACCCAGATGATGTCTTGTCGCTTTTTGGAACCAATGAGCGTCATTTAAAACTCATTGAAGAAAACCTAAATGTTATCATACATGCTCGAACAGAGCGTGTGCAAATCCTTGGGGATGACGAAGAAAGTGTCGAATTGGCCCGCTTGACCATTCAAGCTCTCCTTGTTTTAGTGGAACGAGGAATGCTAGTTAACACTTCAGATGTTGTCGCGGCCTTAACCATGGCTCAAGATGGTTCGATTGACAAGTTTGTCGCTTTATATGAAGAAGAGATTATCAAGGACAACAGTGGTAAGCCTATTCGAGTGAAGACCTTGGGGCAAAAGGTTTATGTTGATAGCATTAAAAGCCATGATGTGGTCTTTGGGATTGGTCCAGCTGGTACAGGTAAAACCTTTTTAGCGGTCACTCTTGCAGTCACAGCTCTTAAACGTGGTCAGGTTAAACGTATTGTTTTAACACGTCCGGCGGTTGAAGCAGGTGAAAGTCTTGGCTTTTTGCCTGGCGATCTCAAGGAAAAGGTAGATCCTTACCTTCGTCCCGTCTATGATGCCCTTTATCAAATTCTTGGCAAAGAGCAGACGACTCGCCTCATGGAACGTGAAATTATTGAGATTGCCCCTCTTGCTTATATGCGTGGTCGTACCCTCGAAGATGCCTTTGTAATCCTTGATGAAGCGCAAAATACAACCATCATGCAGATGAAGATGTTCTTGACCCGTCTTGGTTTTAATTCTAAGATGATTGTTAATGGAGATATGAGTCAGATTGACCTTCCACGTCGTGTTAAGTCTGGTCTTGTCGATGCCATGGAGAAATTGAAGGGAATCAAGGCTATTGATTTTGTCCATTTCTCTGCTAGTGATGTCGTACGTCATCCAGTTGTTGCCGATATCATTAATGCTTATGAAAAAGATGCACCTAAGTTTAATCTTGAGGAAAAGTCAGAGGGATCAGACCAGGCTGAAGAAGTAGCATCAGGATTGACCGAATACCCAGTCATTGGTGCTGAGGATGTTAAAAAGTAAATAGATGAAAAGAGGTTTGAGAGTAAGTGTTTTCTACCTCTTTTGCTTTTCTAGTCAAGTAACAGATTTTCTCTCTATTTTTTTCTAAAATAGTACTAAAGAATAGGCTAATTTAGAGGAAAGAAGTATGACTAAAGCCCAAAATGAAAGGTTGCTATTATTTTGGTTCTAGGTCTTATGGTGATAGTCTTAATAGCTATTAGAGGTGGAAGGTTTTGGAAGTATCAAGAGAACCATATTATAGACGGTACCTATCAGATGGTAAAATAGGAAGCTACTTTGGCATATTCAGATGAGTTGGTAAATTGGACTAAGCGGGGGAGAAGAGATAATGATACCTTACATAAAGAGTTTATAGTTGTTGAGAATATGAAATCTCAATTTTATTCTCTTTCTTATGGGGATGGGGAACCTTTTATTTCACTAAAAGAATCTTGAGAAAAAGACTTATGAGAAAAGATCTAACGGCTTCGTAATAAATGTTTATGATATGGATGCCAATATTTTTTCTTGAAGAGTTTTTGAGCGTTTGGATTCGAGTGAAGCTGATGACTTTCATTTGGGTTATGAAAATGCATATAAATTTGTACTAGAGTATAGATTTGATTGGCGAACTGAAAGTGATTATCTCAGCTGGCGTTGATAAGTAAACTGACCTAGTAGTTCTTTACTGTGTAGAATCATTGTCTAAAAAAATTATAAAAAGACTTACAGTCTTTATGATAATTGTCAAATACTATTTGGTCATTTATTTTAGTACAATAAAACAGTAGACCAATAAAAAAGGAGATTATTATAAACCAGCAAGAGTGGATTGAGTACTTTGAATTAGTCAACGGTCGTAAACCAACTCCGGCAGAGTTATATCAAGCTCAAGCAACTGGCGAGTTTATACTTGAGCGACCTAACATTTTAAGCTCAAATGAACAAGTGAGGGAACAAAGGCCGACTAAGCCAGCTTAACTTGTGATTGCTATGACACAATAGCCTCAGTTTGCCCAAACAGCAGCAACTTTCCAACAAGTAGTGTCCCCTAAAAGAGCTATGTTTAAGAAAACTAAGATTATTTTGGTATCAGTCTTAGGATCCTTGACAGCGATTTTACTTATCGTTGATGGTTACTCAATATGGCGTTACTAATCAGGTAAGATTGCGGATGGAACATACGAGGTAGTAGCCTATTCTTAACGTAATGATGATAAAGATAAGATGGTAGACGCTTTTGATGATGTTTACTTTTACTCTTTTGTAGAAGTTAAAAATAATAATTCTAGATACTATACTTATCTTGAAGACAATAAATCATCTTACGTTAGCTTGTTAGAGTATGAAAGTGATATCCCTCAGAAGTTTGATCCATGGAACAAGACTCAGACAGAGGTTTTAACGGTTGAAGAGTTTGAATCTACTACCAAAGATTTCGTGAAGAAACTGTCCAAGGATTATTCATTCTACACTAAAGATGCTGCTAAAGAAGCTGCTGAAGAATCTGTAAAATCATATAAGAAATCTCTAAAAGAAAAACGTACTTACGTCAAAACAGGAAACGAGTATACTCTGTCTATTTATGACAAGGATGGAGAACTTCAATCACGTGTTACTTATAAACGTATGAGTAAGTGAGACTCTGAGGAGCGCTGGGATGACTATAAGGATATAAGGATGCCATCAAAGATTATAAGAAAGATTTGAAAAAATATAGTGATCAATATGATAACTACAAGGATCACTTTGATTATGGTTATGGCAGTGATTCTGAATCAGGCTCTAACGATAGCGATAGTAGCAAAAAAAGGAATTGATAAAATCTAATCAGTTAATTTCATAAATAAGTAAAGTGGTATTAGAAAGAGACTTGAGTTTCTAATCTGGTATTGCTTTTCTTTGTATGAAAATAGTCAAATAGCTTAAAAGTCTCTTTTCTTGTAGAATGGAAAGATCAATAAAAAGGGGACTTTTATGAACAAAAAATGAGTGGTTAGATTATTTCAAAACAATCAATAATCGCAAACTAACCGAAGAAGAAATTCAACAAGCTAAAGCGAACGGTGAATTTATAGCCTCAGAGCCTGTGTCAGAGAATAGTCAGCCACAAGTTCAGGTGAGTGAGCCAGTAACTGAACAAGTGACACCAGTTGTGGCATCTAAAAAAGGCTTATCTAAGAAAGTTACAGTCGTTATTGCTTCTGTTATTGGAGCAGATGTAATAATTTCACTTTCTTTTGGTGGTTATGCTTATATCTACCTAGAGGGAGGTGAAATCTTAGAAGAAAATTATCGATATTATGATAAGGACAAAAAAAGATGATTGATGGTATGAAATTCTATGAGAAAAGTAAGTTAAAAGACGGTGATTTTGTTAAAGTTAAAGGCAATCAGTTGAAATTTTATGAATATACCTTGGCTGGTGAGGTTAACTTGGATTGTGATACTGAAAAAGCTTTCCGTTTTGACAACTGGTCTATAACGCTCGAACTAACAATATCTTTGGTCGATTATACAAAAGTCGTTGAGAAAGCTGTAGATAATCATTATAAGGTGGACGAACATACCACTAAATCTGATATCGACGATAGTAAAAAGTTTATATTAAGTCTTATAAGGAATTTCATAAAGAGACAGTTCACTATAAGGTTAATGACGATAAAATCAATGTCCTTACCTATGATAAAAAAGGCAAACTTTCAGAAGAAAAATCTTTAAACGTCTAACAAAAGAAGAGAAAAAACTGGATTACGACTATGAGCGTGATGTTAGGGACGATAAAAAATTCTTTCATTCCTAGGTGAATATTAAAAGAGCAAAAATCAGCTAGTCTGGTTTTTTTAGTGTCCAAAACGTGCTATAATAAGATGTTATATCATCAGTGTTAGCCCATTTGTTAACACATGAAAGGAAATTAAAATGACAAAAACATTCTACATCACAACACCTATCTACTACCCATCTGGTAAATTGCATATTGGTTCTGCCTATACAACCATTGCTTGTGACGTCTTGGCACGTTACAAACGTATGATGAACTATGATGTCTTCTACCTTACTGGGCTTGATGAACACGGCCAAAAGATTCAACAAAGGGCTGAAGAAGCAGGAATCACACCACAAGAGTATGTGGATAGTATGGCTGTTGGTGTTAAGGATCTCTGGCAACTTTTGGATATCTCATACGATAAATTCATTCGTACGACTGACGATTACCATGAAAAAGTTGTTGCTCAAGTTTTCGAGCGTCTCTTGGAAAAAGGTGATATCTACCTTGGTGAATACTCTGGTTGGTACTCAGTTTCAGACGAAGAATTCTTCACTGAAAGTCAGTTGGCAGAAGTTTATCGTGATGAAGAGGGCAATGTCATTGGTGGTGTGGCTCCATCAGGACATGAAGTGGAGCTAGTGTCTGAAGAATCCTATTTCTTTAAACTCAGCAACTACGCAGACCGTTTGACGGCCTTCTATAAAGAACACCCAGAATTTATCCAACCTGATGGTCGTATGAATGAAATGCTTAAAAACTTCATTGAGCCAGGCTTGGAAGATTTGGCGGTATCACGTACAACCTTCTCTTGGGGAGTTAAAGTACCATCAGATCCAAAACATGTGGTTTATGTGTGGATTGATGCCCTTATCAACTATATTACTGCCCTCGGTTATGGCCAGAATGAGCATGGTAATTTTGACCTTTTCTGGCAAAATGATAAAAACCACGAAATCATCCACATGATTGGTAAGGACATCCTTCGTTTCCACTCAATCTACTGGCCAATCATCTTGATGGCACTTGATTTACCATTGCCTACACGTCTTGTTGCTCATGGTTGGTTTGTCATGAAAGACGGTAAGATGTCTAAGTCTAAAGGTAATGTCATCTATCCAGAAATGTTGGTAGAGCGATTCGGTCTTGATCCCCTTCGTTACTACCTCATGCGTAGTCTTCCAGTCGGTTCAGATGGTACTTTCACGCCAGAAGACTATCTGGCCCGTATCAACTATGAGTTGGCTAATGACCTCGGAAACCTTCTTAATCGTACAGTTGCCATGATTAACAAGTATTTCGATGGTCAAGTACCTGCCTATATTGAGAATGTTACAGACTATGATGCTGATTTGGCTAAGGTTGTGGCTGAAAATATCGAAGAGTTCCACAAACAAATGAATGCTGTGGACTTCCCACGCGCCCTAGATGCTGTGTGGAATATCATCTCACGTACCAATAAGTACATTGACGAAACAGCCCCTTGGGTACTTGCGAAAGAAGATGGTGACGAGGAACAATTGAGAGCAGTGATGGCTCACTTGGCAGCTAGCCTTCGTGTGGTAGCCCACCTGATCCAACCGTTCATGATGAGCACTTCAAATGCCATCATGGAACAGCTCGGATTGCCAGTGGTATTTGACCTTGAAAATCTTGAACTTTCAGGTTTCCCAGAAAATGTTACAGTTATTTCAAAAGGAACTCCAATCTTTCCACGTCTTGACATGGACGAAGAAATTGCCTACATCCAATCTCAAATGAACGCAGGCAAACCACAAGAAAAAGAATGGAACCCAGAAGAAGTCGAACTTAAATCTGAAAAAGACCAAATCAAATTTGAAGACTTTGACAAGGTTGAAATCCGTGTTGCTGAAGTTAAAGAAGTAGAAAAAGTCGAAGGTTCAGACAAATTGCTCCGTTTCCGTCTTGATGCTGGTGACGGTGAAGACCGTCAAATCCTCTCAGGTATCGCTAAATTCTATCCAAACGAACAAGAATTGGTCGGCAAGAAACTTCAAGTCGTGGCGAACCTTAAACCACGTAAGATGATGAAGAAATATGTCAGCCAAGGTATGATTCTTTCTGCTGAACATGACGGTAAACTCACTGTCTTGACAGTAGATCCATCTGTTCCAAATGGAAGTGTTATTGGCTAACAGTAATTCTGTTTTATAGTATTTCCTTAAGTGGGAGTGGGAAAACGAATTGATTTTGAATGATAAGCCTTCCGTTCCATTCCTTATTTTGATTTCGTTGTATACCCCTACTCACCTAAGAGTAATGAAAAGAGATATTTTTAACATTAAAACGAGTTCAGTCGAACTCGTTTTTTTATACACTATATTTCAATAAATGTTTAATTTGTTCTACGTTTCCATCAGGTCCATAGGCATTAGGGTATCTGTTTAGTTTACTAATAGCATCAAGGTCTCCTTAGTGGTGGGTTAGTAAGCTATCTCGAATTTCTTCGATAAATGCTTGAATAATTGTAGATTGTTTTTGTTTATTGTTGGTTACAAAACCCAAAGTGTGCTTGGGACTATCCTTAAGTGGGATTAGGACAATCTGGTCCTTGATAAAACTGTTGACAATACCAAGGCCAGAAGCATAACTATCAGAGGAACATAGCAGATTCATGACACTGCCTCGGTCATTACTGTAGATAACTTGCTGGTCAGGCAGGACTTCTAGCGGATCCTCGGTGAGATGAATTCCAGAGCTTTCCTGACGAAAACGGACTTGTGGATATCCCTCTAAATCCTTGAGATTTAGAGATTTTTTCTTGGCTAAGGGATGTTGACGTCCCAAGAAAATCTTGGTTTCAAAGTCTCCAAGTGGGGTGAAAGTCAAATCCATGTGTTTGAAACTGCGCTCTAGGATGTGGACGTTATCTTCATCGAGATAAATAATCCCCAAGTCACTTTCGAAACTCTCTACGCTCTTGAGAATCTTTCTAGTTGTTGTTTCGATTAATTGAAATTCTTGATAATCACTACGGAAACGTTTGGCAATATGAGCCATGGGAAGTGACAAAAAATCATAGTGGTGACTGGCAATGGTGAACGATTTCTTAAAGGACTTGTGATAGCGTCCTTCTAGTAGATCCAGCTCCCTAAGGATACGTTTGGCGTATTTTAGAAAATCATGGCCATCATCAGTCAGTTTGGCTCCCGTATTGGAGCGCTCAAAGAGTAGAACTCCCAGTTCTTCCTCTAAATCACGAATGGATGCTGAAAGATTGGGTTGGGTCAAAAAAAGCTTCTTAGCAGCCTTACTAAATGAGCCTGTTTCAGAGATAGTCTGAACATAGCGACATTGTTGAAAATTCATAAGCAACCCCTTTTTAAAATATGATTGTGACCTATATTATAACAAAATGAGAAGTCTAATATCAGTAAAATCCTGATAGGAATAGATGAAGACCTGATATGAAATTTTTATAAAGTCAGATCTTATAGGAGTACTGATGGAATGCTGTATAAAGTGTCAGTTGCTAAGACGTCTAATGGCTTCCAATTTTTTAGAACGAATGAGGCAGAGTACTATGGTAATCAATAGTAACCAGAAATACCAGATACTTGTAGCTGGAGCAGCCTGTGTCGCTTGTGACAGAAGGAAACTAGTAAAAATAACCAAAAAGTGCAGAACAATAGTCCATCAGAGGATGCCAGTACGTAGATAAATAGCGGAAAAGAATATACCGATAGCTGAGGCATAGTAAACTTGAACAAGGGTTGCGGTCTAAAGGTTGGTGGGTGAGATTTTCTAGACGAGCCAATCCAAAAAATCAGGATGATAAGAAGACGACTTCTAACACATGTTTTGGAGATCTAATCCCATTTTGGAAGGCGAGTTTAAGGGGGAGAGTACTTTTTAAAGGGAGAGGGAAAGAAAATAAAGCAGTACCTGCAAATAGATCTATCAGAAGGCGGACTAAATCTTTTCTTAACAGGTGGTATGTTTTGAGAGTAGCTATTTTAGCTGATACTCTTCTAGAAAATAGTATTTTGTACGCAGTGTGACGATTTGCACAAAAGCTAGAGGGAAAGCTTTTTAGATTGACTGACTATCAATCACAAGATACTCTTTGATAGAAACCATTTTGTACCAACACGGTTTTGCGTTTGTTGGTATTGAACTGCACCTAGGGAAATTGTGGTTCAATGTTAGTAAATAAGGATTTTGGATGGTGATTATCCAAATCTAAAAATTGTTTTATCTTGTTATTGACTAAAGGAAGTAAGTCCTTGATGAGAATTAGGAACTAGAGGGTAAGAAGCATATTGGAATGGTGTTTTAGAGATGGAATTTGACTAGATGTTTGTGAGAGCATCTGTCTATGCTACATTGACTATTTTCAATGGTCGTGTGGGATAGAGACTGTTTTCGAGTTTTAATTTCAGGGTAGATTGGGGATTTACCTCTAGAAATTGAAAAGAGTTCAAATGGATTGATCGGCACTTGTATCTTAAAGTAGGTAATACACCTATGAACCTATGTTTCCATACAGCAGGGAGCAAGTTTTAATTTGAATAGGGGATGCATCTAGAGAAATCTAGATGCTTTTTTTCATTTTATGACATTTTTTGCGAATACGTAATAGAGTGTATAAAGGAGGGAGTCATGTTAATCGCTAAAAATCAGAAAGGGCTCTTGGTTTCGGCTCTTGAAAATGGGTTGAATCGTGAGGAAACTTATAGGTGCCCTGGCTGTCAAGGAATTGTATTGTTGAGACAGGGAAAGGTGATATGCCCGCATTTTGCCCATAAATCTTTGCAGGATTGTCAGTTTTTCTCAGAAAATGAATCGGCCCAACATTTATCCCTAAAAGCCACTGTGTATCAATCCCTGGACAATCATGGTGAAAGAGTTTGTATTGAAAAGGTTCTGCCTGAGTTAGGTCAGATTGCGGATTTATTCGTTGGAGATTCCTTAGCCTTGGAAGTCCAGTGTTCTCGTTTATCACAGAAACGTTTAAGAGAGCGGACTTTAGCTTACCATCAAATAGGTTACGAGGTACGATGGCTTTTGGGGCAAGAACTGTGGTTGGGACAGCGTTTAACAGATCTACAGCGTGATTTTCTTTATTTTACAACTAAGATAGGTTTCCACCTTTGGGAACTTGATTGGGAGAGGGAAGAGATTAGACTTAAGTATCTCATCTATGAGGATATTTTTGGGAGAGTTTATTACTTAACTAAGACCTGGTCTTTAATAGAAAATCTCATGACCATATTACGTTTTCCTTATCAGGCCAGAAAGGTGGAGACTTATCAAGTGACTCAGCGAAAGAAAGTCTCACATGTTATTCAACGGGAATTAATGGGGAAAAATCCAAGATGGATGAGAAGACAGGAGGAGGCTTATCTTAAGGGGATGAATTTGTTAAGTTTGTCCGATCAGGATTTTTTTCCACAAGTGCGGTTTCCTGAGTCTAAGCATGGATTTGTCCAAATTAGATTATCTATTGATGGTTTTGAAAAGCTTTTCATGCAGTATTATCGAAAAAGGGATTTTTCTTACAAGCAAACCCTGTGCCCTCCCAACTTTTATGCTAAAATAGTAGATTATAGACACAATTAAGGAGAATATTATGTCAGACAATCGTTGTCATTTAGAAGAAAAATATACATGGGATTTGACTACCATTTTTGCGACAGACGCTGATTGGGAGACTGAATATGAAAGCATTGTTCAGGATTTGAAGAAGGCTAGTTCCTTTGCTGGTCACCTCTTGGACTCAGCCAAGAATTTGCTTGAGGCAACAGAACTTTATATGAGTTTGATGCGTCGTTTGGAAAAAATCTACGTTTATGCGTCAATGAAAAATGACCAAGATACAACGGTAGGTCTTTACCAAGAGTACAATGCCAAAGCCTCAAACCTATACTCACAGTTGAGTGAAGCCTTTGCCTACTTTGAGCCTGAATTTATGGCTTTGGAAGCTGAAAAATTAGTATCCTTCAAAGAACAAGAGCCAGGTCTTGGACTTTATGACCACTATTTCGAACGTCTTTTGGCAAACAAAGACCACGTTCTTTCTCAAGAAGCAGAAGAACTCTTGGCAGCAGCTGGTGATATTTTTAACGGTCCAACGGATACCTTCAACGTCTTGGATAATGCTGATATCCTCTTTCCATGGGTATCGGATGGTCAAGGGGATGTGATTGAGTTGACACATGGTAACTTTACCACCCTCATGGAATCTAAGAATCGTGAAGTCCGAAAGGGAGCCTATGAAGCTATGTATAGAACTTATGAGCAGTTCCAACATACCTATGCACAAACACTTCAAGGCGTTGTCAAGGTTCACAATTATATGGCTAAAGTTCGTCACTATAATTCGGCACGTCATGCAGCACTTGCAGCTAACTTTATTCCAGAAAGTGTTTACGACTCACTCTTAGAATCAGTGAATAAGCATTTGCCACTTTTGCACCGTTACCTTGATTTGCGTAAGAAGGTGTTGGAACTTGATAAGCTTAAGATGTATGATGTTTATGCACCACTTTCTGAGACAGAGACTGCTCTTACTTATGAAGAAGCCCTCAAGAAAGCAGAGGAAGTCTTGGCTATCTTTGGTGAGGAGTATAGTAAAGAGGTTCATGCAGCCTTTACGGAACGTTGGATTGATGTTCACCCTAACAAAGGGAAACGTTCAGGCGCCTACTCAGGTGGTGCCTATGATACCAATGCTTTCATGCTTTTGAACTGGCAAGACACTTTGGACAATCTCTTTACCTTGGTTCACGAGACTGGCCACAGTTTGCATTCAACTTTCACACGTCAGACACAACCATATGTTTACGGAGATTACCCAATCTTCTTGGCTGAAATTGCGTCTACAACTAATGAAAATATCTTGACAGAAACACTTCTTAAAGAAGTTAACGATGATAAGACACGTTTTGCTATCCTTAACCACTATTTAGATGGATTTAAGGGAACCGTCTTCCGTCAAACGCAATTTGCCGAGTTTGAGCATGCTATCCATGAAGCGGATGCATCGGGTCAAATCTTGACAGCAGACTTCATGAATAAGCTTTATGCAGACCTCAATGAGAAATACTATAACCTTAAAGCTGAAGATAACTATGAAATTCAGTTTGAGTGGGAACGTATTCCGCATTTCTACATGAATTACTATGTTTATCAATATGCTACAGGATTTGCAGCAGCAAGCTACTTGGCAGAAAAGATTGTTCACGGTAATGAAGAAGATAAAGAAGCTTACCTTACGTACCTTAAGGCAGGTAGCTCAGACTATCCTTTGGAAGTCATCAAGAAAGCTGGTGTTGACATGACCAACACTGACTACTTGGATGCAGCTTTCAAGGTTTTCGAAGACCGCTTAGTTGAATTGGAAGCCTTGGTTGAAAAAGGTGTTCATCTTTCTTAAAAAGAAGTCAGTATACTATATTGAGAGAATCATTCTGGAAAAGAGTGGTTCTTTTTTAGGTTTAAGAGTGGCTGTCTTAAATGTAGGTTTTTACAATTTATTGACTGGGAATGTCAAAAAAGATGTTTCTATTAATCTAAATCTCTAGCACTCGCTAGGGATTTTTTATATAATAAAACACATGGTTAAATCATATAGTAAAAATGCAAATCACAACATGCGTCGTCCTATAGTAAACAAGGATATCGTGGACTACATGCGAACGCATCTTAAGGAGAGTACAGGGCACTTGGCTGAACTGGAGGTCTTTGCTCGTAAGGAGAATATTCCGATTATCCAACACGAGGTTGTTGCATATTTCCGATTTTTGTTGCAGACCTTACAGCCTAAGAAAATTCTTGAGGTAGGAACAGCTATTGGTTTTTCAGCCCTTCTTATGGCTGAATATGCACCTGATGCTCAGATTACGACAGTTGATCGTAATGAAGAAATGATTGGCTTTGCCAAGGAAAATCTAGCTAAGTATGACAGTCGCAAACAAATTACCTTGGTCGAAGGAGATGCTGCCGAGGTATTGCAAGACTTAGACACAGATTATGATTTTGTCTTTATGGACTCAGCCAAGTCTAAATATATCGTCTTTCTGCCTGAAATCTTAAAACGTCTTACAGTTGGTGGTGTCATTGTTTTTGATGATATTTTCCAAGGTGGGGATATTGCCAAAGACATCATGGAGGTTCGTCGTGGTCAGCGAGCTATCTATCGTGGCTTGCATCGCCTTTTTGATGCGACTTTAGATAACCCTGATTTGACTGCTAGTTTGATACCTATGAGTGATGGACTTCTTATGATTCGGAAAAACTCTGAAAATGTTATTTTGCCAGATTAAGCATTATTTAAGTAAGTGTGGTATAATAATGGAGATTTTGACAATTTAAGGAGTAGATAAAATGGCTAAAGAAAATGAAAACCTTGAGTCAACAGAAGAAACTGTTGAAGAGGTTGTAGCAGATAAAGATACAGAACAAGAGCAACTTAATCGTCAAAAAGAAGAAGAGGAAAGCATTGCCCTCGCCAGTGAAAAAGCGAAAGAAAAAGCTAAACGTGCTAAAACTAAGAAAACTCGTGATGCTGTTAAAACAAGTTCAGGTGCTCCCTTCCTCCGAGGTCTTGTCCTTGTAGCTGTTTCAGCCCTTGTTGGTGCTGGTGCTATGTATGTTTCTCTGGGAAACAAAACGACTGAAGAAACAATCTTAGTATCTATGAAAGGTGATACTGTTACTGTTGGGGATGTCTTTAATTCACTTAAAGGTAGCAACCAAACACAACAAAGTGTTTTGAGTGCAACGTTGCAAAAGGTTCTTGAAAAAGAATACGGTAGCAAGGTCAGCAAAGAAGATGTTGATAAAGCCTATAAACAAGCTTCAGAACAATACGGAGACCAATTTTCACAAGTGCTTGCAGCCTATGGTCAGACAGAAGAGTCATACCGTACTCAAATCCGTACACAGAAATTGGTTGAGTATGCTGTTAACCAAGCTGCACAAAAAGATTTGACGGAAGCAAATTACAAGGCTGCTTATGATAATTACACACCAAATACAGAGGTGCAAGTAGTTTCAACTACTGATAAAGCTGTGGCAGATAAAGTAGCCTCTGAAGCTAAAGCAGAAGGAGCAGACTTCTCGAAAGTTGCTAAGGATAACAGCTTGAAAGTAACTTCTAAGACAGTTAACTCGGCTTCTCAAGACTTCCCAACAGATGTTTTGACAGCGGCTTTCAAGCAAGATGCTAATGCCGTTTCTGATGTAGTGACTGTTTCAAATAGCTCAACTGGTGCTGCAACTTACTACGTCGTCAAAACTGTTTCAAAATCTGAGAAAAATGCAGATTGGAAAAACTATAAAGATGATTTGACTAAGGTTATCATCAATGGTAAGAAAGCTGATACTAATTTCACTAACTCAGTAATTGCCAAGGTTCTTAAAAAATACAATGTTAAGGTTGTAGATAAATCCTTTAGTGCAATTCTTGACCAGTATGTGACTGGTTCTGGAGCTTCATCAAGTTCAACATCAAGCTCTAGCAAATAAATCATAAGATAAAGTTGATAATGTTGTTATCAACTTGACCTAAGACCTAAAACACGTTAAAATGGAAAGTAATAAAGAGTTTTAATGTTAGGAAACTCTGAGTCTTCCCTTTGAGAAAGGTAATCATTGATTCGGATACAGAAAAGTGGCGGTCGCTGCGAGCCATGGACGGATGAGATTACTTGCTACTCAAAGTTTAAAATTTAAGAAAAATAAGAATGACAAGGTCATTGAATGAAGGTGGTACCGCGGTTCACGTCGCCCTTCGTTTAGTGGTTTTGTCTTTTATTCTTTTAGTATTTTCTAATTGGTATAAATTAAGAAATAATTAAGGAGAAATAATGAAACAACTTACTTCAGCACAAATTCGCCAAATGTGGCTTGATTTCTGGAAATCAAAAGGTCATGCTGTTGAACCATCAGCTAACTTGGTTCCAGTTAACGACCCAACTCTTCTTTGGATTAACTCAGGGGTTGCCACTTTGAAGAAATACTTTGATGGCTCTGTGATTCCTGAAAATCCACGTATCACCAACTCACAAAAGGCTATCCGTACCAATGATATCGAAAACGTTGGTAAGACGGCTCGTCACCACACGATGTTTGAAATGCTTGGTAACTTCTCAGTTGGTGATTACTTCCGTGATGAGGCTATCGAGTGGGGTTATGAGCTGTTGACAAGCCCAGAGTGGTTTGATCTTCCAAAAGACAAACTTTACATGACTTATTACCCGGATGATAAAGATTCATACAACCGTTGGATTGCTTGTGGAGTTGAGCCAAGTCACTTAATTCCAATCGAAGATAATTTCTGGGAAATCGGTGCAGGTCCTTCTGGACCAGATACCGAGATCTTCTTTGATCGTGGAGAAGAATTTGACCCTGACAATATTGGTATTCGCTTGCTTGAAGAGGATATTGAAAACGACCGTTACATTGAAATTTGGAACATCGTTTTGTCACAATTTAATGCAGATCCAGCTGTTCCACGTTCAGAATACAAAGAGCTTCCTAATAAAAACATTGATACGGGTGCAGGTCTTGAACGTCTTGCAGCCGTAATGCAAGGGGCTAAAACAAACTTTGAAACAGACCTTTTCATGCCTATTATTCGTGAAATTGAAAAAATGTCTGGTAAAGCTTATGATCCAGATGGTGAAACATTGAGCTTCAAAGTTATCGCAGACCACATACGTTCATTGGCCTTTGCTATCGGTGATGGAGCCCTTCCAGGTAATGAAGGCCGTGGTTATGTTCTTCGTCGTCTTCTCCGTCGTGCCGTAATGCACGGTCGTCGTCTTGGTATTTCTGATGCTTTCTTGTATAAACTTGTCCCAACTGTTGGTCAAATCATGGAAAGCTATTACCCAGAAGTTCTTGAGAAGAAAGACTTTATCGAGAAAATTGTTAAACGTGAAGAAGAAACCTTTGCACGTACTATCGATGCAGGTTCAAGCATGCTTGATGAACTTCTTGCTAACCTTAAGAAATCTGGTAAAGATACGCTTGAAGGTAAAGATATCTTTAAACTTTACGATACTTACGGATTCCCAGTGGAATTGACAGAAGAATTAGCTGAAGACGAAGGCTTCAAGATTGACCATGAAGGTTTCAAAGCTGCCATGAAAGAACAACAAGACCGTGCACGTGCTAGCGTGGTTAAAGGTGGGTCTATGGGTATGCAAAATGAAACTCTTGCTAACATCACTGAACCATCTGAGTTCTTGTATGAAGCGGAAACTGCAGAAAGTCGTTTGAGCGTAATCGTTGCTGATGATGCTCGTCATGATAGTGTAAATTCTGGCAAGGCTCTTCTTGTCTTTGAACAAACACCATTCTACGCTGAAATGGGTGGACAAGTAGCAGACCACGGTACTATTTCAGATGCAGCGGGTACTACTGTTGCGCGTGTTGTTGATGTTCAACGTGCACCAAATGGACAAGCTCTTCATACTGTTGAGGTTGAAGGTGAACTTGTTGTCGGAGCTAACTACAAACTTGAAATTGACCACTCACGTCGTCACCGTGTTATGAAAAACCACACAGCAACTCACCTCTTGCATGCTGCCCTTCACAACATCGTTGGTAATCACGCAGTCCAAGCCGGTTCTCTTAACGAGCAAGAATTCTTGCGTTTCGACTTCACTCACTTTGAGGCGGTAACTCCAGAAGAATTACGTGCTATCGAAGAACAGGTCAACGAAGAAATCTGGAAAGCAACTCCAGTAACAACTATTGAAACAGATATTGACACTGCTAAGTCAATGGGAGCTATGGCCCTCTTTGGTGAAAAATATGGTAAGCGTGTTCGTGTCGTTTCAATCGGTGACTACTCTGTTGAGCTTTGTGGTGGTACTCACGTTGCCAACACAGCTGAAATTGGTATGTTCAAGATCGTTAAAGAAGAAGGTATCGGTTCAGGAACACGTCGTATCTTGGCAGTTACATCACGTGAAGCTTACCTTGCTTATCGTGAAGAAGAAGATGCCCTCAAATCAATCGCAGCAACACTTAAGGCTCCACAATTGAAAGAAGTGCCTAACAAGGTTGCTAGCCTTCAAGAGCAATTGCATGCCCTTCAAAAAGAAAATGCTACTCTTAAAGAAAAAGCAGCTGCCGCTGCCGCTGGTGACGTCTTCAAAGATGTTAAAGAAGCTAACGGTGTTCGTTACATTGCTAGCCAAGTAGAAGTTTCTGATGCTGGTGCCCTTCGTACTTTTGCTGACCAATGGAAACAAGCAGACTACTCAGATGTTCTTGTCCTTGCGGCTCACATCAGAGAAAAAGTTAATGTCCTTGTAGCAAGTAAGTCTGAAAACGTTCACGCAGGTAATCTTATCAAGGTTCTTGCACCAATCGTATCAGGTCGTGGTGGTGGTAAACCAGATATGGCTATGGCCGGTGGTAGCGATGCTAACAGTATCCAAGATCTTCTCTCAGCAGTAGCAGAACAGTTTTAAGATGTGATACAATAAAAGAAACTTAAAAGGTAGGATGAAAATCCTATCTTTTTTCTTAAAAAAATTAGTAATAATATTGAAATAATTGTAAAAAAATATTTCAAAGGGGTATAATAAAAGTGTGAAAACGGTTCCTATTTTTTTATCAAACAGCCTAGAAAGTGAGAGTGATCAAAAAGAGAAAGGCATATGTTTTTAAGGAACGTCAACGTTACTCAATACGTAAATATTCTTTTGGAGCTACATCAGTCTTTATTGGTGCAAGTTTGATGCTTGGTGGACATGTTTTGGCTCAGGAACAAGCCAATAGCGTAAGTTCCAGCAAGGACTATGAAGTTATTGTAAATAATTCTGAAGCACCACAATTTGAGCAGGCAACTTAGGAAGCTGTTACCGATGTTCTCAATGAACCTGTGTCAAAATCGGAAGCACCAAGACCTAATCTTACCAGCAGTGAAGTTGCTTCTGTTTCTAAATCAGAGGTGGCTAGCCCACGTTCTGAAGCGACGTCAGTGGCTAGTTCAGAAGTGGCAAGTGAAATTGACCGTTCAGCGACTTCAGAAGTTGCTGAAGCTAGACCTACTGACCGTGAAGCTGTCGATACTAGTCTTCGGACTGTCTCAACTAATGCTAGTCATCCTGGTGCAGATGGTCTAGTGACTGCTGATGTTTCTCTTGATATCCCATCAAACGGTACGTTTTATTTCCGTCGTACAACTGAAATTCGTACAGCTCCAGTCATGGATATCAAACCTACTTTTGTCTTTAGTTCAGGCGACCATGTTATCTATGACAAGGTCTTGAAGAGAGACAATCACCAATGGATTTCTTATGTGTCATACAATGGTACTCGTCGTTATGTCGACCTAGGTGTTGTCGTAGAGTCTCTGGCTAAACCAAGAGGCGACATGGCTATTGAAAGTCATGATAATGGTGACTTTAGCGTGGTTATCAGTAATGTATCAGATCAAAACGGTGTCGTAGGAGTGTCTGTTCCAATCTGGTCTGAAAGGAATGGCCAAGATGACATCATTTGGTACAATGCGACTCGTCTTAATAATCGTAACTACAAGGTTAATGTCGGTCTAAGTGACCACAAGAATGAACGTGGTTTCTACAATGTACATCTTTACTTTGTTGAAACTAATGGTAAATTAGTTGGTGTGGGTGGCACAACTCACACAGTTCCTGCCAAGGTTGAAGAAACTCATATAACTACTGGCCATAGCCTTCCTGACTCAGGAACTTATACCTTCAAAGAACGTTCTATTATTAAAGCAGAACCAAGTGTCGTAAGCCCAGAGTTGGCCTACTATGATGCTGGTATGTCTGTTAACTATGACATAGTGGTGACTGCAGATGGTCATACATGGCTCTCTTATGTTAGTCGTGGAGGTAACCGCCGTTACATTGCTATTGATGGTAAGGCAACAGCAGTTGCTCATCAGCAAGCCCAAGCCTAACGATAACTGGAACCTATACCTTTACAAAACCTAGCTCTATTAAGGATCAACCAAGTGTTGCTAGCCCAGAGTTAGCCTACTATGATAAGGTCATGTCCGTTCGCTATGACAAGGTCCTAACAGCTGATGGCCACACCTGGTTATCTTATGTAACCTATAGCGGTTTAAGACGCTATGTGGTGGATATTTCTTAAGAGTTGTAACATCACTCTCTTTAACTAGTACGAAAAAGATTGCTATTTGTTTAGTAATCTTTTTACTTTTGATTTTTTGAAAATAACGAATATATAAATATAAGTCGGTCATTTTTGTCGATTATGACGAAAATCGGATAGTTTATGAGTTTATGATTTAAGTGGGAACAAGTCAAAAAAATGGTATACTAGTGGGCAAGTGAGAAATATTTAGTAATATTTTGTAAAACACTTATAATGTTTGTTACCTAGCGTTACAATCAACCTGTAACATCAATTTGATAGGGAGAATAATTGATATGAAACGAGAAAAATTTTTACACGAACAACAACGTTTTTCAATTCGTAAATATTCTTTTGGGGTTGCGTCAGTTCTTTTAGGAACTAGTTTGGTCTTTGCGAGCCAAGCTTTGGCTGACGAACACCACGAAGTAGCAACAACCTCAGATACCATTTTGCGTGCGACTTCAGATAGTGATGCTATGACAGCGACTGATATTTTCAGTGGCGTAGCAACAGATGGAGTAGCGTCAAGTAATAAAGCAAGCCAAGTCTCAACAACTAGCCAAACCGCTAGTGAAGCTGCTACTAGCGAGGCTACAAGTGAAGTGAGTGCTAGTATCTCACAAGCAGCATATAAAACATCTGAATCAACAGTTGCCAGCTCAGAAGCAGCAAGTGGTACAAATACTTCATCTGAAACAGTCACTAACTTTGATGTATCTGCCTTAACGAGAGCAGCTGTCAATACTAGTTTGGTGAGCCAACTGGATACAACTACAGCAAGCGGCCTTCTAAGCCAAGGAACTTATGTCTACAAGGAGCGTACAGAAATAAAGAATCAACCGAAGGTTTCTGCTAAGGCTGAATTCTATGTGAATCCAGGGGACAGCGTCTTTTACGACCAAGTCGTGACAGCTGACGGCTACCAATGGATTAGCTACAAATCATACTCTGGTGTGCGTTGTTATGCTTCGGTGGAAGCTGGTAGTGGTGACGGTAATAGTGGTAATGGTAATAGGAATCCTTCTAATGACGCTCAGGCCACAACAGGTGCTTTAAACATCCCAGCGACAGGAACTTTCTACTTTACACGCGATACAGATATTAAGAAGGAACCAAAAGAAGACCTCAAACCCACTTTTGTTTTTGGCAAGGGAGAGCATGTCATCTATGATAAGGTTTTGACAGCCGATGGCCGCACATGGCTCTCATACATGACAATGAGTGGTGCTCGTCGTTACGTCAATATTGCTTAATGAGATAAAGAATCTGGTTAGACAATGTGTCCAGCCTTTTTTGATAGCCTCTCTTTATCAGATGATTGAATTTTTCAATTTTTGTGATGTCTTTTGGAGTGCTATAATGGTTAACATAGAATCGAGGTTATTATGAAAATTGCATTGGTACAGATGGATGTTGCCCACGGACAGCCTGTGGAAAATAAAAAGCACGTGAAAGAGATGTTGGAAAGAGCACTTGTTGCTAATCCCGATGTCATTGTACTTCCTGAAATGTGGAATACAGGATACGCTTTAGATGAACTGGATGGGCTTGCAGATAAGGAAGGTTTGGAATCTCAAGAATTCTTGTCTCAGTTTGCCAGAGAACATGCTGTTGCTATTCTTGGAGGGTCTGTTGCTATTGAGAGAGACGGAAAATTCTACAATACGACTTATGTTTACAACAAGTCTGGGAACCTAATCAATATCTACAGTAAGGTCCATCTCTTTGGTCTTATGGCAGAGGACCGGTATATGTCTGCTGGGGATGCGGAGTCTATTTTTGAGCTTGATGGTGTGATAGCGGCAAGTGTCATTTGTTATGATATTCGTTTTCCTGAGTGGGTGCGAACACAGATGGCACAAGGGGCCAAGGTGCTTTTTGTGGTAGCGCAGTGGCCAGAACCTCGAGTGCAGCAATGGGAGATTTTATTAAAGGCGCGTGCGGTTGAAAATCAAGCCTTTGTGGTAGCCGTTAACCGTGTCGGAGCAGGACCAGATCCAGATGATGTCTTTTCAGGGCATTCTATGATTATAGATCCACTAGGAAATGTAGTCTTGCAGGCTAAGGAATATGAGGAGGGCATTTTTACGGCTGAGATTAATCTTGAAGAGGTGGACCGAGTGCGAGGTCAAATTCCCGTTTTTGAGGACCGTCGCACGGACTTGTATTATTAGGGAGATTTTATGTTATTTGAAGAATCGGATTTATTGAAAGAATTGCCAGAACAGTTTTTTGCAGGGTTAGTTGCTAAGGTGAATGCCAAGGTGGCAGAAGGAGCAGATATTATCAATCTTGGTCAGGGAAATCCCGACCAACCGACCTATGACCATATTGTTGAGGCCTTGCGTGTCTCAGCGAAAAATCCTGCCAATCACAAGTATTCGCAGTTTCGTGGCAATCGTCCTTTTAAGGAAGCAGCTGCTAGTTTTTACAAGAACCATTATGGGGTTGATTTGGATTCGGAGCGTGAAATTTGTGTCATGGGTGGGGCTAAGATTGGTCTTGTGGAATTGCCCCTAGCTTTGATGAATCCTGGTGAGCTCCTGCTCTTACCTGATCCAGGTTATCCTGATTACTTGTCGGGAGTGAGTCTGGGTCGTGTAGCCTATGAAACTTTTCCTTTGACGGCTGAAAATGATTTTTTGCCAGATTTGGAAGCTATTCCTGAGGGGACAGCTCGCCGTGCTAAGTTTATCTATATCAATTACCCTAATAATCCTACGGGGGCTGTAGCGACAAAGGCTTTTTATGAAAAATTGGTTGCCTGGGCTAAGACCTACGAGGTAGGGGTGGTGAGTGATCTGGCTTACGGGGCTTTGGGCTATCAGGGTTATGAGAATCCTAGTTTTTTGGCAACTCCTGGTGCCAAGGATGTAGGCATTGAGTTTTATACTTTCTCAAAAACCTTTAATATGGCAGGTTGGCGTTTGGCATTTGCGGGTGGAAATGCTGAAATGATTGAAGCCTTGAATCTGATTCAAGACCATCTTTTTGTGGGGATTTTTCCCGCTTTGCAGGAAGCTGGGATTGCAGCCCTCTTAGATCCTAAATCTGAAGAGGCAGTGGCCCAACTAAATGCGGTTTATGATAGCCGTCGAGATGCTTTTGTTCAGGCAGCTGCTAATATTGGCTGGCAAGCCTTTCCATCCAGAGGTTCCTTTTATGCTTGGATGCCTGTACCTAAGGGCTATACCAGTGAAAGTTTTGCAGATCTTTTGCTTGAGAAGGCCCATGTTGCTGTGGCACCAGGAAAAGGGTTTGGACCAGCAGGTGATGCTTATGTTCGTATCGGGCTTTTGGTAGAGCCGGAGCGTCTGGTCGAAGCTGTCAATCGTATTGCTGACCTGCATTTATTTAATAACTAGATAGTAATTATGAAAACAAGTAGTTAAAAAATACTGCTTGTTTTTTTCATATTTTTGCATTCCCCTCTTGACAAATGAATAAAAACACAATAAACTAATCACATATTTATTCGAAAAGGAGTGCGTAAATGAAAGTTTCAATCGTTGGTATCACTGGTTATAGTGGTTTAGAGTTAGTTAAAATTTTGAATAATCATAAAAAAGTAGAACTTGTTTCTATTCACGCAACCAAGGAAGTGGGCCGACGATTGTCTGATGTGTACCCCTATTTGGCAGGTGTTTGTGATTTAAAAATAGAAGATTTTAATGCGCAAGAGATTATAGAAAAGGCAGACTTAGTCTTCTTTGCTACACCTTCTGGAGTTGCTAGTTCGCTAGCAGAGGAATTTGTTCAGGCTGATTTTCCTATTATTGATTTGTCTGGTGATCATCGCTTGCCAGCAGATGTTTATCAAGAATGGTATAAAAAATCACCTGCCAAGAAAATGATTTTGAATAAATTTACATATGCATTGTCAGAATATACAGATGTTAAGGGTAAGAAATTTATTGCCAATCCTGGATGCTATGCGACAGCGACAGAGTTAGCCCTGATTCCTTTGGTGGCAGCCGGTCTTATTGAGACTGATAGTATCATTGTAGATGCCAAGTCTGGTTTAACTGGTGCGGGTAAAGCTTTGAGTGAGTCTAGTCATTTTGTTAATGTTCACGATAATTACATGACTTATAAGCTCAATCATCATCAGCATATTCCAGAGATTGTACAAACTTTGCAGGCTTTTGATGCTGATATGCCGGAGATTCAGTTTTCAACGTCGCTTTTACCGGTTAATCGTGGAATCATGGCTACAGTTTATTGCAAATTGAAGAAGGACGTAGCTGTCTCTGATATCGCTTCAGCCTTTGCAAAAGCCTATGATGATAAACCTTTTGTACGTGTACAAGAAAACTTACCAGAACTACATAATGTCATTGGATCGAATTTTACAGACATCGGCTTTGCCTATAATGAGAAAACCAATGTTATGACAGTTATTTCAGTCATTGATAATCTGCTAAAAGGAGCATCTGGACAGGCAGTGCAAAATCTCAACCTCATGCAGGGGTGGGATGAGACGGAAGGTTTACATATGACACCGTCATACTTGTAGATGTAAGCATAGAGTTAGGAGAAAAAATATGAAAGTCATAGATGGAACAATTGCTAGCCCGCTAGGATTCTCAGCAGATGGGCTACATGCAGGATTTAAAAAGAAAAAGATGGATTTTGGTTGGATTGTCTCTGAAAAGCCAGCTAGTGTTGCAGGTGTTTACACGACCAACAAGGTTATTGCAGCTCCTCTGATTGTAACCAAGACCTCAGTGAAAAAAGCTGGTAAAATGAGGGCTATTGTCGTTAACTCAGGTGTAGCCAATTCTTGTACAGGGACCCAAGGCTTAGAAGATGCATACACCATGCAGGAGTGGACAGCTGAAAAGCTAGGTGTTGAACCTGATATGATTGGTGTGGCTTCTACAGGGATTATCGGTGAGTTGCTACCAATGGATACCTTGAAAAATGGTCTTTCCAAGTTGGTGGTAAATGGAAACGCGAATGATTTTGCCAAGGCGATTTTGACGACAGATACAGCGACTAAGACTATTGCTGTGACGGAGACTTTTGGACGTGATGTAGTCACTATGGCTGGTGTTGCTAAGGGCTCAGGTATGATTCACCCTAATATGGCGACAATGCTTGGGTTTATTACTTGTGATGCTAATATTTCTAGCGATACTCTTCAATTGGCCTTGAGCCAAAATGTTGAAAAGACCTTTAATCAGATTACGGTTGATGGGGATACTTCGACCAATGATATGGTTCTTGTCATGTCCAATGGTTGCGCGCTCAATGATGAGATTCTGCCAGATACACCAGAGTTCGATAAATTTTCGAAAATGCTTAATTTCGTGATGCAAGAACTGGCTAAGAAGATTGCCAAGGATGGTGAAGGCGCCAATAAGCTCATCCAGGTTGATGTGGTCAATGCTCCTAATGCCCTTGATGCCCGTATGATGGCAAAATCTGTAGTCGGTTCAAGTCTGGTCAAAACAGCCATCTTTGGTGAAGATCCTAACTGGGGGCGTATTTTAGCTGCTGTTGGCTATGCCGGTGTGGATGTGCCTGTGGACAATGTTGATATCATGCTTGACGGTCTGCCAGTCATGCTAGCCTCTAGTCCTGTGACCTTTGATGATGAAGAAATGAAAGACATCATGCACGGGGATGAAGTGACCATAACAGTAGACCTTCATTCGGGCCAAGAAAAAGGGACGGCATGGGGTTGTGACCTCTCTTACGATTACGTTAAAATTAACGCTCTCTACCACACCTAGACTATTTATGACAAAGGAGTTAACTAATGACTACCGAATATATTGTAATTAAGATTGGTGGAGTAGCCAGTAAACTGCTAACTCCTGATATACTGGCTAAACTGTCAGAATGGCAGCAGGCTGGTCAAAAAATAATCATCGTCCATGGGGGTGGCTTTGCTATCAATCAACTCATGGAGGAACATGACATCACAATTCACAAGGTCAATAGTCTACGTGTGACGAGTCAGTCAGATATGGTCTTAATTAAAGAAGCCTTGGTTGACATAGTTGGGAAAAACTTGGCGGGTCAGTTGACACAAGCGGGTTTTCCAATCTATCAGGTTGTAGATGAGCTGCCAGATCTTGTTCATGCTGATTTTTTAGATCAAGAGATCTATGGTTACGTGGGAGAGGTCAAGTCTATTACTAATCAGACCCTAGTGGCACTTCTATCTCAAGGCAAGATACCATTGATTCCTAGCTTAGGTTACAGTGAGCAGGGTGATTTGCTGAATATCAACGCCGATTACCTTGCAAGAGCGGTGGCTATTAGTCTAGGATCCAAAAAGCTTATTCTCATGACAGATGTCAAGGGTGTTTTAGAGAATGGGCAGGTTTTGAATCATTTGAATATTGTAGATGTTCAGAAAAAAGTAGATTCAGGTGTGATTACTGGAGGCATGATTCCTAAAATTCAAAGCGCTGTTCAGACGGTTGAATCTGGTGTTGATCAGGTCATTATTGGGGATAACCTGACAGATGGTACAATAATCAAGGAGTAAACGATGACAAAATTATTTTCAAATTATAAACGGGCAGCGATTGATTTTGCTTCGGCTCAAGGCAATTATTTGACAGATACCACTGGCAAGACCTATTTGGATTTTTCATCTGGTATCGGGGTGACTAATCTTTGCTATCATCCCCGTGTCAATCAAGCTCTAACAGATCAGGTAGGCAAGATTTTGCACCAGCCTAACCTTTATTACAATCAGTTGCAAGAAGATGTTGCCGGTCTTTTAACTGGTGACAAGGACTATCTGGCCTTTTTCTGTAACAGTGGTGCAGAAGCCAATGAGGCAGCCATAAAAATCGCCCGTAAGGCATCGGGTAAACAAGAAATCATTACCTTCCAAAATTCCTTCCACGGTCGAACCTTCGGATCCATGTCTGCCACTGGTCAGGATAAAATCAAACAAGGTTTTGGTGAAGGCGTGCCCCACTTTAGCTATGCCATTTTTAACGACATGGACAGTGTTAAGGCTCTAGCCAATAAAGAAACGTCGGCCATTATGCTTGAGTTGGTTCAAGGAGAATCAGGTGTTCAACCAGCGGACAAGGCCTTTGTCAAGGCTTTGTCTGATTACTGTCAGGAAACTGGTATTTATCTCATCGTAGACGAAGTTCAGACTGGTATTGGTCGTACTGGCAAGCTCTTTGCTTATGAACATTACGATATTGAGCCAGACATCTTTACCCTGGCCAAAGGTTTGGCAAATGGTGTACCAGTTGGTGCCATGCTTGCTAAGTCATCTCTTGGAGGGGCTTTCTCTTATGGAAGTCACGGCTCTACTTTTGGTGGCAATAAACTATCTATGGCAGCGGCCAAGGCTACGCTTGAAGTCATGTTGACTCCAGGTTTTCTGGATACTGCCCTTGAAAATGGGAACAAGCTACAAGTTAAATTGCAAGAGGTCTTGTCTGATAAAGAGACAGTGACCACTGTGCGTGGATTGGGCTACATGATTGGAATTGAGACTACTGGAAATCTAAGTGAACTGGTACAAGCTGCTAGAGATAAGGGATTAATTGTCTTAACTGCAGGGACAAATGTTATCCGTCTTCTGCCTCCAATCACTCTAAGTGATGCTGAAATCGAAAAAGGTGTGGCTATCCTATCAGAAATATTTGACTAGACAAGAAGAAATCACTTGACTGTAAATCAAGTGATTTCTTTTACTTATTGTCAGTAGTAATCTTGCTTAGATTGTCAGTAGTAATCTTGCTTAGAAGTCCTTTAGCTGTTGTTGTTGGCAGAATACGGACACGATTAAGTGAGAGAAGGCCATCATTGGCACTCGCTAATCCTTCGTTAGTTGTCAGTCCTAACTTGTAAGTTTTCTTAGCTAGGTCCAGTGTTGTTTGATTGTAGCGACCTGATGGATAAGCAATGGTGTTGACCTTGGTGTTGAGTTTGTCCTCAAGAAAGTCAATAGAATTCGTTAATTCATCCTTTTGCGTCGCCTTGTCAGTGACAGACAAATCAGGGTGATTGACCGTATGAGATTGGAAGCTCATGCCGTGTGCCATCATTTCCTTCATCTGTTTAACGGTCAGATTTCCAACGTTCCCTTTCTTAACAAAGCCAGTGATTATATTATTGGTTGCCTTCGCCTTGTATTTTTTGAGAATCGGGTAGGCAATTGTATAGAAGTCTTCGTTACCATCGTCAAAGGTCAGCCAGACAACCTTCTTAGCAGGTAGGACATTTTCAGAGAAGGCTTTGTAGGCTTCTTCAGGCGTTAGAAAGTAGTATCCTGCATCTACCATGGCCTTAATTTGCGCTTCAAAATTGTCCGGAGCAACAATGAGGTTAGCGTTAGAGGCCTCAGATGGATCCATAACGTGAACAGCATGGTACATGAGGATAGGGATTTGAACAGGGTCATCATAGGTTTTCCACTTAGCTGTACTCTTAGATTGACTGGTCTGATTCTGTTGTTTGTTGCTTGTCGACTGATTTGGTCGGTTTAGCATAAAAACGGCCAATAGACCAAGAAGGACGAGGTTTAGGACAAGCAGAAGTAGTTTCAATTTTTTTCTTTTAACTTGACTTGTTTTTTCTTTTGAGAAGTCATTGTATCCCCTTTCAAATAGGTCAAGCTATTATTCTAACAAAAATGGGGTGAAAATGCACAGAATTTTCAGTAAAAAAAAAGAATACTTGTCTCCTTAAATGGCAGAAATATTCTGTCAATTACGATAGAAATATGGTACAATTAAAAAAATGTATGTTTTTAAGGAGAGATCATAAATGTCTATTAAAATTGGATTGCTTGGCTTTGGTACAGTAGCTAGCGGTATTCCTTTTCTCTTGAAGGAAAATGGTGAAAAGGTTTTTGCAGCTTCACGTGATCAACTTGAAATTGCCAAAGTTTTGGTTAAAGATGACGAGGAAAAAGATCGTCTTATCGCTGCCGGAAACGACTACAATTTTGTCACAAATGTTGATGAAATCCTTAACGATGAAGAGATTCAAATCGTTGTAGAATTGATGGGACGTATCGAGCCAGCTCGTACCTTCATCACAAAAGCGCTTGAAGCAGGTAAAAACGTTGTCTCTGCCAATAAGGACTTGATTGCTACTCATGGAAAAGAGTTAATTGCTCTTGCTCAAGATAAGGGGGTGGCTTTCTACTACGAAGCTGCTGTTGCCGGTGGTATTCCAATTTTGCGTACTTTGGCTAACTCTTTGACGTCTGACAAGGTGACTCGTATCCTTGGTGTGCTTAACGGTACATCTAACTTTATGATGACTAAGATGGTTGATGAAGGTTGGTCATATGAGGACGCCCTCAAGACTGCTCAAGAACTTGGTTATGCTGAAAGTGATCCAACCAACGACGTTGAAGGGTATGACGCCGCTTATAAAGCTGTTATCCTTAGCCAATTTGGTTTTGGTGCTACAATTGATTTTGACGACGTTTCTCACAAAGGCATTACGAACATCTCTACAGACGATGTGGCTGTTGCTCAAGAATTGGGTTATGTTATCAAATTGGTTGGTGATGTGCGTGAAGTAGAATCAGGTATCTCAGCAGAAGTATCACCAACATTCTTGCCAAAAAATCACCCACTTGCTAGCGTCAACGATGTTATGAATGCAGTCTTTGTTGAATCTATCGGTATCGGTGAATCTATGTATTACGGTCCAGGTGCTGGTCAAAAACCAACAGCAACATCTGTTTTGGCAGACATTATCCGTATTGCTCGTCGTCTTTCAGATGGCAATGTGGGTAAACCATTTAATGAGTTCCATCGTGACTTGCCATTGGCTAATCCAGCAGATGTTAAGAGCAATTACTACTTTGCCCTTGATACGCCAGACGAAAAAGGTAAAATCCTTCACTTGTCTGAAATCTTCAACTCAGAAGATATTTCGTTTGAACAAGTCTTGCAACAAAAAGCAAATGGCACAACAGCTCGTATCGTTGTGATTACACATGCTATGTCTAAGACACAACTCAAAGCTGTTACTGAAAAACTTGAAGCAGCAGAAGATTTCACAGTTGTCAATACATTGAAAGTTTTGTCTAACTAATTGATAAGCCCATACTGGTGCGTATAAGAAAGGTATTCAAGGAGAAAAGTCGCTAATAGCTTTCCTCCTTTTGGTGTGTTATTATGAAAATTACTGTTCCAGCAACATCTGCCAATATTGGTCCAGGTTTTGATTCTGTGGGTGTTGCCGTCTCTAAATATTTGACAATTGAGGTGCTTGAACCAGCAGATGTATGGTTTATTGAACATGATTTGGGAGATATTCCTTCAGATGAAAATAACCTCCTCATTTCAACTGCCTTGCAAGTTAAGTCTGATTTGCAGCCCCATAAATTGGTGATGACATCAGATATTCCCTTGGCGCGTGGGCTTGGTTCTTCTAGCTCAGTTATTGTCGCAGGGATTGAGTTAGCCAATCAATTGGCAGATTTGAAGCTCTCAGATGACGATAAACTTGATATTGCAACCAAGATTGAAGGTCACCCAGACAATGTTGCCCCAGCTATCTTTGGCAATCTCGTTGTAGCCTCTTATGTGGATGAACATGTTAATAGCATCGTTACAGAGTTTCCAGAGTGTGCCTTTGTCGCCTTTATTCCGAGCTATGAACTTAAGACGTCTGAATCACGTGGCGTTCTTCCAAGTGATTTGTCTTACAAAGATGCTGTAGCTGCATCATCTATTGCCAACGTTGCCATTGCGGCTCTTTTTTCAGGGGATTTGGTTAAAGCGGGACGTGCCATTCAAGGAGACATGTTCCACGAACGCTACCGTCAAAAATTGGTTAAAGAATTTGCAACTATTAAGGAATTGTCAGGTCAATACGGTGCTTATGCGACCTATCTTTCAGGCGCTGGCCCAACAGTTATGACCTTGACACCAAATGATCAAGCTGAGGCTCTAAAAACGGCTATCGATGGTCTTGGTTTAGATGGTGAAACCCTCATCCTATCTGTGGATAAAGGAGGTGTTGTCGTTGACTAGAAAAAATCAAGGGCTACTCTTTGGTCTAGCCACCTATATTCAATGGGGATTTCTATCCCTTTTTTGGAAGCTTTTAGCAGGTGTTTCGGCTTACAACACCTTCTCATGGCGGATTGTTTTTACAGTGGTGACTATGCTGACTTACGCCCTAGTCGCTAAGCAAAATACACGTTTCAAAAAGGAGCTTGTAGAACTTTGGCAAGATAAGAAAGCCTTGCTTCGTATGCTACTTGCTAGTTTTTTCATAGCAGCTAACTGGTTGATTTATATCTATGCTGTGGGTCATGGTCAAGCGACGCAGGCTAGCCTGGGCTATTACATTTTGCCTATTGTTTCTATCCTGTTTGCCCTCATTTTTCTTCGTGAGTCATTGAGTAGGACCATGTGGGCAGCGGTAGTATTGGCCTTTATAGGAGTACTGGTTCTTATTGCCAATACAGGAAAACTTCCCATGGTTTCATTGGGGTTAGCTCTGAGCTTTGGTTTCTATAGTCTAATCAAAAAAGGGATTAGGATTTCCAGTGACGTAGCCATGCTAGTAGAAAGTGGCTTGCTACTACCTTTTGTAGCTATCTATCTCGTTTTCTTTTCTCCAGAATCATTTTCTTCCTATTCGAGCATGGAAATGTTTCTCCTAGCCATATCCGGTGTGGTGACGGCCGTTCCATTGCTTTGCTTCTCAGAGGCAGTCAAAAGGGCACCGCTTAACCTTATTGGTTTCATCCAGTATCTTAGTCCTACGATTCAACTTCTCGTAGCCATCCTCATTTTTGGTGAGAAGGTCAGCTTTGGAGAATTGAAAGGCTTCTTCTTTATCTGGATGGCCATACTAGTCTTTGTAACTGGCCAAATAGTAACATTTCGTAGAAGTTCCTGATAGCTATCGGGAACTTTTTATAATTCCGATCTAAAAATGAGCCAAGTTTATCTGACAATTTTAGAACTTTAAGATATAATAGTAGTATTAGATTAAAATAGAGGAGAATTTTATGCGAAAAATGAAAAAGCTAGTGAGGTATCTGCTTCTGCTCGCTATTCCAGTTGCCATCGCTGCAGCCTTGTTTGTTTTTAACGGCTCAGGTTATCGCTTGTCAGAACAAGATGCTGCAGACATTGCTTACAAAAATGCAGGTGTCAAAACTTCTGAGATATCTCAATCAACAGTCTCAAAATCACGTTCTGGATTTCATGGAAATTATGAGATTAGTTTCACAACGTCAGACAATCATTTTGAGTATACGATTGACGGTCTGTCAGGGTCTATTTTGAAATATAAGAGTGACCATTCAATGTCTAAAGATGTTGACGGTGCTCAAAAAGGTGGAGAGCCTAAAGACGAGACTCAATCTAGCGAAAGTAAGGACGAGACGGCAGTGTCCAAAGAAACTGCACAAACGACAGCTCTTAATCATGCTGGCCTAGATGAAGGCTCTGTAACAAACTTGAAAACGGAGTTGAAGACCGAAGGAGACGGTAAAGTCTACAATATCAGTTTTGATTATGCTGCTAGTGGACTACGTTATAAATACGCGGTAAATGCTGATTCAGGAGCTATTGTAGTCTATACGACAGAGTATCTCACAGAAGCTACTGCAGCTGCGCAATAGATCCGTAGATAGTGGGAAAGTTCTCCTTATTTATTAAGGAGAAGCCTTGCAATTTCTCTGAAATGTTGTAAACTTAAAGTGAAAACGATAACAGCAATTTTAGAGAGTACCGTAGAATAAAGGAAAATTTGACCATGAAAGAATTCCAAGCATTTAAAGATACGCTTAGCAATAAGACTCTCAAAGACATTTACGAAGAAAGTAAATTGGAAGTCCAAAATGAAACAACCGAAGGTACGGAAGCCTTCTCAGTTGCCTTGGCAACCCAAATGGCTATAAATCTACTTGAAAGCTATGAAAAATGGCTCAAAGAAGAAAGAGCTAAGGAAGAAAATTAAGATGAGATCCTTATCGACAGACAGGACTTTTCTAATGAGAATAAAATGAGGAAATGGATTCATCTTTTAAGGTAAAATCGGTAGTCTAACTTATTTGCAAATTCAGGTCCCCACAATTTCATTTGTCTTGAGATTAAAAATGTGATAGAATAAGACTATTCAGAGGTGCTTTGAAGCCCATTTGTCACAGGAAGCGGTGGTACTGAGAAATCCGCACAAATGTCAAAGCTGGTTGCTGATGGTCAAATTGAATAAAGAGAGGTGTGAGTGGTTGCCACTCAAAACTGGGTGGTACCGCGGATACATATTCGTCCCTGTCATGTTTATGACAGGGGTTTTTTATAGCTTTTAAAGAACCAAGACCGAAGGTCGCAGGTGAATTTAAAGATATTGGTGCAGACGGAGCGAAAGCGAGGTCAACATTGCTATCAAAGGAGGTTGTCATGAAGCAATCTTTTGAGACTAGTAAATTGTATTATGGTTTTCCTATTTTTATCTTGGGTTATCAGGATCAGACCTATGGTTATAATGTGACGACCTGTAGTTCTTCCTACAGTTTAGGAGATTGGCTTGTCTTCGGGGTAGGTAGCAAGGGAAATGCAGCAGACCAGATTAAACATTATCAGAAGTTCACTGTGAATATTCCTGATGAAAGTTTCATACTTCAGCTGGAGCAGGCTGGATTTATTAGTCACCGTGAAAAGATTGCTGAACTCTGCTTAGATTTCCGACCTTCTAAACTGACACAAGCACCTATCTTGGATGCCTGCCCAGTCGTTCTGGATTGTAAGGTCGACAGAATTATTGAGGAAGATGGTACCTGCCATATCTTTGCTAAGATTTTAGATTGCCTTGCTGATTCTGATTTGCTAGATGGCAGGGGCCCTTTTAAAAATGACCGCTTTGCACCGACTTACTTTATGGGTGATGGTCATAAGCGTGTCTATTGCTATCTGGATAACCGAGTTGAACCCATGGGAAGCTTCATCAAGAAAGCGAGGAAGAAAGATGACAAGAGCAGTATTACCACCTGATTGAATTGAGACGGAGCGTCTCGTTTTACGAGTCCGCAAAGTGGCAGATGCTGCGGATATCTATGCCTACGCTAGTTTGCCAGAAGTCAGTCCCCTATCCAGCAGGATTTCAACCTGTCCATACCTTGGAAGATGAGATTTATTATCTAGAGCATATCCTTCCTGAGCGTAATCGAAAAGACAATCTCTTAGCAGACTATGGCATTGTGGTTAAAGGGACCGATACAGTTATTGGCTCTGTTGATTTCAATCATCGCCACGACGATGATGTGCTGGAGATTGGCTATACTTTGCACCCAGACTATTGGGGTCAAGGTTATGTGTCCAGAAGCCGTGCGTGCTTTGATTGACCTAACTTTTAAGGAGTTGGGCCTTCACAAGATTGAACTGACCTGTTTGGGGACAATGTCCAAAGTCAACGAGTCGCAGAGAAGCTTGGTTTCACTCATGAAGCTTGCATAAGGAATCGCAAAGATGCTCAGGGCAACCGTTGTGACAGTCTGATATATGGATTGCTGAGGAGTGAATGGGAAGTCCAAGACCAACATTAAAAATAGAAATAACTAGAAAGGACACACACATGTCTAAAGAACTTTCACCTAAATACAATCCAGCTGAGGTTGAGGCTGGTCGTTACCAAAAATGGCTTGATGAAGATGTTTTCAAGCCTTCAGGCGATAAAAAGGCTAAGCCTTATTCCATCGTCATTCCACCACCAAACGTAACCGGAAAACTTCACTTGGGTCACGCTTGGGATACAACTTTGCAGGATATCATTATCCGTCAAAAACGTATGCAAGGTTTTGATACGCTTTGGCTTCCTGGTATGGACCACGCTGGAATTGCCACTCAAGCTAAGGTTGAAGCTCGTTTGGCCGAAAGTGGCATTTCTCGATATGACCTTGGTCGTGAAAAATTCCTTGATAAAGTCTGGGAGTGGAAAGACGAGTATGCGGCAACTATCAAGGAACAATGGGGTAAGATGGGCCTCTCTGTAGACTACTCTCGTGAGCGTTTCACCCTTGACGAGGGGTTGTCAAAAGCCGTTCGCAAGGTCTTTGTAGAGCTTTACAAAAAAGGTTGGATTTACCGTGGTGAGTTTATCATCAACTGGGATCCAAAAGCCCGCACAGCCCTTTCTGATATTGAGGTTATTCACAAGGATGTGGAAGGTGCCTTCTACCACATGAACTACATGTTAGAAGACGGTTCACGTGCCCTGGAAGTGGCAACAACTCGTCCTGAAACCATGTTTGGGGATACTGCCGTAGCTGTTAACCCAAATGATGATCGTTATAAAGACTTGATTGGTAAAAATGTTATCTTGCCAATTTTGAACAAGCCAATCCCAATCGTTGGCGATGAACACGCAGACCCTGAATTTGGTACTGGTGTGGTTAAAATCACTCCTGCTCATGACCCTAACGACTTCTTAGTTGGTCAACGCCATAACTTGCCACAAGTCAATGTCATGAATGATGATGGCACCATGAATGAATTGGCTGGCGAATTCAACGGTATGGACCGCTTTGAAGCACGTAAGGCCGTTGTTAAGAAATTGGAAGAAATCGGTGCCCTTGTCGAAATCGAAAAGATGACTCACTCAGTTGGTCACTCAGAACGTACAGGTGTGCCTGTTGAACCACGTTTGTCTACACAATGGTTCGTTAAGATGGACCAACTGGCTAAAAATGCCATCGCTAACCAAGACACAGACGATAAGGTTGATTTCTATCCACCTCGTTTCAATGATACCTTCCTTCAATGGATGGAAAATGTCCACGACTGGGTTATCTCTCGTCAGCTTTGGTGGGGTCACCAAATCCCTGCTTGGTATAATGCTGAAGGTGAAATATACGTTGGCGAAGAAGCACCAGAAGGTGACGGCTGGAAACAAGACGAAGATGTCTTGGATACTTGGTTCAGTTCTGCCCTCTGGCCATTCTCAACTATGGGCTGGCCTGATGTCGACTCAGAAGACTTCAAGCGTTACTTCCCAACCTCAACACTTGTCACTGGTTATGACATCATCTTCTTCTGGGTGTCTCGTATGATCTTTCAATCATTGGAATTCACAGGTCGCCAACCATTTAAGAATGTCCTTATCCACGGTCTTATCCGTGACGAGCAAGGACGTAAGATGTC
>OLPR01000533.1_pt1 | contig 34819 bp, 34 predicted proteins | sample 1672761 | NCBI WGS metagenome assembly OLPR01 (sample SAMEA3136721, study PRJEB25190) | human gut metagenome | biome: human gut; feature: human-associated habitat; material: faeces | place: Austria | collected 2013 | reverse complement strand
GTCATTCGAAACCGGTATGACCGCTAGTGGCGCACCGAATTAGCCGTCAATTGCATTCACAGAAATTGACTAATGATCTTACACCAAAAAATAAATGCTATACTATGGACAACCCAGAAGATACAGGTGTCTTTCAGTTTGATTTGAAAGCACGCAAAGCGGTTAAAAATGGATTTTTCGATCAATGGAATCATGATGTAGACCATCTGTTTTTTGCTAGAGTTGAATGCCCTAGAGATGATATTTTTGAATGGAATGAATATATGCATAAGGAAATGCAGTCAATCCTGTATGATTTAATAAAGGAACATTATTATCCAGTTCTGATTGTTATTCATAACGATCAGCCGAAGGATTCTTGTCATTTTCATATTCTTTTGGATTATATTGATCCAGATAATTAAATCAGAAAGATGATGTGCTGCCATCATAAAATATGTAGGATGAAGGGAAGGTGTTGAAAAGAATGCATTTAAAAAGATATTTATGTACTGGATTGATATCCTCTATGATGTTAGTAACTTCATCATTAGGTATACAGGCTAAAAGTACAAGCACGTTGCACATAGAATTAACAGGCGGTTTAGGAACAGCTGAAATCATGACGGATGAAGATATAACCTATCCAGTGGATGGGGGAGATGATTCTTTTTCCTTTGATACGGGGACACAGTTGAAGATAACGATTCATTCAAAATACGGTATCGACTCCGTACAGGATGATAGTTCCGTCTTAAAACAAAAAGGTAAAAAAATCGAAAAGATATCTGCCAAAGATTATACATTTAATTATAAGACACAGGATATGGATACCAATTTGGCTGTAAATCTGACTGAGATGCATTCTCGTTTTAAAATTACATCAATTACTACCGATGAAAATGGTGAAGTAATGCCAGGTTATGTTAAATATGGTTGTGTTAAAAAAAGCCTTTATGAAGAAACAGATGAGAATATAGAAGAAGCTATTGAATTAGCACAAGAAAGTGGTTTAGAAAGTGACTATCAAATTCTTGAGTCTGATGAAAATGGAGTACTTCAAACGAATGATTTTTTAAAGGGTACTTACATCATTAAAAAATTGGATGATGAATCTGAATCTGAGCCTTTTGAGCTGATTGTAACCAGAAACAAAGACATTCCATATACATATATCCGTCTAAATAATGGATATGAGTTTTCTTCTGATAAAACTGGAACAGTAAAAATGATTGAAAGCAACCAGTATATTAAGTCAGCAACAAGAATCATTTTGAAAAATAAGAATGATAAGCTTGTTGAAGATAATGGAACATTTAAAATCAAAATGTTAGACAGTGAAGGGAAGGTGTTGAAAAGCTATAAAAATGACTATTTAAAAACAGATAAAAAAGGATATATCAGTATGTATGACGGTGTGCGTTGGATAAATACATTTACATTAAAAAAAGGCAAGTGTGTCTTGCCTGTGGTTCTTCCTGATGGAGATTATAAAATTGTAAAAGCTGAACTAAAGGATGTATGTTTAAAGACTTCTGATTTTAAAATTTCATCCAATACCATATCCGGTTTAGATGGTGATAGTCAGCCAATTAGCAACACTGTATTGCAGGTAAAAGGAAATTAATGTATGTACGATTTTTCAAAAATCAAATTTGATACGTTCTGGAGAGAACCTCAAAATAGGGTGTACCTAAATGATATGTATGAACCTTTGCCTAACGCACCTAAAGATGTCATAGATAGTTATAATCGCTATAAAGATCAGATAAGTCAGGTAAAACAAAATATATTAAAATCTATATATAAAGGAACATAATCATTAAGGCAGATTGCCTTAATGATTGAAACGTTTGTAATTTTTTAAATCTTATATTAAAGTAAAATGGAATTTATAACAAAAGGAGAAATTAAAATGAACAAAAAAGATTTAGTACAAAATATTATTATGAACAACCCCGCATTAACAAAAAAGAGCGTGGATGAAATTGTCAACAGCGTGTTTAATGATATGGTAGATGCCTTATCCAAAGGAGAAACAGTAGATATTTTTGGATTTGGCAAATTTGAAGTTACTGAACGTGGGGAACGTGATGGAATCAATCCTGCAACAAAGGAAAAAATCAGAATCAAAGCGTCTAAAAACGTCAAATTCAGACCTTCAAAATCATTAAAAGACAAAGTAAACTAATTGTTTTGCATTAGTTTATATTCTGGCTTTCATGTCTTATATCGACTTTTTTCCACATGATGTAAGTCCAGATAGTTCAAGTCCTGTACCCTGACAGGACTTTTTTTAGTTGCAGTGACTGATTAAATGCGGTGATTAATTAATAATAACTGAAAGGGGTTTGATATACCTAAATAGATTAAGATTAGATGATAGGTCCTCATGGTGAGGACTTTTTTAATGTTTTAAATTGATGTGTAAGGGGGAGTTTATGAAAAAAATAGAACGATTATGTTGTGTCTTAATGATGTTTTTGACACTTATTGGCTGTAGCTCGTCTACACCTCAGACACATGATGTGATTTTTCAAGATTCAATCCGTATTGATTTAGGGGATGAGGATGTAAATACAGCAGAGTATGTGAAGCGTATTGATTCATACCCAATATCCGGCTCATCTATTGACGGAAACAAGATACATGTAAGTAACATTACAATGGTCTGTCCATCGTTAAAAAAAGGGGATCTGGAAAAATTAGGCAAGCAGGAGCTGATCTATACGATTGGCGATGAAAAATACATAGTAGAAGCAAATATTGTTGATAGTGTCAAACCTGTGATCAATGTCAAGGATGATAGCTTGACTTTTGAAGTAGGCGAAATGAAAGGTATCAACAACTATTATTCTGTGTCAGACAATTATGATGCTTCCAAGGATATAAAGGTAAAAGTCAAAAACATTGATAAATTAAATAAAAATAAGACAGGGACTTACAAGTTAGTAATCAAAGCTTGGGACACATCAGGAAACACAGCATCCAAAAAATTAACAGTTATTATTAAGGACACTAAAAAAGAACAGGAAGAAAAGAAAAAAGAAGAGGAAAGAAAAAAAGAGGAAGAGAAGAGAAAAGCAGAGGAAGAAGAAAAGCAAAGAGAAGCGGAAAGGCAACAGCAACAACAGCAAAGTCAGCAGACTCAGGCACCTTCTACGAATACAAATAACAGTGTATCAAATTCACCTGCAACATCTAATTCTTCCGCCCAGACTCAACAGCCAAGTAGCAGTACACCTGTTACAAGGGATTATTTGTTTTCACAGGGGTATGATATGTCATCAGCCCCAAGTGCCTGTCAATCCGCATTAATGGCATCTGGACGTTCAGGGTCATGTACACCATTACAGGATAGCAATGGCATCTATCTTGGAATGCGACTTGTTTTAAATTAAAAGGAGGATATACTTATGAATCTTGCAATTACTATTTTTGGCATTGCCATGATGACACTTGTTTCTTGGGTTTTCTTAAAAAAACCATTAGAAGAAAAAGATATCGAAGGTGGTCAATCTTTATTGGTACGTATTGTTGTCGGTATCGTTGCTGGACTAGTTGTCAGCTTTATGATGAGCTTATAGGAGGTTTTTTATGGGAGCTTGGAGTCAATTGTTTGAAGTTTTTAATCCTGCATTGACATCTTTACAGACATTCTTGCAGGCGATTGCAGTATTAGGAGCAGGATGCTTCGCTGCATACTACAAAATTCGTGAGATGTTTGCAGGTCCACAGGAAGATCAAATGTATTCACAGAAAACTAAAGGTGTATTTATAGGATTGATTTTCGTGTTTATTATTCCAGTGTTGATTAACATCTTCAAAACATTATTTATGAAAGGTTAATTTTAAATAAAGAGGGTTGCGGGTTTTCGCTACTCTCTTTTTTAAGATTTATAGGACAAATTATTCTGTTGTTCTATAAATCTTAAAATTAAGGCAATTTGCCTTAATTTTTGAGGTGCATATATTACAAGGAGGATAAGAAATATGCCGGTAATGGAAGAAAATAAGTTTGAAACTGCGAAAGTGGCTCTGGAAAAGAAATTTGAATTTGAGCCGATTGAAAAGAAAATCAGTGAACTAGGGTGGGATAAAGATAATAACATTATCATTACTTATTACCAGAATATCCTTGGCTCGCTAGATACCGTTAAGAAGGTATGTGGTTTTATGGACTGGTTTGATAAGGAAAAAAACGGGGTCGATGTGACAAATTTTAATGTCTCAACAGTATCTTCACTTTTAAAGAAGTATAGAATTTGGGTTGTTGATAGTGGCAGAGCAGAACCTGTTGAAACAATGTTGGATGAACAAGACACAACAAATGATTTGTACAATGACACTACGAATGACAATGAATCGAACGCCTGTGGTTATGTAGATAACAGTCAGGTTATAGAATCTATTGATAATTTGACACAGGTTGTAAACGAAACAAATAGAACAGTGAACGAAATTAACGAAAATGATACAACATTGAAAACATATGAAGCTATTGGAGCAATGGAAAAATTACTAAGGAATCAGATGAAACAGAAAACGATGAAAAAAGCATCTTTTGAACAGGTAGAAGGTTTATCTAAGGATGTAAAAGGGTTGATAAATAAATCTGAGTCCATGCAGACAGTTGTTGAAAGAATTGATGGAGCCTTGCCTAAAACTGTAGAAAAAATGTATACATCTATAGATATTACAAAGTCTTTTCTTGTAGGCATTGGAGGTTGTCTTGGAGGTATTATCATAGTGGCTTTAGGCATCTGGATTATTAAATTGCTATTCTAAGAAAGGGTGATTATATGATACATAATGTAATGCTTACTGTGGCAACACTTCCAAACAACCACTATCTTTTCGGTGGATTGATTGAAGGTGTAAAAAATAATGTTGTTCGTGGTGCACAGGATTTGTTACAGTCATTTTTTTGGAGTATTCTAAGTGGTCTTTTAGGTATGGTCAATTCACTTTTAAACTCGATTGTAAATGGTGTTATTGGTCTTGACCTGTTTTCCCACAATGAGTTTTTATCGACTGCTTTTAGCTGTTCTTTAGCACTGATGTTTCTTGCAATTCCGGCTAAGATCACATGGGAGATTGTTTCAGCTATGATACGTGATGATGATGCAGGTATGGATATACATAAAAAATTGGGCAGTACTGCTTTAGGAATTGCAATTGCCTGTTCACTGACTGTAGGAATCACAAAAATTGTCAATCCAGTCATGCAGGATGCATCCAAAGCAATTTTGAATGTAAATCTGACAAACGAAGTAAAAGCGGATTCAGCCACATCTCAGTTAGGTGACTCACTGATTGAATCTGTTTTGATTTCGTTTGGAGGTTTACCTAAAGATGGAGATTATGGAGCTTCAAAATTTGTAGAACAGTACAACAAAAATGAATTGAAGATCACAAAACGTGATGGTGATAATTACGTATGGGACTTTAGTATATTTATGGCAATCGTCGGAATGTGTGTATATGTAGTAATGCTTTTTGTCATATGTATACAGATCGCAGTGCGGGTCATTTCCATAGGTTTTTATTATGTCATAGGACCGCTCGCCTGCACGAGTATGACAAATTACCAAAATCCACAGGCTTTTAATGTCTGGAAAGCAACAATATTTGGGGCATGGGCACAAAATTTGACACAGATATTTCTGTTGTCACTGTTTGTAGGACTTCTCGAATCTATATCATCAGCAACCTCAACCATGCCAGTAGCGTCCGTTGCACTTTATTTTGGTGCATTTTCTCTTATCATGACTGCACCAAACTTTGTACAGGCAATGATTGGTGGATATGCTTCTGGTATTCTAGACACTTTAAATCAGTTCAGAGGTGGTCTTGGTATGGCTAAAAGCTTGGTAACTGGTGCTGTCGGTTCTGTGATTGGTCGAAACAACCCACATACAGGACACTTGGAAGGTGGAGCACGTGGCAAGATTTTAGATGATGTCAACGGTCAAGGAAACCGAGTTGGTGGAGCACGTGGAGCTATATTTGGCAATCCAGACAGCAATGGTAATCGAAATGGTGGTATCAAAGGTGCTACATTAGGTAATTCCATGAATATGGGTGGTGTTACTGGTAGACAAGGTGGTATCCGTGGTGCTATTTTTGGCAACGATCAGCTGGCTTCTGGTGTTGGTGGTACTATTGAACGTACAAGAGCAGGTGGTATGGCGAACATTGGCGGTAAGAAAAGAACGGATTCTTTCAACTCCGCAGGTCAAAAAACAGGCTCAATGCAGAAAAGACGATTATCGGCTTTCAGAGGTTCAGATTCTACAGCATTTAACCCGGAAACAGGTGCTCAGATGGGCGATCCAGTACATCAACGAGGACCAGTGCCTATGTTTTTAAGTGATTTAGGTAATCGTTTCTCCGGTGGTGGCGGTAGCGACCAGTCGGGTGATGGTGGAGGTGTTGATACATCCACACCAAATTACACTTCTTTTAATTCCGGTGGTGGCGGTGCTTCTGGTGGAGGAAGTTCAGGCGGAACAAGCGGAGGTTCTGGTGTTGGTGGCAGTACAGGTGGTGCTCATTCTTTCCAGATGCATAGCAGTGCATCAACACGTAACAGTTTAGGCGGAGCACAATCTTCAGGTCCAAAGCCACAGCCACAAGGTCAAAGACCTTCATCGAGCACAAAGCCTGCTGTTAGATCGTCTGGTACAAATGGGAATACTAAACCTCGCAGTCAAGCTCAAAAGCCAAGTACTTCAGGTGCACGTACATATACAATGAAAAGCAGTGGTGAAATTCGAAATTCGTTAGGAAATAGAAACACCAATAATGAAAGTAGAGGTAAAAAATAATGAGATATAACAAAACTACAATCATCGTCGATAAAGAATCCGTCAAGCCAATTCTGATTTGGAAATTTTCTGGCTTGGATTGTGTGTTCATGGTTGCAGGATACCTTGTAGTGTATTATCCAGTAAAATTCTTTTTCAATGATTTTATTGGATTGATTATGGGAGTTGCTATGTTTGCTCTTGTAGGTGTTCTGCTTGTTGAAATGCCAGATCATTTATCTATTATCCAGCATATACAGATGTGGTATAACTACCGTTATAAACAGCCAAAGGAATACTTTTACATTCCAAAGGAACGAACACATGGTACAGTCAAAACAAATTCTGATGAGGATTCAAAGGAATGGATTGAATATCAGAATATGATTCAGGAAAACAGATTGTCAAATGAAAATTAAGGCAATCTGCCTTAACTTAAAGAAAGCAGAGAATGACCGATTGAGCCATTCTTTTTTTTTAATATAAAGGAGTACATAAATGTTTGGGATTTTTAAAAGAAAAAATAAAAATAAGGATATAGATCCTGTTAAAGAAAAACAGAAACTTGTCAACGACAGTATCAAAAACTCCAAAAAGGAGAAAAAAAAGAAAAAGAAAAAACAGCCGAAGATTGATAGATTTGACATCAGAGATGCCATTCCTTTTACGTATGACGAAGAAAAGAATATGTTCAAGGACCTTGATGGAAACTATATCATGATGGTTCGTACAGCAGGAACAAATATTTTCGGTTTCAAGGACAATGACCAGTATGCATTTATACGTGCGTTTTCAAGGATCTTCAACAATTCGATTGGTGCAGGGCAGATCTATTCGTATATGGTTGGTGCGGATGTGGATGGATATGTAGCTGATTTCCAGTATTTTAAAGATAATTTAAATTTATCAAACCCACAGGATCGCATTCGATATGAAATTCTGGATGAAGCACAAAGAAGATTGAAATATACAGCATTGACGAAAGAACTTGTGGATCGCTGTTTTGTGTTTATCCTAAAAGGACAGGATATTTTTCAATTAGAACAGAGATGCCAGGAAATTGTTGCTACACTTGGTTCTTATCAAAAGACAAGTATATTAGATTTTATGGACACTTTTCTTGTGATCTATAACTTCTATCACCCACAGGCATCGAAATTGTTTACTGAAATGGCAAAAGAAGCCGATGATATCATGGATTATTTATATCCAACACGCATTGGTATGGTAGATGTAGGCTTTAGACAATGTGTTGAACTTGACAGAGTATTCTGTAGAACAAAATTCATTCATATTTATCGAAAAGAACCGGCATTTGCATTAATGAGTTATTTAGCTACAGCAGGTGATATTGATTTTTCTATGCATTTCAAACCAGCTGAAAGCGGTGCCTTAACGAAAAGCCTTGATAAGGAAATTCATAATATCGAACGCAATATGCAGAAAGCAAAAGATGCATCTACGCAGTCAAAATTGATGAAACAGTTTGATAAGACACAGACAATGGTTGAAAAGATGGTGGCTGAAGGAGATACACCATTTGATTTCACAGTATTCTTGCGTATCAAAGGTGACAGTGTTCAGCAGGTCAATGAAATTTGTAAGGATTTAGATGATTCTTTTGTTTCGATGGGGATTCAATTTAGCGATGGTGTGTTTGAACCTTTGGAATTATTTAACTGTACAGCTCCAATTCTATATGATTATGAATTAAAAGACAGATTCTACAAAACAACTACTACTGCTACACTAGGATGGATGTATCCGTTTGTTTTCGAAGCTTTATATGATTCTACACAGTATTCTCAGGATGTTCATTACCCACCAGTATATATAGGTAATACGATACAAACCAATGGTGTTGTTTTCTATGACAACTTTACGAAGAAAGACGATCGTTCCAACTATAACGAATTTGTTGTCGGTAACTCCGGTATGGGTAAAACATTCTTTTTGATGTGGCTGATCTACAACCGTTGTGGTCTAGGTTACAAGCAATATATTCTGGATGTAGAAGGTAAGGAATTGAATAAGCTTACATATGAATTAGGTGGTGCTAATATTGACTGTTCAAATGGTGAGAAAGGTAGAATCAATCCATTACAGATACGTTTCAACGTTCCTGACAGCGACACAGGGGATGGCAAAGTACCTTTAGATCAGATTTATCCGCTTGAACAGCATATTCGCTTCCTGAGATCGTTTTTAAATGCATATAAAGGCGATTCTGATGAGATTGGTATCCTTCATACCAATTTGATTGAACGTGCTTTAACACACGTTTATGGGCTTATTAACATAGACTTTAAGACAACAGCTCAATATATTCTGGATAATTTCAAAAGTGAAGATTATCCTATCTTTTCAGATGTTTATGACACGATTCAGGCATGGCTGAAAGAAATCGAAAAGCAACCTCATCCTGATCGTGCGGAAATCGAACGTCATAAGGTTTGTCTAGCATTCTTAGAGCCGATTGCCTATGGTGCCGATGCCAACCTTTTCAATGGTCATACGAACGTAGATTTATCAGCAAATGTTATCAACTTTAATTTAAGTGCATTGCAGGACAACACAGGCTCACGTGTGCTTGCAACGCAGTATTACAACGTTTTGTCTTATATCTGGACTGATATCATCTCTGACCCATTCAACCGCAGAAAACAGCTTTATGCGGATGAATTCTCAGTTATTATGGATCCTCGTTATCTTGACATCATGATGTATTTCCAGACAGTTATCAAACGTGTTCGTAAATATATGGCAGGCTTGACTCCCGCAACTCAGCAGATTAGTGATGTTTTAAAAGATTCGGTAAAGGAACAGGGTGAAGCCATCATTGAAAACTCCGTATACCAGTTTTATTTTGGATTAGGTGCAGAGGGTATCGAATACTTCAAGAAAACACATTTGATTCCAGAATCAGAACAGGAATTCGTGCAGTTTGCCAATATTGGTGAATGCTATGCCAAGATTGGAACAAGTACAGCCATGCGAGTTCGTATTCAAATTGGGGATGAAGCCTTTGCTAAATTCACACGAATGAAAGACGATAGAAAATAATGGGAAGTCTAATAAAACATGCGAAAAAAATAAAGAAAGCATGTATCGGTATTGCCACAGGAATAACTGTTGCAACGATGATGATACCACCTATCGTTTTATCACAGATGATAATGATGGATCAGGAAGATAAATGCTCATCTGAAGCAACTGGAAGTATTGATGTATCATCAGATGGTACTGTAGAAGAAAATAAAAAGGCAATCTGGAACTACTTTAAAGCTTCTGGGTATTCGGATGAAGCAACAGCAGGCATCATGGGAAATATGTATGCAGAAAGTGGATTCAAGCCGGGTGCTTCTGAGATTGGCGGAGCTGGGTACGGACTTGTTCAATGGACAACACAAGGCTATAAAACAGCATTAAAAAACTATGCTGCACAGCAGGGAAAGGAAACAAGTGATTTAAAATTACAGCTTGACTTTCTCTGTATTCAGCAGTTGCCGACTTTCAAATGGTCTGTAAGAGGAACCACTTATTTTAAGGATACAGAAGAACTTAAAAAAAGTAACAGCGTTACAAAGGTGACAGAAGCGTTCATGAACTGTTTTGAGCGTTGCAACACTTCTTATGTATCTTGTACTGTAGAGAGAAGATCGCAGTACAGCATGAAGGTATACAACCAGTTTCGTGGACAGAGTGCAGATGCGGACTCTGCTTCAACAGGTATCAGTGGTCGAATATTATGGGTAGGCGATTCACGGACTGTAGGTATGCAAAGTGCCATCACCGAAGGAAAGAACAAGTGGATATGTTCTGTAGGAAAAGGATACAGTTGGCTTGTAAATACAGCAATCAGTAAAGTGAACAAGGAATTGAAAGATACAGATACCATTGTTGTCAATCTAGGTGTCAATGATCTGAATAATTACGAAAAATATGTAACTAAGTTGAATGCATTAGTTGACTCAGACTGGAAGAAAGCAAAAAGTATTGTGGTTATGTCAGTCAACCCAGTCGACGAAGCAAAATGTGCAGGAAACTATGTTATAAAAAACAGCCAGATCGAAAAATTTAATACATATCTCAAAAAGAATCTGAGAAAGAAAATCGTTTATGTTGATACATATACTTCACTTTTAGGAAATATTCAAACAAATGACGGACTGCATTATACAAGTACAACATACAAGACCATCTATGACATGATACGTGATACTCATACAGGCTCAAGTACAGACTCAGCGTGTGAATCTGAAGGCTCTGGTGGAATACTTACAGCAGAAGGTGTAATGATTGATTTTGATTCAAAGTACTACACTTACAGTGCCGATATTAACGAAGGAAACCCTAACGTATGTGCGGTAAATAAGCTACAGTGGTGGCCATATGGTGTAGCATGTACAAATCAATCAATAACAGGTAAATTTAACAAAATGATATGTTCATCATATGCTTCTGGACGATACTGGGATGTAAATTATCATGATTCACCTTATCCATTGCCGACAAACTGGGATCAAAAATTAACGGTAGATCATGTAGCACCTGGCAGTGGTAAGTATTCAAAAGATATCAACAATCCGATTCCTAAATCCATCGTTTCGATTACTTCATCGAGCGGTGGAACTATGCACGTTGCATTTATCGAAGGAGTAGACGTAGATGGTTCTGTTGTGATTTCGGAATGCAACGCAAACAGAAACGAACCAAAATATGGATTCCGTTGTCAGAAATGGAAGAGCGTAAAAGAATGGGCAGAACGTACCCTTGGTGCGGGGACTAGATTGAATGGTTTTTATGGAAAGTAGATGATAAAAATATGTTAAAAAAGATTTTAATAGGAATTGTAGTCCTGATAATTGTATGCTTTGGGGGTTATGATATTTATACTCGTATACAGAAAAGTCATGAACCAGAACTTGTATTTGTGGACAAGGATCTAAGGACTGTAGCGGAAGATAATTTTAATCCATATTATTATGTGATTAAAGCTGAAGATTATCATGGTATAGATATCAATGATAAAAAACATCTTGCATATAAAGTCAAAAACAAAGGTAAAAAGAGTGTTAAAGTCATTTACATCTTAACAGATGATAAAGGTCATTTTGTACAGAAAACATTGACTTTAAAAAAAGTAAAGACTGTAAATTACACACCGGAAGGAGAACAAAACGGTGCATTGAGTAACGCACCTAAAAAGGAAAATAAAGTATTTTTGTTCTCTGATTATGACCAAATTGCTATACGTGCAATGGCGGAAGCAGACAATTATGGACATGAAAGTTCACAGAATTACACAGTCAATCCTGCACTCGATGAGAATGGTGAATTAATCGGATATGAGTGTGTGTTTTTGAATTAATGAAAGGAGAATGGGGATGCATAATCAATACCAAGGTAGATTTGAAAAAGAATACTGGGTACGCAGAATTTATACATTGATACAGAATATCAACGACTTATCTGGGTCAAATATCGACTTAAAAAGAGAAATAAACATTTGCAAATTCAGGGACGAAGATTACTGCATCGTCACTTATTTTTATTACAGTAAGCTGTACTGCTCGTGTATAAAAAAAGCAATGGGCAGACACGATGAACGAAAGGTTAAGGTCAGCAAAATATAATTAATTTTAAAGATTATAGATATTAGATAAATGATGAGAGGTGATGATATGGCGGATAAAATGAATATCGAGTTGGATACTGTACTGGCTAACGAATTGAAAGATGCTAGAACGCATAAGCAATTATCACAAGATGAAATTGCAAATCTAGTAGGTATATCCAGACAGAAGTATCAAAGAATAGAAAGTTGTATGATGAATTCTGTGGATGATAATTTGTTAAGAAAACTGGCTGAGGTTTTAGAACTTGATTATTTTACACTTGTTAATAACAGGAACGTGTTTAGGTTAACAGTTAATATAACTAAAGAGAAAAGGAATGACCTTGTGCATTTGAAGGATGACAAAGGTTTCAGCAGTATATCTGAAACAATTAAATATTGCATTGAATACACATTAAATGATATTTCAAAATCAAATGTTTCAACTGAAATCATGATTGATGTACGTGAAGCAATTGTAAATACATTTGTGCAGGAGATGGATAAACTTTCTCATGCACATGATATGGATACTCTTATATTGAAGTATCTTGATGATAAATATGGAACGAATTCAAATGAATTACGTACTGATATCGAACAATATCTTGCTAACATTAAACATTCCAGCAAGTATTGATCTAGGAGGTGATTGTAATGAAAATCGTTATGTTTTGTGATAAATATCTTTATCGAAAATTAAACATGGCATTTCCAAAATACAGCGAGAATGATGCTGTTATTGGAAGCCTTTTTTCAGAAGATGAGTTTGATAATTTTCATGTATTGGACAAAGATTTTATCAACTTGGCTTTTAATCCAGTGGATGGTATCAAAGATATTTATTTACTCTTAATACAGAAATCATGGTACAATGATCCAACCTGTATTAACATCTGTAAGTACGTGAAACTGCTTCATCCTGAAACAAATGTTGTGTTCTTTATGGACGAACCATACGTTTCACATCTTTATTTCTGTGATCGTGTTGTAAAGGAGCAGTTAGGCTTCTTAGCCTACGATACAGACGAATTAAAAACCATTCTAATGAATGGATTTAATGTATCGCAGGATGATTATACTTTACCTAAATTATCACAATCGAAAATAAAAAAACTTGAAAAACAGTACACGAACAGTTAACTGTCCAGACTGTTTTTCTTTTTCATGTTGGTACAATAGTGTACCTTTTTATTTTCTATAAAATTTGGATGAACACAGATATTAAGTACCTTAATTTCTGTGTAACCAAACAATTCCTGATATTCTTTTTTCGTACTTAAATGTACTCAAATATTAAATATCTTCCTTGTTTGTCATCCTTAATTATTCTTATTATGATGTGCTCAAGTGGTTCAAACGAAGCACATATTTCTAGACTTTTATTCGCTTAATTTTGTGAGCAAAACTCGCTTCTAAAAGTCATCAGGATAAGCACTGCATCAGCAGTGAGCATTTAAGGGCCTTGCAACCAGTGGTTGCAAGCATATTTAGCCTTCTTCCTTGATTTTCCTCTTGTGCATCATTTTGGGCAATGCTCAAAATTTGCTCACTTCTGTTTTTCTTTAAAAGTGCTTCCTGAAGGCTAAATAAGCCTTCAAGGTGCATTTTTCCTTATAGTGGGCATTTGCCCACTTTTCTTGACCCAAAAGTGGAGCTTCAAGGCATAAATAGCCTTGTGCCCACACTTTTTCTTTAATTTCTTTAGAAAGGAGTCTTTTTTAGTGTCGAAAAATTCTAAAGTGGTACATAATTCATTGATAAAGTAGAGTGATTTAATAAAGAGTTAAGTGTTCAATAATGTACCAATTGTCTAATTATCAATGAAAAAAAACTGTCTCCTAAAGAGACAGTTTGAAGAGAAAGTTGCTTTTTAAAGAGCTGACAGAAAGGGTTTTAAGATACCATATTATGCTATAATTTTTATTGGAGGTATTTGTATGTTTTTAGATACGTCCATGTACTTGTGCTGCCAAATTTACCTATATGAATTTAGATACAATCATTCAACTTTTGTTGATTTACTTGATTGTTGTAGAGATAAAGAAAAAGGACTAGTTACATAGTCCTCGGTAGCACAGTACAAAATAAAAAGAGAGGACTGCAATCCTCTCTTTTCTTTTAGTGTTGCCACCAAATTTACCTACTTGAATTATATCATGAACTTTTCAAAAGTAAACGTCCGAGACTTAGCAAAAGCTAAGTACGAGGACACGTACTTATTGACTACCTTTAAATTGTATCATGTATTTTAGATCATTAGTAGACTGTGCTTTTAAATTTATACTTGTTAAAATTTTTATATAAAGATTCATAAAGAATGAAAAAGGAGCTTTGATAACAATGGTAATAGCTATTTCAATGAAATAATGATATTTGTTAGATAGGAGACCACTTTTTATGAAAAAAATTAAAAATTTATTTATAATCTTGCTTTCTGCTTGTTTAGTAAACACATGGCCTGTATATGCTGAAGAACAAGAATATGTAAGTGAAGAAGAAAGAGAATTTTACGAATATTTTAACTTAAATAAAAATGATGTTGAAGAATATTCACAAAATCTATTTGAAGAAGCTCAAAAAGCTCCCATTGTACCAGATAAAATGGATAATGGATTTACAAGAAGTGTTTCAGGAACATGGAGTTGGAGAGATGGTGTTATTTGTGTTTGTGATTCATATACTTCATTTTTGAATCATGGTCATGCTGGAATTGTTGCAGCAGCTCCTCACTATTATTCTACAATAGAAGCAAATCCTAATAAAGGAGTTCAAGTAGTACGAGGTGATTGGCCATCAAGGTTTAAACCGAGAGTCTATCAAGCAGGTGTTATTTCAACATCTGTTGCACAGGATCAAAAAGCAGCAAAGAAAGCAGCTAGTTTTTTAGAAAAGCCATATTCTCTATTAAGTACATTAACTACTACCGATACTTTTTATTGTTCTCAATTAGTTTATCAAGCTTATAGGTTGGGAGCAGGTGTTTCATTACCACACGGATTGCCAGGAATTATAACTCCTTCTGATCTATTGCATGCAGGCGCGACAGAAGTAACGTATAGATATGAATAATTATAAAAATAGAATAAAAAAATTTTTAACATATATAGTTTGTATAGTAAGTTTAATTAGCTTATATGCTTGCAATAATATAAATTCGCTATCATCTAGCGAATTTATTATTATTGATAATAATAATATTTATGGTATCGAGAAAAAAGACAATAAATTTGTAGTTAATAGTTCGCAAAAACGAGAAAAAGGAGATTTTGAATTATGGTATTATAATAATATTTTTTTTGAAAATAAAGATGCGTATTTTACGAAAACAAGTACAGATAATAATTTAAATGTATGGATAGAAAAGATTGATAAATCAAACTTTAATGTGACTCGAAAAAAACATACGTCAATAGATACAAATTGTGCCTTATTAACAGAAGATAAATATTATATAGTAAATAATTTTATCACTTATTTAAGTATTGATGTATATGATCTGAATTTAAATTTAATAGATACTATTAAATTCGAATATGATAATAATTCTAGTTTATATCCAATGGATTTAATAGAAGTTGATGAAAAAATATATATGCTTTGCGGTGTTGTTCCAAATAATTCAGATTTCGGATATACAGAAAATTATATTTTTAAATTAAATGATCAATTTGATGTGATAGAAAAATATGATTTACAAGAAAATAATGGTTCATTTTTCTCTTTTGTATATGCGGACGGATATTTATATTTAACTCATACGACAGAAAATATTAATGAAGAAAGAATGGCTTTAGGAAGTAATGAAATATGCATATTTGATTTAAATAAAAAGATTTTTCTTGAGGAAGTAAAAATATTAAGTAATACTTACCCTTTTGATATATATTTTGATGAAAACAACAGAAATTTAATTATTGCTAACGGAGAAAACGGTCCAACTTCGAATCATGTTTGGACAATATATAATATAGATACAAATGAAGAAACAATAATTCCAATCGATTTTTCAGAAATGGGAAACGATGTACCAGCAAGGTCAGCTTTTCTTGAAATAAAAGATGATAAATATTATCTTTTATTTCCTAGTTATTTGGTCGAATATGATATTCAAGGTAAAAAATCAAAAACATATAACTTAAAAGATTTAGGAATTGAAAATGCTGTATTAATTACTGCTCAATGAATCAGAGAAATGATAATTATCATACATACAAAAGTAAATTAGATAGAGGTCTTAATAACCTCTATCTAATTTTTACTCTAGCAATGTATAGAGGAACATTTACGCCGTTTTGCTAGAGTAAAAATAAACTTGAACACGGAGCTAAATTCGTGTTATATTTTGAGTGAAAAATGTGCAATAACTATATTGACAATATAACGCCCATAAGGAGGTCTTTTCATGTCTTATCTGTCAGATTATTTATTTCAGTATTTTGATGAGGTTTCTTATAAAGAGTTTTATAGAGATGTTTTCCCTGTTGGTTCTTTTGAGCAAAAGGGAGTGTTTGAAAAAGGAAAGTATAATGGAATTCTGGTTGAAGTTACAAATGAGAAATTGAACAGTGGTAAGCCTAGAGTTTTACGACATACTATCACGGATGATTTGGAGAAGCTGGATGAGGTCGTTTCTCGTGACAATTTCTGTCTGATGAGTCCTATTTCTTATGCAGGAAAGACTAGAGACAGTTCTATGGCTCGTGAATTGTATGCACTGACTTTTGATCTAGACGGTCTTATTTCTACGGATAAGAGTCCTTATTCAGGCATCAAAGAGCTTTTTTGGCAGATTGAAAATACAGATTATCGTATTCCTAAGCCTACGTATGTTGTTTCCAGTGGTACTGGACTTCATTTGTATTATGTTTTTGAGAAGCCTATTCCATTGTTTGAGAATGTTTTGGAGCAGTTGGAAGTCTATAAAAGAAAGCTGACATGGTTTTTATGGCACGATAGTATATCTACACTGCATGACAAGATTCAATATGAGCCTGTTTGTCAGGGATTTAGAGTGGTTGGCACGATTACCAAGACAGGTGAGCGTGTTAGAGCGTTTAAAACAGGTCCTAAAGTGACTATGGAGTACATGAATAGCTATTATCCAGATGAGTTTCAAGTCAAAGAATTTACGTATAAGAGCGATTTGACACTGGATCAGGCAAAAGAAAAGTATCCAGAATGGTATCAGGAACGAATTATAGAGAAGAAACCTAAAAACACATGGATATTCAATCGAAGAGTCTATGACCGTTGGTTGCAACGCATTCAAACGGAATACTCGGTTGGACACAGGTACTGGTGTGTATGGGTTTTGGCTGTTACGGCCATGAAATGTGGTGTTTCACTGGATGAACTGGAAAGAGATGCTTTTGGATTGATCGAACGATTCAATAAGGATGAGAATCCATTTACAAAAGAAGATGTTTTGGCAGCACTGGAAGGCTATGATAGTGCGTGGTTTACATATCCAGTCGAAAAAATGGCTTATCGCAGTGATATTCCAATCGAGAAAAACAAACGAAATGGTCGAAAACAGAATCAACACTTGAAGATAGCTAGATTTACAAGAGATTTAAATTATGATGATCCCAATGGATGGATCAATAAAGAAGGGGCTCCAACAAAGCAATTAATCGTTCAAAAATGGAAATCAGAACATCCAAATGGAAAGAAAATTGATTGTGAAAGAGAGACAGGCTTAAGTCGACATACAGTATTAAAATGGTGGAACAATCAATAAAAAATAGTATAAAATAACACTATATGCAACGGTTGCGCAACGTTGCACAACCATATTGAATCAACTATATATAAAGGAGAATCATGAAAACTGTTAAAGAATACGCAAATTCCGTAGGTAAATCACATCAATCTGTATATAAACAACTTAATTCGAAGAAAAATAAGGAAAGATTAGAGAACCATGTATGGAAACAGGATGGTACTACTTATTTAGATGATGTTGCGATTGATATATTGAATGAAAGTCGGCAAATGATTCAAATTCAAAACGATATTCAGACACATGAAGAGAATGATAATTTGAGAAAAGAAGTCAATGATTTGAAAAATAAAATAATAAATTTGCAGGATGAATTGAAAGTAAAAACAGAACAAATGACATCATTACTGTTAGAAAATAAAGAAAAAACATTTTTGCTAGAGCAAAAAAAAGACCAGACAGAAGAAATAAATCAATTAAAAGAACAACTAGATCGAGAAAAAAAAGAGCAGTTAAATGAGATAGAAAAGTTAAAAAATGAATTAGAAAAAGAAAAAAATAAAGGTTTCTTTGCACGTTTATTTTCCAAATAAACTGACTTTATTGCACGCAATCAGTGTTTAAATTGAACACTGATTTTTAATTTTTCGATACATTAAAATGACAAAAATAAAATTTTTAAGCACTCACTTTTGAAAAAAATGAGCATTTAATAAATGCAAAAATGATTTTTTAGATCAACGTTTTTTAATTTAAAGTGCACTTTAAAAATGAAATTTTGACATAATAAAAAGACGCAAAAATCGTAAAAATGCCATTTTCTTCAAAATCGGTGATTTTTAGCCATTTTTAGGGTTTTAAAAATAGCAAGCAAGGGATTTGTACATACACTGGAATCCCATAAGGGATTTGTACATACAAATCGCTTACGGGACGTGTACATACAATCCGAAAATGTGTTGTACACACATTTTATTTTTGAGGACTTTCGTCCCCAAACCCCATCGTAAAATAAATGTCTACAGTTGTAGCAAGCAACGTCTTTGGATGTCCAAAGACAGACAATGGACACTTCAACAGTGATCAAAAAAAGTACATGAACAGGTAAATGCCAAGACTGATTTTCTGTCTCACGTTGGTACAATATTGTACCTTTTTTATTTTCTAGTAGGCTGGTTTTAGACAGAAATTAAGATACTTAATTTCTGTGGATCCAAACGATTCCTGATATTTTTTTGGTACATTAATGTACTCGAAAATTAAATATCATTCTTGTTTATCATCCTTAATTAATTTTCTTATTCTGTGCTTCAGTGGTTCAATCGAAGCACATATTTTAGACTTTTATTCGCTTAATTTTGTGAGCAAAATACGCTTCTAAAAGTCATCAGGATAAGCACTGCATCAGCAGTGAGCATTTAAGTGCATTGCAACCAGTGGTTGCAAGCATATTTAGCCTTCTTCCTTGATTTTCCTCTTGTGCATCATTTTGGGCAATGCTCAAAATTTGCTCACTTCTGTTTTTCTTTAAAAGTGCTTCCTGAAGGCTAAATAAGCCTTCAAGGTGCATTTTTCCTTATAGTGGGCATTTGCCCACTTTTCTTGACCAAAAAGTGGAGCTTCAAGGCATAAATAGCCTTGTGCTCACACTTTTTCTTTAATTTCTTTAGAAAGGAGACTAATTCTATGTCAAAAAACAAAAGTCAAAGTACAGTTACGACAACTTCAACAAGTCTTTATATATCTTTGATATGTCTTTTTCCAGTCATGTTTTTGATTTCTTATCTGATCTTCTACATGATTGATACTATGCTTTTGAAGCTCGATGTTTCTTTTGTTGATTCTTTTTTAAATCATAAAAGGGATGGCGCAATAACAGGTATTTGTATGTGGGCATTATGTTTTTATTATGTTGCTTTTGGCTTGAAAATAAATCGCCCTCAGCAATCTAACGTGATTGCTACTGCACGCTGGCGAACCCTGAAAGAACAAAAAAAATATTTTGGTGAAGCACCAATTGATACAACACAACATCTAGATGTTGGCGGTGCTCCCGTGCATATGATTTCAGATAAAACTTTATTATATGAAACAGATTCATTTCATGATTACTGTGTTGGTACTACCGGATCTGATAAATCTAGAAAGATTGTTCGTCAGTTGGTCATGCTTGCAAGCATGGCAAGTGAAAGTATGATTTTCCATGATCCAAAAAAAGAAATGTATAACGATTTTCATTTATACCTTTCGAAGAAAGGTTACAAGGTACATGTGATTGATTTCCGTAATCCTGAGTATTCAGATCATTGGAATCCATTGGATGATATTACAGACTGGGCCGTTAAAGATCCGGATGAAGCAGATGAATATGCTCAGGATCAGGTTGAATCTATTGTTGATGGAAATTCAAATTCAGAACCAATATGGATTGATGGACAAAAGGCATTGATTATTTCTTCGTTATTAGAAGTCGCATCGGCTCCCATTGCACGTGCTAAAAAAAATTATTATTCACTGGTACAAATGATATCTCTACTTGGTAAGACAAAAAGGATAGATGGAGAAGAAAAGATGGTACTATCCGCATATATGGAGTCATTGGATGAAACATCTGTATCTCGATTAAGTTTTGCTACAATCGCCACTGCACCAGACAAAACAAGAGGGTCATTTATAACTTCATCTCTTGCATCTATTCGACCATTCACTAGTCGAAAATTGATGAAGGTGATGAGTAAATCAGATTTTAATTTCCGTAGTTTCAAGGATGGAAAACATGCACTGTTTATTGTGGATCCAGATGAAAAGAAAAGATATAATCCGATAACAGCGATGATGATTGAAAGTGCATATAAGACACTTGTTTATGAAGCAAACCAGCGTGATGACTGTAAATTGGAAAAGCGTGTTCATTTTATTTTAGATGAGTTTGGAAACATGGCAAAGATTCCTAACTTTGATGGGAAAATGACTGTAGCACGTTCACGAAATATCCTGTTCCATTTATATTTGCAGGACTATGAACAGATGAACGAAAAGTACGGTGATCATATTGCACACATCATTCGTTCAAACTGTAACTTGTGGTATTTTATTTCAAGCGCTGACCATGATGTTTGTAAATCAATCAGTGATAATATTGGTGAAGAAGATATTATGGTTGAATCGTACAGTAATAATTTTAATAACAATGTTACTTCCACTGGCAGTGGTGTAAATATTGGACATCAGAAAAAACCTTTGATTACACCGGACGAACTTCAGAATATGGATGTTAGTGATGGAAATGGAATTATTGTATATCGTTCTAAGCTAGGTCCATGCAAGGTTTATTTGCCTGACTGTTCTCAATATTCATGGTATAAGGAAATGGAAAATGAAATTGTACGTGTACGCAAAGATGGATTCGAGTTAGAGTATGCAATTCCACGTTATATTGTATTGTCACCAACCATTTTGGCAAGTGCAGGAATCAAATTGCGATTGAATGACTCCTCTCGTGTTTCACCAAGAGGAGTCGGAAAAGAAGAACCATTATTATCAAAAAATATGTACTGGTATTGGTCTTCACGTGATGATTTAGAGGAATCAGTTTTTTCCCATGTTATTGAATATTTAAAAAAGATAGATCTTTTAGAATCCAAGATTTCAGTTCAAACGTTGATTCGTAATTATATGAAGTCAGATGAATTCATTGAATGGTTACACTCTATTGATACCAACGCTTCTGATAAAGATTTGGATGAAGTGAAAAGAAATTTAGATGAGATTGAAATCACTGATAATGATAATGCTTTTTCGGATGCTTGGAGTTAATCTATGGCAGGTATAATTGTCAAATATAGATTCCAGCATACACAGTACTCCAACAAAAATCTCAATGCGGTAGAAAAAAATAACACAGTAAATACAGCTGATGCTTTTGAATACTGTGATCGTGATGAAGCCTGTGATAAGACGTTAGTAACAACAGATAAAGCATTCAATTATGCAGATTACCGATTAGGAAGTGCAGGCAGTATAACAAACGGCGGTAAGCCTATTGACGCATTACGTATGCAGATGATATGTGACCAGTACAAACCACCAGTATTGTATGGAATGATAATTTCTTTTGATCATGATTTTGCAGTAAAAAATCAAATTATTGATAAAAGAAACATGGATAAACTGATTGCAAAATCTATGAATTCAATTTTAAAGAAGATGAATTTAGAACCAGATAATGTCATTTGGACATCTTCATATCATACAAACACGGACAATCCACATTGTCACATTAATTTTTACGAAAAGAAACAAACAAAGCGAAAACAGACTCTATCTAAACATCAGATAGATCACCTTAGATCGTCTATTGCAAGTGAAATGGAAATCAATACACTGCTGTATGTGAAACGTGATGAAGCCATGAATCATTTGATGGATTCCTTGGCTGGAATAGGATTCAGTAAAAATATGATGCGTGGGTATGAAGATATGATACAAAGGTCAAATAGTTCTCAGAAAGGCCTGGAACATATTTATAAAAAGTTGATTGCATTAAATAATGTACTTCCAGAAAAGGGAAGCATGAAATACAATTCAAAAAATATCCGTCCATTTCACAACCAGATTCGTGACATCATTGAGGATATCTATAAACTGGATGAAATCAAACCATTTGTGGATGAATATCGTAATATTTTAGAAGAAACACAGGAAATGCAGAAGGAACTTTATGGTACGGGTAAAGATGAGTACGAAGATGAGGATGGCGGTATTGTACATGGTCAAGGCAATGATGAAAAAAGACAGGACGAGTATTATCGTAGAAAGATGTATGAGCTTGAAACACGTTTAGGAAATATGATTTTACAAACGGTTGTTAATGGAAGAAAAGATGTTGACAGAATTGAAAAAGATAAAAAGAAATTACATGAGTTAGAAAATAGAAAAACAAATTTGGATTGGGAGATCAATTCTAAAAAGTATTCCAATGAATACGCAGTGAACAAAGTTCATGACGAAAAATCAAAAAATAGTTTGAAAAGAAATTCTCGAAAAAAGATTATAAAATCTGTTTTTCATCGAAGATCAAACATGATATGTCATGCGACTGTAAATGATATGAGCAATGCAATCCAGAATGCTTATTATGCAAATCTGGACATAAAGCAGAAAGTGCAGGAAGCTACACGCAATGCACAAAGAGAAGCCTATGCAAGACAAATGTACTAGATAAAAGGAGATATAAAATATGGCTAGAAAATCAACAATTGAAAAATTAAAAACAAGAATCAGTGTCTTAGAAAAAGACAGACAAAGAAAAGTAGATGAACAGATTGAACTAATTTTAAAAACGGACCCAGATATTTTACAAATCAATGCACAGATTGACGATCTGAAAAAGATGGTCAAAGCATCTGAAGAATTAGAACGAAAAAAGGAAGAGCTTGAAAAACAAATGTTAGACTTACTGGATTAGTGGGAGGTTGCTGTTGTGGATGGAAATAAGATTAATTTATTAAAATCGTATTTTACAGCTTTTCAATTAAATAACGAACTTTATTCATATGCTGATCTAGCAAGATACCTGGGTATTTCGACAGCAATAATCAAAAATGTGTATTCTGACAGAACTGTATTCCCATCAAAAAAATTAACAAAGCATTTATCAGAACGCTTTAACAAGAATCCCGAAGCAATTCTTGCTGATATTTATGAAAGTTGTTTCTGTAAACCTTCTTATAAGTACTCTGAAATAGTTGCAATGTCACTGTATTACAATTTTGGGTATTCAATATGCTTCGAAGAAGACAATCGAATTGCAATGCATACTGTTAAATTATCCTTTATCAATCCTTTAGTAGAAATAGTTATTCCTGTATCAATCCGAAAAACAGGCCCCGAACTTAAATATACAGGCGTTGTAGCTTGGGAAGTTATCAGACGTGCATTTTGCTGCGCTCATGACAATAGTCCTTTCGCCTATAAATATGATCCAGATCAACCTTACAAACCATATCCTAATATTGAAGCTTTCTTATTTGCTATGACTTCTGGTCTATATGCTATACTAGATTCTGATATTATGGCCATCTATAAAAAGATAATCGTTGTATTCAATAGTGAATGCGCTGACGAAGTTGAAGCTTATGATCAAATTCGAGCAAATCTGCTAGATGATTCATCACGTATATTGCCACTTCTGTATGATGAAAACGCTGAATATTCGATACGAGATGTCGATATGCTCAATGGTATAGGATAGATAATTTGTTGCCTGCCATTTCGCACAAATTTCTAGCATTTTTTCCAAATCAAAATGGTAAAATATAGGCAGAAATGATATTCCAGGAAAGGTGCTTAAAAATGGTGAATAATCCGTTAGTATTTTATTTTGAAAAATTAAAAGATGATTATGATTTAAAAACATATGGAGATATAGCTAAGTATTTAGACATTTCAATTGGAACAGTAAAAAACGCTTATGGTGGAAGGACAATTAATCCATCAAAAAGACTGGTTGAACACATTGCTATTCATTTCAATAAAAATCCAAATGTTATACTGAAAGATATATGCAATGGTTCTTTTGTGGAACCTTGTAATGAATATACTAAATTAGTTACTTTATCACTATACTATAATTTTGAATACGCATTGTTCTATGATGATCAAAATTTTATTATGAGTCACAAAACTGATTTTCCGTTACATTTGGCAAATATGCATGTGAATGCAATTGTTAGACTGTCTGGGCACGAAGTTAAATCTACAGCAATTGTAGAATGGAGTAGGTTAAATAGCCTTTTAGCTGAAAGGTGCAACTGTACCTATAATCCAATAATCAAAAATGATTATATTTTAATGGCTTTGAGCAATCTTTGTTACATGATTTGTTCAGATGAATTTGATGATATAAAAAGACTGATTGTAGTCTTTGCTTCTGATGAAGAAGAGGACTACCAGTTATTTAGAAAGATGTGTAATGATTCTAAACATCATGTGTTGCCACTTCTATATGATGACAACGCTGAATATTCAATACGAGATGTCGATATGCTCAATGATATAGGATAGATAATTTGTTGCCTATCATTTCGCACAAATTTCTAGCATTTTCGCCAGATCAAAATGGTAAAATATAGGTAGATATAAATTTGAAAGGAAAGGAGTGAAATTGCAATGGATGCAAATGAATTAAAAGAATGGAATAAGATCAGATCAAGAGAGTTAAAAGAAAAATTTCTAAAATCTCAAAAAATTTTATATACCAACTATGGTCACAGAGAACTAGAAGTTATGGATTTTACAGTGGCTGAAGAAATGTTGAATAAATATTCTTTAGACGAACTGGAAAAAGAGGTTTTAGCCGATGTGGAACTCGAAAGAGGTAATAAACAAAATGGATGTCTGATCGCATTAGATGTTTTGCAGAAAGCCGATGGTGATAAAACGGAAGCTGGCAAGATTTTAAATGAGATCAAAAATGCTGTGATTGCCTATTATGACTATCAAATCGAGATTGAAAAAATACGCTCTAAAGCCTTACGTAAACTGGATATTGAATCAGAAATTTCTTAAGGCATATTGCCTTAATTTATATATAAGGTCGATTCACGGACCTTGGCAGAAATGCCGAAAGTACAGATGAATTAAAATCACACCTTTGTCATTCGTGGCAGGGTTAACATTCTATAGTAGTCTGTAATGCCATTGTTTGAGGTTGTACATTAGCGTGCTTTCGCATGGTAGTGAAAGTAAGTATGCAATTGCGCCACTCGTTTTATTAGTGTGGGAGAACACAATATTATAAATATAGATTTAAAAGCCAGTATTGGCTTTTTTTTAGAATGGAGATAAATATATGTTTTTAACTGAAAAAGAATTAAAGGATGCTTTCTGGAAAAGCTACAACAATAAAGGACGAGCTGTTAAATGGCAGTTTGAATGTCCTGTTCGAGAAGGTAATACAGATTTAATGACATTGGAAAAATATCAGGAAAACTGGCAGATTAATGCGTTTGAATTTAAATTGACAGATATAAAAAAAGTACTTTTACAGGCAGAAGGAAATTTACCTTACTGCAATAAAAGCTGGATCGTGATTCCGGAAGAGAAGAAAGATGTCATTTTAAATCGCTACATGAATTATTTGAACGAAAAAAAATATATTGGAGTGATTGGAGTCCAGGCAGGTGGACGATACACAATTATTTTTCAGCCAAAGTTTAAACAGGATATGACTTTTTCTCAAAAGATTTTGAATATGTGCATGGCGGAGGTTTAGCTCATGAAGGTTATTATTGCAGAAAAACCAAGTTTGGGTAGAACGATAGCTACTGCAATTAGCAAAAGCCAGAACACAAATGCTTTGAACAATAAAGGCTATATCACTGTTGGAAATTATATCGTGACCTATGCATATGGACATTTGCTGACATTGCAGGATATGGATAGTTATTTTGGTAAAAAAATCAAATGGAATGAGAATTTACCATTCTATCCTAATCCTTTTAAATTCCAGTTAAAAAAGGATAAAGGTGTCAAAGACCAGTTTAATGTAATTCGTACTTTGATTAACGATAATAAAATAGATGAAATCATTTGTGCAGGAGATGCAGACCGGGAAGGTGAGGTTATTGTACGTTTGATTTTACATTTCGGGTTAAAGGATAGATCAAAACGCATCACTCGACTTTGGCTGCCAGATCAAACAGATAAAACGATTGTTACACAGCTCAACCAACGTAAGGCTGATTCAGAATACAATAATTTATACAACGAAGGTGCTGCACGTATGTATGTAGACTGGCTTTTAGGTATAAATTTAACAAGAGATGTTTCATCAAAAGCAAACAGTCTGTTAAATATTGGGCGAGTAATCTGTCCAATCGTCATTGAAATATATAATAGGCAAGTTGCAATCGAGCACTTCATTCCCGAAAAATATTATGCGGTTGAATCGAATGTTAATGGATTGAGACTATCTTTAAAGGATAAATTTACGTTGAATGAAAATGACAAGATCAATTTGATTTGTACCGATCTGAACTCTAATAAAGGTATCGTAACAGATATTCAAACAAGGGATATCGAAAAACAAAGTCCGAAGCTGTTCAGCTTGAGTAAATTACAAGGCTACTGTGGAAAAAAATTTAAACTAAAGCCTGCTGAAACTTTAGCAGTAGTTCAGAGTTTGTATGAAAAAGGTTATGTGACCTATCCAAGAACCAATACAGAATATCTGAGTGAAAATGAAAAGCAGACCGTTCTACACCTATTGGAAGTACATGATAAGAACAATGTTCTGCTATTTAAAGATTCAAAACGAATTTTCGATGATTCTAAAATTGAATCTCACTCTGCATTAATGCCGACTGATAAAATAGCAAATTATGATTCTTTTTCATCAAACGAAAAGAAGGTATATCAGGCCATTTTTGCACGTTTTAATTCTGTTTTTTGGAAGGAACCTTGTATCGTTACAGAAACAGAAGCAACGATTCACGTTGGCAGACAGTTTCCAAATGATTTAAAAATCAAGGGTCAAGCTGTTAAATCAAAGGGATGGATGCGTGTTTATGGTGATGATTCAGTTGATAAAGCGATTCCACTGTTGTCGATAAATCAAACTTTAGATGTTGATTTTAAACCAGTGGAGAAGAAAACACAGCCACCTAAACCATATACAGTTGAAAGCCTTGGTAATTGGATGGTCCATCCATTCAAAAAGATCACTGATACAGAAGATGATGAATATCAGGCATTACTGAGTGGTTGTGAAATTGGAACAGAAGCGACTCGATCAGGAATTATTGATAAAGCAATCCAGACGGGATACATCAGTCTGACTGACAATGTATATTCGATTGAAGATAAAGGCAGATACATGGTTGAATTTTTAAATAAATCAAATCTTGACCTTTCACCACAGCGTACTGTAGAACTTCAAAAAGACCTAAAAAAAGTATACAATTCAAAAATCACAGTAGATGAATGTGTTCAAAATGCGATTGCTTTTTTAAATCAGTACTTTGAAAATGCAAGCAACAAGGAAATGCCAGAATCTCAATTTAAAAATGAACCTGAATCTTTAGGATGCTGTCCATGGTGCAACCAACCTGTTTATGCGTTTAAAAGTGCTAAAGGTTTATTTTTTACGCACAGTAAAGAGGATAGAGAAAAATGTTCGTTCGCACTCTATGAAAAGCAAAAGATTTTCGGTGCAGAATACCATTTTACAAATAAAAAAGTAGAAGCATTGCTTGCTCATAAACTGCCTAAGATCGATTTAGTAAATAAAAGTGGAGTGCCTTATACAGCAGGTCTTGATATTCTTTCAGAACCTCATGAATTCAACGGAAGAAAATATCCTGCTTTTAAAACACAGCTGTTGAATAAAAAATAGAATTAAGGCAAGTTGCCTTAATTCTGAAAGGGAATGATTATAGTGGATATAAATCACTCTTTGATCGTTGGAGATTTGTTTGAATTGTGATTGACACAATTATTATGTCTAAATTTGTATACATTTATGCACTAGGATATAGATAGATATAAAATAGTCTATCAATGTCCTATTTTTTATTTATGGACTAGTCTATTTATTTATAGACCTTTTTTTGTTAAAATGAGGAGGTTAAATGATGTTTTACGGATATCATCGTGTAAGCACGAAGGAACAAAATTTAGAGCGTGGAATCAAAGGAATTGAAGATTTCTGCAAAAGCAGAAATTACAAACTTGAAAAAGTATTTGTAGACAAAATGTCTGGCAGGACGGTTGACAGGCCGAGATATACAGTGCTTAAAGAGGATGTGTTACGTGAAGGTGATACCTTAATCATTTATGAGTTAGATCGTCTAGCTAGGGATAAGAAAGCCATATCAAATGAATTACGTTATTATGATGAACATAATATACGTGTAATGATTCTGGATATACCTACAACCACAACAGATTTACCAGATACAGATGCAATGAATAAGCTGATTGTTGAAACAATTAATAAGGTCATTATTGATGTTTACGCAATGTTAGCCGAAACTGAGTTGCAAAGAAAAACGAAAAGGCAGCAGGAAGGCTTGATTGCAATGAAAGAACGTGGGGAGTGGGATAATTATGGCAGACATCGTGTTATGAGTTTGCCTGACTTTGAAAAAGAATATCAAAACGTGAAAGATGGCAAAATCAAGAGCCTAGAGTTAATGAGAAAACTCAATATGAAAAAATCAACGTATTTTAAATATGTTCGTGAAATCAAATTAATGAATAGTACTGATTAGAATGGGACGTGCATCTTGTTGGGTAGGAAAATAATCAAAGATAAAAATGTCGAGTATGAATATGTCGATTACTAGCCAGAAGACAATGAATATCCATAAAAAAGAAAGGATGTATTTATAAATGGCAAAGAAAGAAGTAAAAACCGATTTATGGGTTGCTTCTCAGTTGGATAAGTGCAAGATACAGTTTACAGCACAAGGAAGTGATGTAAAAGAGATTGATGAAGCTCTTTCCACTGCTTCTAAGCGTGGAACAGGAAATGCTGGTTATCCTGAGTATGTAGCTGTTGTAAATGACTTTGTAATTGTCATTGAGGATAAAGCAGATTTAGATAAGCATACAAAATTGACTAATACAGCACTCATTGACACAGCAACAAAAGCAATCACTGACTATGCAGTGAATGGAGCGTATTTCTATGCAAAGCATATAGCACAGAATAGTTCATTTAAGAAGGTATTTGCTATTGGTGTATCGGGAGATGCAAAGCATCACAAGATTACACCTCTGTATGTTGACGATAGAGAAGGATATATCGAACTGGAAGACGTTGAATCATTTACAATGTTCAACCCCCAGAATATCTATGAATATTACTTGAGAAATGTTCTGAAAGAAAAGACTGATGTCGAGAAGACAACTGAGCAAATTCTGAAAGATGCACAAACACTTCATGAATATCTTCGTACATACGGTTCTTTGAAAGATCAAGACAAACCGTTGGTTGTATCGGGTATTTTGCTGGCGTTGGATGAAATTGAAAGTGGAAGCTTTTCAATTAGTTCATTGACAGGAGATGACGTTGAGACAGACGGTGAGAAGATTTATAACGCAATCCAGAAGCGCTTGAAACGTTCTAATGTCGGACCGGATGCAAAGCGTGATAAACTCATGAGTGAGTTTGCTATTATTAAGACTAGTGCTAGACTGAATGAAATTGATGATAAATTGAAAAAGACACCATTGAAATATTATGCTGAGTTCTTGAAGACTAATGTATTTGATAATATCAAATATAAATCATCAGCAGAGGATTTTATTGGTCGCTTTTATGGGGAATTTATGAGTTATTCAGGTGGTGACGGTCAAACCCTTGGTATTGTGCTTACACCTGCTCATATTTGTGAATTATTCTGCGACTTATTGAATGTACAGCCGGATGATATTATTCTTGACCCTACATGTGGGACTGCTGGATTTCTTGTGGCAGCAATGCACCATATGATTTCAGCAACAGAGAATGAAACAAAGAGAAAAAGCATAAGAAAAAAACAACTACATGGTTATGAATTACAAAGTAATATGTTTGCAATTGCTTGTACAAATATGATTCTTCGTGATGATGGTAACAGTAATATTTGGTGTCAGGATTTCTTGAAACAGAATCCGGCACAGGTGCAGTTAAAAGGTGCAACTGTTGGTATGATGAATCCTCCATACAGTCAAGGGACTAAAGATGACCCTTCACAATATGAACTTTCGTTTGTGGAGCATCTTCTTGATTCCCTAGTAGATGGTGCAAGAGCTGCTGTAATTGTTCCACAGTCATCTATGACAGGAAAAACAAAAGCGGAACAGGCATTTAAAGCAAGTATTATGAAAAATCATACATTGGAAGGTGTAATTACTTGTAATACTGATACATTTTATGGTGTAGGTACAAATCCGGTTATTGCTGTATTTACAGCACATGAACCACATCCAGAAGACAAGTTATGCAAGTTCATTGATTTCAGAGAAGATGGATATGAAGTAAGGGCGCATGTTGGACTTGTTGAAGGTGACAGTGCGAAAGATAAGAAGCAACATCTTCTTGATGTATGGAATGGTCGTGTTGAAGCACCTTCAAAGTTCTGTGTAGAATCAACGGTGCAACCTGATGATGAATGGTTACATAGTTTTTATTATTTTAATGATGAAATTCCGACGGAATCCGATTTTGAAAAAGCGATTGGTGATTATCTCAGCTTTGAATTTTCTATGATAATGCAAAACCGTGAGTACCTGTTTACAGGGGGTGAATCGGATGAAACTGAGTGATAGAGAGTGGAAAGATTTTTCAGTCCCATATATTTTTCAAAAAATTCAAAGAGGTAAGCGTTTGAAAAATGCAGACCATATTTCAGGAATTATACCTTATGTTTCGTCAACAGCAAATAACAATGGGGTTGATGATTATATTGAAGCAATAGATGGAACAAGAGTATTTGAAAACTGTATTAGTTTAGCAAACAGTGGAAGCGTTGGAACTGCTTTTTATGAGCCGTTTGCATTTGTAGCAAGTGACCATGTCACGAGTTTGAAACGAGAAAATACAAGTCAGTATGTGTATTTGTTTCTGACGGCTGTATTGGAACAACAAGGTTCAAATTTTAATTTCAACAGGGAGATAAATGATTTACGAATTAGGAAAATGAGGGTCATGCTTCCTGTTGATGATAATGACGAACCAGATTATCAATTTATGGAAGATTACATGAAAGAATTGATGACAGCAAAGCGCAAACAGTATCAGGAATATGTAGAACAACGTCTTGTGAAACTCGGCGTTGATGATATGAAAAATACCGAGCGGGGGGGTATAACCTCGATTTAGAATCAAGAGAGTGGAAGCCTTGTAGACTTTCAAAGTTAGGAAAAGTGGAATCAGGACGAGATATTTATGCTATGGAACGAGTAGAAGGTGACATTCCATATATAACATCTGGTAGCCAAAATAATGGCATTGGATATTTTGTATCGAATAAAAATGATACATTTGATAAAGATTACATTGCATTTAATAGAAATGGTGCTGTTGGATTGGCTTTTTATCATCCTTATTGGTCAGTTATGGGAAATGATTGTAGAAAAATTCACATTTCAAAAGCTGATGAAAATATGTATGTCGGACTTTTTATAGCAACAGCTATTTCAATGCAAAGTAAATCATTTAGTTACAGTAGAAAGCTTGGAACTGCAAGAGCAAATAAATTACAGATTATGCTTCCAGTTGATGATAACAATGAACCAGATTATGAGTTCATGGAAGAATGTGGACGAAAGATAATGGCAAAGAAGTATATTCAGTATTTGAAATATCTTGAATCCACATGTGAATCTTCGGATTTATTGTTGAAGTGATTCTATTAGTATATAATGTAATCAGGTGGATAGAAAATGGTATCAAAATATAAAGAAGGGGACAAAGTATACTTTGTTTCTAGTTCAGTTTTCGTAAAAGAAGCGACTGTCATACGTTCAAGTGGGGGATTTGTAACAATTAAATTTGCTACAAATAATGGCAATGACGGACCTTCTGGTATCAGAGTGCGTGAATCGAAAGTGTATCGTACTGAAGAAGAAGCAAATGAAGTTGTTCAAATGAATAAAGCTAGACAGGTGAACAGTCGAAAGTTATAATGTTAGAGCTGTTCATCTTCCTAACAAATTTGGATAGCCGGCTATTTCATATTATATGAAATAGCTTTTTTTAATTTTTGCTTTACTATCGACCGATTTTGAAATTTCGGTCGATGACAAATAATTCTTTTTTTGTATGATTGATATGTATGAAAGGTCGATGTTATATGGTACAAGAAAAGAAATCGAAGAGACTATCAAGAAAACTACAAAAATCTTATGTTATAAAAACGGATATAGATGAATTAAGTGATGTGTTATGTGAATTGTTGAAATTATTAAATATAGAGGAACTACATATCATGACTTATAAGGATAGAATAGATGTTTTTGCAACTAAAGAAATGACTCCATTACATGTGGAATTGTATGAGAGATATTTTAGTTTACATCCTGATGATGCTGAAAAGGAAGAACTTTTAAAGGAACAAATATACCAAGATTGATAATTAAAAAGAATTGTGAGTATATAGTTAATGGAAATCTGATTATGTTACCATGGTGAGCCTATGGAGGTTTTTTATGACAAAATTTGTTGCAATGTATTTGCGTGTTTCGACTTTCGATCAGGCACACAATGGATATGGTTTATGAGACCAGGAAGTACAGTGCAGAAAATATATTGATTTATATTTTCCAAATGATGAAGTGAAGATTTACAAGGATGATGGATATTCTGCTAAAAATCTTTCAAGACCTGAGATGAAAAGAATGTTAGATGATGTGTACAAAAGAAAGATACATACTATTGTTGCTTTTAAATTGGATCGGCTTACCAGAAGCGTTATAGATACGTATAAATTGATAAAAACTGTAATGGAGTATGACTGTTCGCTTGTAGCGGTTGTAGATCGTATAGACATTTCTTCGGCCAATGGAAGAATGTTAGTTGGTATTTTATCGGTAATCAGTCAATGGGAACGTGAGGTGATAAGTGAACGTACTGTTGCGGGTTTAGAACAAATGGTAAGAAGTGGTAAATATCCGTATGGCGGTAGAGATCCATTTGGATGGACTAGAGATAAAAATGTTCTAAAGATTGTTCCAGAGGAAGCTGACATCATCAAGGATATGACTCAAAAATATGTGTATGAGGGATATGGGATTGATGATCTAAGAATATATTTAGAGAAAACGTATGGGATGAAAAAGAAATGGTATTTTATCCGTAACTGTTTAATAAACAAAAGAAATATAGGAATTTTTGAATACCATGGGGTAGAGTATCGTGATGTAGTTCCGACTATTATGGATGAAGATCTATATTATAAAGCGGTAGAAAAAGCAACGCATAGAAACGTATCACAACCAAACCAGGAAATGTATTTGTTTCACGGACTGGTCCATTGCAAGTGTGGTAAACGATGCGATCACGTTAGTACTGTAAAAACAAAAAACAAATACAGACACACCTATTATTATTACTGGTGTCCAAAATGTAATAAACGTGTGAACCAAGATAAACTCTTTAATCAGATTGTTATACCACTTGGTTTGCATATCAACAGCAACAAAACGTCCGAACAGCTAAAAAAGCTAGAAGATGATTTGTTGTTTTTTAAAGACAGAAGATTACAAATATTAGATGATTATATTAACGGAAGCATAGATGTTACAACGTATGACCTTTCTATGAAGAAAGTCAAGAAAATGATTTTTGATATTGGCAAGAAAATAAAAGAATTTGATGAATCGGGAATTCGTCAGCTGATCTATGCGGATCGTGTGACTAAACGAAAATTGATTCAGACTCATATTAGCTATATCACGTATGATTTTGAATTAGGCGATGTTACGAATATAGTTTATAAAGTTTAGTGGCTGATTAGTAACAGATATTATGTATTTGTTTTTGAACTGTTCATGATATATAATTCAAGTAGTACATTGAATGCCATTTTTGGCATAGAGAAAGAGAGGACGGGAATCCTCAATGTCATTAAGTTAAGAAATGACGACTTTGAGGAGAACACAAAAAATGTGCTCCTCTTTTTTTTGTAGAAAATTTGAATT
>OLPR01000525.1_pt1 | contig 35041 bp, 44 predicted proteins | sample 1672761 | NCBI WGS metagenome assembly OLPR01 (sample SAMEA3136721, study PRJEB25190) | human gut metagenome | biome: human gut; feature: human-associated habitat; material: faeces | place: Austria | collected 2013 | reverse complement strand
GAATCCATTCCTCATTTTTTCGTGCAGAAAATGCACAGATTATTATCCTGTTTGAGATACCAGGGAAAGGTGTTGCAGGAAGAAAGGAAGGACAAGAAGCATGAATACGATTGTTTTAATGGGGAGACTAGCCAGAAATTCTGAAACTAAGCTGGCATCTACGCAAAAGGGACAAACCAAAGTATCCAGGTTTCCACTGGTAGTAAAAAGAAATCGCAGTTTTGGAGCAGTGTCGATTTAACTGGTAATCAAACTATCCGATAATGTTATCCACGCCCGTCCTCGTTTGGTTTTGATGCCCATACACATGTTGAGCAAGTTAATTCTTTTGGTAAGTCGTAAATCATGATGATAGCTTGCTCGATGCGTCACAAAAAAGAAAAGCCCCCGTGAGGGAGCTTGTATTAGGTGGGCTAAGGTTTTTAGATATGTTGAGACCCTAAAGGTCAATAATCACGCCTTCATAGGGCGTAGCGCCATCGAGGGCAAGGATTTGGTCGATAGCCGCTTTATATTGCGCGTAGCTTTCTCGCACCTTTTCGGTTGCTTGATCGGTAAGTTCATACTCATAGCTGTTATTAGCAGGACGATACCATGCAGGATTTTTTTTCCAGTAATAAACTCTTTTATAAGTTTCTTCACTAATCACAATAGCCCCCTTTGTTTGAGAAACTCCGATAACGCTATACCGTATTCGTTAGGCTTTTCGCAGTTAAGATTTGCAAAACACTCGGCGAAGTTTGATTGCCAGTTAAATCGATACTGCTTAAAAACACTTTCATTTCTAATACCATGCAACCATTCCAGAATCTTGATAATCATTTTCTCTATATTGAGTCCTTAGGGTACTTAAAAGGTGGAATGCGTATCTGCTGAATTCGTCAGTCTTTGCAAGCTCTTCAACCATTGCTTCACCAGTAGTTAAATCAATGGAAGCCAAACCTCTTTCTAACTCTCTTCCTTCAACGAAATACTCATAAATAAGTTCATCTTTCTTGGCTTCAACGAGATTATATTTCAGCATTACTTATCACCTCTTTTTCGTAACCAATCATCAACTTCTTTACTGTAATTATAGTATCCTTCTGCTTGATTATGCGCTTTATCATAAGGTAAACCGCTTTTCATCAGCACATATTCATATGATTCATGATAAATAAGCGTTAAGCCATGGGGCTGAATATCTTTCCCGTTTCTTAGTTTTTGCCATGATTAGGCAATGTCGGGACAATGCCCTTCGGCTGCATTGTCCATTGTCTGTGGAAGAGGGCGCGCTTGGCAAAAAGGGCGAACCGTAAAAGCGCGGAAGAAAAAGTGCGTTTAAAGAATTGTTGTGCGATACGATAGCTCTGGCGGAGTTATGCACTTTGGCAAGGGGGAGAAATGAATGAGTTCGAGAAAAACCATGTAGTTTCGGATACTTCTGATACTTTAGGCGTAGTTGGGTGGGGCATTATTGGTTGTGGCGACGTGGTTGAAACCAAAAATGGTCCAGGGACGTATCTTGCCGAAGGCTCAGAGCTTGTGGGCATCTGGAATCGTACAAAATCTAAGGCGGAAGAATGGACACGTCGCCATGGGCATGGGAGCGTCTTCGATTCGGTTGAGGAGCTTCTCGCAGACCCGTCTGTTGATATTGTCTATGTTGCAACAACCCCAAATTGTCACAAGGAATACGCTCTTGCGGTTGCCGAGGCGGGTAAACACTGCTATCTCGAAAAACCCATTGCTCTTTCTTGGGATGAAGCTCAGGAAATCAAAGCAGCTTTCGAAAAAAGCGGAACGCGTTGCTTTGTTGCTCATTATCGTAGGGGAATGCCGCGATACAAAACGCTAAAGCAAATCCTTGATGGGGGAACTATCGGGAAAATTCGAGGTGTGCAGGTTATTCGAACGCAGCGGCAAACTGCCGAAGAAATGCTTCCTGAAAAAGAAAAGCCATGGCGAGTACGTCAAGATATTTCGGGTGGAAGTCATTTTTACGAAGGCGATGCCCATATGCTTGATCTTATCGCCTTTTTAGCGGGAACAATTACGAGTTTCAAACTTGAAGTGGGTAATGAGACTCATTGTTACCAAGCGGAAGATACCGTTTCGCTTGCTGGCGTAACCGAAAATCAGGTAATGGTTTCTGGTTTGTGGTGTTATGCAACGTATAAAGCGATTGATAAATTTCTTGTCTACGGTGATAAAGGGAGTATTGAGTTTTCGTACTACGACAATGCTGCGCCACTGCGCGTTGAAACTTTAGTAGACGAAAATGCAGTTGCCCACGAAGGAGTAATGGGCGGAGTGCGTAAAGAAGCTGAATTAAAAGTCGATCTCATTTCCGTTCCAGAAGAAAGTTATCCCGGGAACGGGCAGATTCAAGACATCGTGAATGAGTTGCGCGGTGTACCCGGAGTTGTTTGTTCAAGCACCCTCGACAATGCTCTCAACACTCTCAAGATAACGTGGGCTGCCCATTTGCAGCGAGAAGAACAGCGGAAGGAAATGTGCGAGAAATAAACCTGGACAATACCCTCCGGCTCCGTTGTCCGGGTTTTAGTCTGTTTTCTTTGTTTTGACGAAGTCATCATGTCAGTTCCATGAAGTGAATGACTTTCGTATAGCAGATTCTTAATTGTGTGGGTGGGATATTGGACACCGGAAATAAAAAATAGCGGTATTCTTTCAGCAGAGCCATTTGTCGGTATGAATGATCGTTTGACCAGCTCACGGCATATGGCTAGGGGTTTAAGCTGCGATTGCATGTAACATGGGTTCTATGTAAGCAACAGGAGGCTTGCTTACATAGTAGGGCAGACAAAAAGCTTCCTAAGAGGCTCTTGGTAAATCTTAAAGGCTCTCTACGGAGCGTCTTCTTAGGAAGACGTTTTTGGCCAGGATGTTTTTGACTCGCAGCGTCGATGTGGCTGGCAATCAAACATAAGAGGTTTAATCATGACGTTTATAGATGTTATGTCTTTTAGCGGCTGGATCGCTTTTCCTTTGGCGGTTATCCTTTTGGTGATCCTGGTTCTTAAAGATAAAAAAGACGATAAAAAATGCGAAAAGATAAAAATCGAGTATGAAAAAGAAGAGAAAAAACTTTATAAGGAAAAAGAGGACTTTTTAAAAACTTTTCCAGATTATGAAGAGTGGGTCAGTCTAAGAAAAATCTTTGTTCCTTATAGTGATCTATGGAGAAAAAATTTTCCTTCCTCGTTAGAAGCAGAAGAAGCAAAAAAGCGATTCGAAGAACTTGAACATAAGTTTTACAAGCTAGGGGAAGAGTACAACAATACATCTTCAGAGCTTTATAGAAAATACCTTGATGAAAAGACAGAAATAAACAGCAGGCGTGTTTTGTAATGCACTGTTCCTCGTGGCAGTTGTTTGCCTGCTGATTGCTGGACATTGTTTTGAAGCAGTGCAGTTTCCTATTTGGGCTTGCTCAGCCCAGCAAAACCTCTTCAAAAGGTCTTCATAAAAAATGGAGATTTAAAAAACAGTCATGAACAGGTAAAACTCAAAACACAATCACGTCAATTTGCGGCGAATAACCGCATGCCTCTTTGCTGATTAGGTCGAAAAAGGTATCTGGGTTAAAATCAATCCATGTGCAAAAAAGCAATAAACATATTTTTGGCAGGGTTCTTAAGTTTGCTTTTGGTCTTGTCAATGGGCGCAGCGCTATTCATTCCGAGCGAGTACGCTCATGCGGATGATCTTTCCGATGCTAAGGCTTCTTTAGATACAGCTTCTAAACAGCTTGATTCAATCAATGCTGAATACGAAAAAATTCAAGGCGAAATTAGCGCGCTGGAAGAGAAGATGTCTTCAACAACAAATAAACTCATGGAAGCTCAAAATGCCATGCTCAAGGGGCAGAATGTTTTAGGCGAGGCAGTAAAGGCTTCCTATAAAAATGAAGGAGCTTCTTCTTTGGTCAGCGTTTTTTTGATGTCGGAAGATTTAGGTGATTTTCTTAAGAACATTACCTATTATTCGGCAATTCAGGAAGATCAGGCTAAATTAGTTGAAGATCAAAAGGAGCTACGCAATCAATTTCAGGCTGTGTTAGGCGAGCTTGAGGAAGAAAAGGCTCAGCAAGACGCAATGATGAGTCAGGCGGCGGCAAAAAGACAGGAAGCTGAAAAAGTGGTGGCTGATGCCTCATCTAAGGTTTCCTCTATCGAGTCTGAGAGAGCTCGTTTAGCGGAACTTCAAGCTAAAGCTGCCCAGATGGAAGAAAAAAAGCAGCAGAATGCCGCTCCTAGTCCAAATTGGAACACTAATCCTGGTGGTAATTCCGAGGACGACAGTAATTCCGGCGGTGGTAACAGTGGCGGAAACAGTGGCGATAGTAATAGCGGCGGTACCGCTCCTTCATCGGGCTGGCAAACGGGAGTTGCTTCGGCTTACGGTGGAAGCAGTGACCCAAACACCCCTAATCCTGGATGGACTTCTACGGGAGCAATTTGTGACGATTATTCCATGGGTGTTGCTGTTCCTATGGCTTGGCCAAACTATTGGCAGTATTACGGTCATGCTGTTGAGATTAGTTATGGTGGCAGATCTGTAATTGCAACAATTAATGACTGTGGTGGCATGGGCGGTGGATCTCGTTCGCTCGATCTTCAGCCAGGTGTTTTTAAGGCTCTTGGGTATAGCACCTGTCAAGCATGGGGTATTCGTACGGTTTCCTATCGTATTCTTTAGTCCTTGTAACGTTTATGCCATAAATATTCTTTATAATGCCTAAAGCGGTTTCTAGGCGTAAAGGCATGCATTTTTAGGGTATGCTTTTTGGCTGGTGTTCCTTCGAAAGTTGGTTCAAAAAGTTGGTTTTCGTTGTCGAAGGCCGTTGCTTATTTGAAGGTCGCTGCGAGCACCAATAATCGCACAAAACAATTCGCACAAATGCGCTGATGTTCGTGAAAAGGAAGCAATATGAAACCTTACAATCCGCACGAGATTGAGCCTCGTTGGCAAAAGGTATGGGAAGAAACCAACGCCTATAAGGTTAAGGAAGATTCTTCTAAACCTAAAAAATATGTTTTGGAAATGTTCCCTTATCCTTCGGGTGATATTCATATGGGGCATGTTCGCAATTACACCATTGGTGACGTTGCTGCTCGCTACTACAAAATGCGTGGTTTTGATGTGTTGCATCCTATGGGTTGGGATGCGTTTGGTCTTCCTGCAGAAAATGCAGCCATTAAGCACAATAGCCACCCCGCTACCTGGACCTACGCAAACATCGAAACACAAAAAGCAAGTTTCAAGCGCATGGGCTTTTCCTATGATTGGGATCGTACCGTTGTTGCCTGTGATCCTGAATATTATCGCTGGGGTCAGTGGATTTTCCTTCAGTTCTGGAAGCGCGGTTTAGTTGAGCGTCGCAATTCTCCTGTAAATTGGTGCCCCAATTGCGCTACGGTTTTGGCCAACGAACAGGTTACCGAAGGTGAGTGTTGGCGTTGTCACGGTACCGTTGAAAAGCGTGATCTTACGCAGTGGTATTTCAAAATCACCGATTACGCTCAAGAGCTTTTGGATGATCTTGATCAGCTCGATGGCTGGCCTGAACGCGTTAAGCAGATGCAAGCAAACTGGATTGGTCGTTCTGAGGGCGCTGAAGTAGATTTCATTCTTTGTGACGAGCAAGGAAACGCTCCAGATAATCCTACAGAAGACGACATTATTACAGTTTTTACTACGCGACCCGATACGCTCTTTGGCTGTAGCTTTTTCTTGCTTGCACCTGAAAGCCCCTTGGTTAAGAAGCTCGTTCAGGGTTCAGAATACGAAGAGGCAGTAAACTCCCTCGTAGAATCTGCCGCAAAAGTAAGTGCGGTTGAACGCGCGCAGAGCGATCGTGAAAAGCATGGTGCTTTCACGGGCCGCTATATGGTTAACCCTGTCAATGGCGACAAGGTTCCTGTTTGGGTTGCCGACTACATCGTGAGCGATTACGGTACTGGTGCGGTAATGGCGGTTCCTTGCGGTGACCAGCGCGACTTCGAATTTGCACGTAAGTATGATTTGCCTATCATTCCTATCATCTTGAACGAGGATGACCCCCTGTTCTCGGAACTCAATGGCGTTCAAGAACGAAAGATTGATTCGGTTGATTGGGATGCTGCTTACGCCGATGAAGGTATTTTGGTTCAATCTGGAAAATATACGGGGCTCGTAGGTGGCAAGCATTCTCCAGCGGTAGATGTCATCATCGCTGATCTTGAAGCTCAAGGTCGTGGTCGTAAAACCGTTCAGTTCCGTTTGCGCGATTGGCTTATTTCTCGCCAGCGTTATTGGGGCAATCCTATTCCTGCTATTTATTGCGATGATTGCGGTTTGGTTCCCGTTCCTGAGGAAGATCTTCCCGTTATGCTTCCGAAAGATATTGACCTTGCCGCGGGGGAAACTCTGGCAACGCATGAAGGCTTTGCGAAAACAACGTGTCCTAAATGCGGCAAGCCTGCTCACCGTGAAACTGACACGATGGATACTTTTACGTGCTCTTCGTGGTATTACATGCGTTATACCGATCCACACAACACGGAAAAACCTTTTGATTCCGCTAAGGTTAACCGCTGGATGCCCGTCGATCAGTACATCGGTGGCATTGAACATGCAATTTTGCATCTACTGTATTCGCGTTTCTTCACCAAGGTTTTGCGCGATTTAGGAATGCTCGACTTTGATGAGCCTTTTCAGAATCTTCTTTGTCAAGGTATGGTTAAAGATGAACATGGTGAAACAATGTCTAAATCGAAGGGCAATGTCATTGCGCCTGAAGACATGATTGCCGAATACGGCGCAGATGCAGTTCGCGCTTACATTTTATTTATGGCACCCCCCGACAAAGATTTGTTGTGGGATGAAGGTGGCCTTGCAGGTATCTATAAATTTATGAATCGCGCTTGGCGTGTGGTTAATGATTTGGCGGGCAAAGCAGGTGAGGAAACTCTCTTTGCAGAAGGATCTTCTACCCAGGACGCCGAAAAAGCTCTCAAGCAGCTTCATCGTGAACGTCATCGCGTTGTTGGCAAAGTCAATGACGATTTTGGACGCAACAATTTCAACACAGCAATTGCTGCGGTAATGGAATTAGTAAACGCAGCAGGCGATTATTTACGAAAGAACTCTGCAGAAAGCCGTGTGGCAAGCGAACAGGCTCATGCACTCGATGTTGATGTAGCTGAGGTTATCGTAAAGCTTTTAGCTCCTATTGCTCCTCATTGGGCGGAAGAGCTTTGGACGAGTGTCTTGGGCAATGATTCTTCTATTCATGAGCAGCCCTGGCCAGAGTTTGACCCTAAAGAGGCGGAAGCTGACGAAGTTGAATTGGCTGTCCAGATCAACGGTAAGGTGAAAGCTCATATTACAGTTTCTGCTTCTGCTGAAGAGTCTGAAATTTCAGAAATAGCGCTTGCGGCGGTTTCTCAGGCAACCGAAGGTAAAAATATCGTGAAGGTTATCGTTATTCCTCAGCGTCTCGTAAATATTGTTGCAAAATAGTGCTCTCCAAAGAGCATGATGCGTGGGGCATCCCTGCTAGGGCAAAAGTCTCATTTCGGCCATCTCTTGGGAGATGGCCGTTTTTTACGTAGCGCAGACGCTCTGTAATAGAAAAAAGTGTTAAACGAAGGAGGAAACAACAACGAAACGCAGTAGTCAAAAAAGTACGCATTCTCAACAGCAGTCAGGATGTTTGAGAGCTCTTAAGCGGTTTTTTCTTACTGTTGCATTTCTTGTTGCGCTTGTTTTAGTGTTTCCTTTTGTTCTTAACGGAGTGGTGTGTGTTTCAACCAAGGGTCAAATTCACTCAGCTTCTGAAGTCGAAAAAACAGCATCCACATCAAACGCTCAGGCCATTGCTGTTTTGGGCGCAGGAATAAACTTCGATGGTTCGCCGTCTCCTGTGCTGCAGGATAGGCTCGATACCGCCATTGAGCTTTATAACTGTGGTGTTGCTCCCAAAGTCATTATGACGGGCGACAATACGTCTTCTTCTTATAACGAGGTTATGGCGATGACTAACTACGCCATTGCCCAAGGGGTTTCCGAAGATGACATTTTTTGCGATCATGCGGGTGTTTCAACCTATGACAGCATGTACCGCTTGCGTCATGTGTTCGGAGTGACGAACTGTGTGGTGGTAACGCAGGAATATCACCTGTATCGAACCCTTTACAATGCTCGAGATTTTGGCATTGAAGCAATAGGTGTTAAGAGCGACCGCAGGGAATACACCAATATCAGCTCCTATGAACAACGCGAATTCCTCGCGCGTGTAAAAGACTTTTTTCAGTGCCTTATTAATGCAGAGCCTGAACTTAAAAGCGAGCCTGTTTCCTTGGACCAATCAGGCACCATCACTCAATGGTGGTAGTGCCTGTTGTATGGTGCTTAGTCCAGTTCAATCACTTCAACAGAAGCCACCTTCGCATCAAGAACAACAACCCGCATTACACTTTTTCTGCTTCCACCACGAGGGCGCGTAGGGCTTCCTGGATTAAGGAAGAGAACTCCGTGTATGGTTTGGTTGCGGGGTATATGCGTGTGTCCATGTACGACAACCTGAACGTCGTCAGGCAAGGTTCCTATATCTTCAGGACGATGCACCATCTTGAATCGTACGCCGCCTAAGAGAGGGGAGGCGACGAAGTTTACCGAAGGGCCTAAATCTCTTCTGTCGCAGTTACCACGAATAGCAATAGTGGGAGCAATGCTTTCAAGCTCGGAGAGAATAAGAGGCGATTCGCTATCACCTGCGCAAAGGATATAGTCCGAACCTCGAAGAGCCTCGTAAGCTTCTTCGCTTAATCGTCCATGAATATCTGAAACTATACCTATAATCATCGCGTTTCCTCTGGTTGTTGTTTTCTTAACTATAGTGCCATAACAAAGGGGTAGTGAGACTGCTTTGGAGGTAGTCTGTAAAAATCTTTTACACAAGACAAAATCATGTATTGACCATGAGACGACCTAACACTAGAATGGGTAACTGCTTTATAAGTGCGCCGTTAGCTCAGTTGGTAGAGCAGGGGACTTTTAATCCCAAGGTCGCGGGTTCGATTCCCTCACGGCGCACCACTTAAAATACAAGGTCAGGAGCCATTTTTTAGCCCCTGACCTTTTTTGTTTTGCGCGAGATGTGCAAAAATTCGTCTCTTTTTTTGCACAAGCCCCTGATTTATCGCAAAAATTCCGCCCTGCAGAACGTCCCGCCAGCGATATAAGCCCACTCGTTAACAATCTGTTCAACAAGGACTTCTTCGCCTTCTTTTAGAACGTTTGCAACCGTTTCGGGCTTGAACTCGTCATCTGGCGTGATTCGCACATTGAGCAATGGCACATTAACGGTCATAAGTGTTGCGGGATTTTTCTTTGGCTCTTCTGGCTCTTCCTCTTGCTTCTCCTCTGCTTTAAGAAGATCTTCAAGATCAGCTTTCTTTGCGTCGGCTGGGTAGTCAATGTCCTTAGCATCAAGTTCGGCTTTAAGTTCGGCAACTGTTGGCATTTTTCCTCCTTTGTTTTGGTGTTTTCAGGCTATCGAAATAGTCACAATTCGGGCACAGCACCCGCCTATAAGGGCGCGGCGTGACTCATAGCGCACACTTTTACCCGTAATAACACCGACCCGAAAGGTTTAGCACGGATGGAGTTTAGCGCGATTATCAACTTAGTTTTAGCCCCCCTTTGCGCGGCTTTGTTTGGGGCGCTCGCGACTCAAGCAAAGCAGCTCAGAAGCAGCGATAAAGCAATGCGAGAAGGGATGCGTACGTTGCTCCGCCAGCAGCTCGTGAACCTACACCACCGCTATGTTGTTAAAGCTGAGCCTTGCCCGATTGAGATTAAAGAGCAGTCAACACGCATCTATGAGGCTTATCACGCGCTCGGTGGTAACGGGACGGGAACACGACTTTACAAAGAAATCATGTCACTACCGACTAGTTAGGAGAACGTAATGATGGATTGGAAATCACGAGTAAAGAACAAGGCATTTTGGCTCGCGCTTATACCTGCGGTCATTGTCCTTGTGCAGGTGTGCGCCGCACCCTTTGGGTACCAGTGGGATTTTGCGGGTCTTAGCGCACAGCTAACCGCCATTATCAACGCGGCTTTTGTAGTCTTGTCAATTCTCGGCATTGTAGTTGACCCATCAACACCAGGCTTTAGCGACGGTGATACGGGCGATGAAGATTAAAGCGGCTCTTTTGGCTGCGGCTATCGTTGCGGCGTTTCTCGCAGGGTTCGCCATCACTTGCGTTATCTCGGCGTTTAACCCGCAGCCTATAGCTGATGATTCTGCCCCTGTGTTGGACGTAAACGACCCGCCAGCAGAAGCTCATGAGTGTTATATCCCCGAAGATATGAGGTAGCTAAATGACAGCAATCAATGAGATAGCAGCACAGATTATGGAGCATCTTTGCTCTCACGATTGGCACGGATATACACAAGGCAACCGCTGGGGCGACGGTGAGTATGAAGCATTGGAAATAGACGGCAAAAAATACACTATCGCCCAAGGTGACCGAGATTGTTCTAGCGCGATAATCTCCGCTTACCGCGCAGCGGTTGTTGGTACGGAGTATGAGGGCGTTTTCGACGCTGCAACTTATACCGGTAACATGCGGTCGGTCTTTACGCAATCAGGGCTTTTTGAATGGCAGCCTATGAGCTTTATTGCGCAGAGAGGTGATATTTACCTTGACGAACGAGAACATACGGCAATGTGCGTTAGCAGCGAACCTGATATGCTCGCAGAGTTTTCAATCAGTGAAAACGGGACAATCTACGGCGTAGTTGGCGACCAGACGGGGAACGAATCGAGTATCCACGGTTACTATGATTATCCTTGGGACGGAATCTTGCATTATGTGGGAGACGTTCAGGGAAACGGTACAACGAGCACTATAGCCCCAACATCAACACCAGAGTTGACGTACCGAGTTCGCGTCAACGGGGTATGGCTTGATGAAATGAAAGATTTTATCTGCTCTGACGGATGCGGGGACGATTACGCGGGAGTTCTTGGGAAGCCGATAGAGTATATCGCAATCAAAATGTCAGGCTGGTATCAGGTTAAAACCCCTAATGGCTGGCTTGACCCTGTTCGCGGATACAATATCAACGATTTAGATAACGGTTGTGCTGGCGATGGAACACCTATCGTTGCTATAAGGTGCTATTACGAGACAGAAAACCCCGCTTATAACGGTTGGCTCGCGATTGAATATCAGACTCACATTCTCGGCGGCGATTGGTTGGGCAAGATGCACGACTTGACCGACACGGAAGGCGATTCTGAGGATTTTGCAGGAGACAAAGATAAACCTATAGACGGGTTTAGAGCGAAACTTGTCCACGTCTAACAAGCCGCATTCATTTTGATAGAAAAAGACCGCCCAGTTATGGACGGTCTTTTTTGTTGGGGCTATTTCCACATTCCGATAAAGACGTTAGCATCAGCCATTTTTGAGATGATCTTACGGTGTTGTTTGTCCCACTTATCACGCATGGATTGAGGGTAATCTACGCCGCTATTCTCGGCTTCAACAACGAGCTGTTGCACCTGCTGATGGAGCTGCTGCATGTGTTCGAACTCCTGTTGGCTTAGCTTGTGATAAATGTTAGCCAATGCTGGGTGGGTTTGCCTATATTCAAGAGCGTCTTTTGCGTAGCCTAAAGCGCCCTCTACCTCGTCGGTAATTTGTTCGGCTAATCGAGCAATCAATCGCATTACCCCACCTTTTCGACTAACACGTTAGCGGTACGGATTCCAACCGCCGCATCAGGTGCAAACGTGAGCGTTGCATAAGAGCCTGAGACGCCTGTTTTAACGGTTATCAGATCAACAATGGATAAAGTATCCAAGTCACCAGCTGCCGCCAGTGTAGCGCCAGCACGTGCCCCTGTAGCGGGGTTTCCGTTCGCGCTCATTGATACGTTAACCGCTCCCGCTGCTGTTGCGCTGAGCGTTAAGCTCGAAACGATCCTATACGTGCCCGGGGCTTTGATGAGAACGCCGCCAGCACCGTTATACTGAATCGCGCTTGTCGTGCTAGTGGTCTTTGCGAACATAATCGGAGACCCTGCGGCAACGGCTAGGGGCGTGTCGCTGTCGTAGATAAATCGAGCCATCTTACAACTCATGAGCTACCCCCTAAGCGGCAAAGGTAGTGCCGCCATAATAGCCGCCTGCGCAGTAGGGCATAGCGCCTGCGGTATAAACCGTTGCCTGTGGGTAACGAACGACACCAGCGAGCGCAGACTGCATCTGGAGCTGCTGAACCTGCCCCTGTAGAGCCTCAATTTTGCCCTGACAAAGAGCATCCAAAACCTTTTGTACCTGTGCGGTAGTGTTTTCGTTGATAGCTGCGGTGTTCTGAGCGGCGTTAAAGTTTACGCTGTCAATCGCACGTTGGGTTTTGCAGCAACAATCCGAAAGCTGGTTGCTAAGAGCATAATCGCCATTCTGGATTGTCTGCTGAATGCCAGCCTGTCCAATAGCGTTCTCTTTAGAGAGGGTTGCGTAATTGCGCAAATTCTCGTAACCAAGGTCGCAGATACCATTTCCAAGCGTCATAGTCTGGTTTTGGCTCTGGTCGGACAAACGCCCTACGGCGTTTTCAAGGTTGTTAAAGTTCATAGCGTTGCAGAGTCCCGCTTCGGTTACGCCTTCACCGTTTGCGCCGTTGCGATTCCAGCCAAAACCGCCGAATCCAAACAAGGCGAAAAACAGGATAATGACCCAGATGCCGCCGTTGCCGAAGTCGTCTCGATTCATCAATGCGGCAAAATCCGCAATGCTAGGGGTCGAATTTTCCATAAATTCCTCTTTTCAATAGGGTATTGATAATCGTCACCTCTCGCGAGTAAGGTTGTTATTTAAGACCAAGAAAGCTCATCACTTGCTTAGCGCGGTCATATAGTTGGGAGAGTTGGTCTTGCGTGAGCTGCCCGTTCTGCATCATTTGCTGCAAGCGGTTCTTCGCGTCTTGAGGGTTCGTTTGCGCCATAAACTCCTGCAGGTTGGGTTGGTTTTGTGAGTTGTGAAATCTGCTGAACAAGGGATTCATACTGTGTCCTCAGCTCCTCTAATTGTGCTTGCGTTGCGAATTGTGGCTGCTGGTCTTGAACTGCCGTAAAATCGAATGCTTGAACGGATTTCTGCCCGCTCGCGTCCGCTTCGACAAGGTAGAAACGAGCTTTTTCCTTATCCATAAGGATTTGCTTTGAATTGGGCGGGAGTTGGTACATTCTCGCGCTTTCAATGCCGTTTACGAATTGCAAGCCTGTGGGCTGTTGAAGTTGCTGATAGGGCATCTGAAAGCTCGGCGAATAAGGGCTAAACATTTATCCTCCTAAAAGAAAAGGCTGCCCCAAAGAGCAGCCATTGGTTATATGTATGTTTGCATTTTTACGCGCCCAAATGGTCACAGAACCAGTCATTGTTCGGGCACAAAAATAAAACCTTCGCCATAAACGCTATCTATTGCATCTTTCCCTATCTTTTTCCGTAAACGCCTAATAGATTCCTTTAGAGTGTGGTCGCTCGCTGATGATTCAGCACCCCAGACGTTGCGGATTAATGATTTTTTGCTCACAACTTTCCCACCTGCCATTACTAACTCGAATAAAAGGCTAAACTCGGTAGGTGTCAGTTTGATTTTTTCGCCATTTATCAAAACTGAATGATCTGTGATGTTCATCTTGATGTTTCTGTAATCTACGCATTTCTGAGCTTCGCAGCGGCGCAACACGGCGCGGATTCGACACGATAGCTCTAACATCCCAAAGGGCTTAACGAGGTAGTCATCCGCGCCTAAGCCGAACCCACACACCTTCTGCGCTTCATCGTCAATATCTCCCATAAATATAACGGGCGCGTTCGTGCTTCCTCTGATTGTTCGAGCGAATGTGAAACCGCTAATGCCCGGTAATTCGATGTCGATTAGGTAGAGCCGTATCCTGTATTTTTCGCTTAGAGTAATAGCTTCTTCGGCGCTTTGGGCGTGCAGGTAGTCGATACCCATGTCCCGTAATGCGTGTTCGATGTGTTCCGCGTGAACGTTGTCATCTTCGACGATTAACACTCTCGTCATAAATACCCCTTTTCTGTTTTGGATTGCAGGTTTTTACCCTGCCGCGCATGAGTCGCTTCGGCAGGTTTCTTTCGATATCGAACAGGAATATGAGTAATATGTTAGCAGCTTGAACAGCGGCTTTTAAAAATGTGACCAAAATATGACTTTTCAAAAAAAGCCCAGACGAGATCTATATATAAAATCAGCCCAAGAGCGTCTGGTCTTTTAACGCGCTTGAAACAAAAGACACGCAAAAATAACGAGGGTATCTACCAAATCGGGGCTTCTGTAACCTGGGGGACTTCAGGAGAGTGGGTTTACAAAAAATATAGCAATGGGTACTGCGAGCTGTGGTGTACGCACACTTACAACCTTACACGTACTGGCAATTACTGGTTTCCAGATATTAATCTACCTTTTCCTTTATACAAGAAAAGCGGAAATGTCACCGAGTATCAAGCAAGAGTTACAGGATGCGATTACAACATTGGTCGGCTTTACGCATCGTCAAACCGAACTGAGACAACCGTTAAAAAAGTTGAAATTGCATCAGAGAACGTAAGTGCTACTGGTGACTATGTAGCTTTTATTTACGTCTTTGGACGGTGGAAGTAGTAGGTTTCTGTATCCATAATATTCCCGCACGTGTTTTGTATGTTCGATCTTAGCTAGTCCAAGATTCAAGAAGCTAAAGGGAGCTGTAATAGCTCCCTGCTGTTAGCTGTTTCATCGGCTCCTTGTAGTCTACAGAAGCCCCGATTTGGGCTACGGTTTGGGCGGTTTCTGCAAGACTCTGGTTAGTCTCTGCGAGGGTCTTAACCGTGCCTAAAAGCTTAACTGGCGCTTCTGGGGTCAATCCGTTGACGACAATTCGAGCGAGCTTTAGGTATACCACTGTGTCGCCGTTTAATATTGAGCCTGTTGTAATCGCTGGGTCTGCTGGTGTGCCAGTGGTGGGTGTCCCCTTAATAAGCTCAAGAGAGATTGATTCGATGTCGCTATTTTGCGGGAATTTCTGATATTTCAGGCAAAGAATGTCATTACGCTTATAGCCTGTCGTGCCGTTCGCGATAGCAACGTCCTCACCGTTGCCCTTGATGCGAATGTGGCGCCCTTGGAACAGAACCTCACCCGTCCCAACGTGCATGGTGTTGACGTTCGTGATGGTCATATCCAGCCCGTTTAAAAGATACGAGTCTTTGCCGATTGTGTAAGCGTTATACGCTCCAATGTCCTCAGAGTCGATATGTGGCTCGCCAGTCTTTCCGGTAATAATTTCTATGCTCATGTTAGGCTTCTCCTCGTTTTATGGTTTCAGTTCCTGCTTTGTACTCAGTTTCTAGCTTTCCGCGATAGTCAATTGAGACTATCTTTTTCTCGATTGGTACGGTTAGCGAAACGTCTGTAACGCTGTCATAAGACGTGATCTTGTCATCTATCGAATAGTTGTCATTCGCTATTTCAGCTAGCTTTGCATTTTCAAAAACTTGAAGCTTCTGCAACCTCTTAGTGCCATCTTCAATGAGTTTATCGCGCTCCGCGTTGCTGTAGTCGTATGTCTCAACACGCTCTTTCACGCCCGAAAAGGTGCGCGTCTGGCTTATGTTTCCTTTAGCGTCGGCGTATAGATGCACGACGATTCTCTGCGCAAGATCGCCTTTGCCGAGACAGATAAGGTGGTTCACGGGCTGGGAGAAGGTTTCTGTTGTTGCTCTCTCGCTCATCGTCTTAATAGGGGTTGAGCTAACCAAAACCTTGCCCTCCGTGCAAATAATCGAAAGCGTAAGCCCCAACGTGTTGAGCATCGAGCGCAAGCCTTCGTAAGCGTCCACGTAACGGTTAAACTGATAGTTCGTGATAACAAGCCCCGTAGATGCGCTATCAACACTCATAAGCTCCGATAATCCAATTCGGCTTATAAGTGACCCTAAAACCGCGTTAACCTCGCCAGAAACTGTTAGATAATCTTCTCCGCTATCTGGCTCAAGAATCTTATGTTCAAGTAACCCCTGCCACGTGTAACCGTGATATACGAGCCTTTTATTTTCCAAGTCGTTCTTAACATCGGTAATCATGCCGCCAAGCTCAGTACCGTCAATGTAGACGTAACAAAACGGGTTTAAGCGCGGTGCAGAGTAGGGCATTTGCAGCTCGAAATCGTTCTCGTCTGAACCAAAGGCGAACTCGAGCGAGATGGGCTTAAGCGTCCTAACGTCTTTCATTGCGCTATCGGCGTAAACAATAATCATTCGTTCGCGCTCCATTCTGGCTCGCTCTTAAACTCGCGAATAGCTATGTCGTAAGCGAACGTGTTATCACTTGATGCCGTTAGATAGCCGGCGGGAACTTTTGCGAAGATGTACTGATCTGAGGTTTCACCGCCCGGGTAACGCTTTGCGAACAGATTAGAGCGTTCTCCGAACTGCTTAACAAGCTCCACGGTCTGAGCTTTGGTATCAATCTCGATATACTCGCCGATCTCTACGGTGGCGTTTACGCCGTAGGTGTTCCCCGCTATGTTGATATACGGGTTTTCCGCCGCTCCATACATGCGGAGAATCACATCAGCAGGGGCTAAAGAAGCGTTTAAAAGCTGCTTAATCTTACTCTTGCCGCTGTTTAGGTCGTAGGCGAAATCGTAGGGGAAATCGAGGTAGGTATATCCGCTTGATTCGGAGTCTGTTATATCGAAGTGATACACCTTCTCGCGATACCACACCTGCTCTAACGCTAGCACGGTAAGGGCGATCTCGCAGATTCTACCGTCCCACCACCACTCTTCATACGCGCGTGCGACGATGAAGCAATTAAGATGCCAGCCATTAATTTCGAGCTGCCCCGCCTTCTTATCGAGTACATCACACTCGGCGATAGTAGCTATACGGTCGCGCAAGGCTAACCCTTCTTCTTCCGTATCCGCCGCAATGCCGACTTTTAACTCAAGTTCCGCTGGGTCGTGATAAAAGTCCGTAACGCTGCCGTACGCGGTGTCATAGTCCCACTTTGCATCGCGGATAGAGTTCTCGAATTGATGGAGGTATTCTTCGCTGCCGCCGAACTCGATGCTCTGCCCGCGGTTGTTTGTATATCTGGCTGCAAGTATCACATGTACTCCCTTGCGAAGCGCCCGAACTCTCGTCCGTTGAGCTTAATCACAGTGTCTTTGTCTAGTTTCTCCTCGATTGATTCAAGGCGGCTGTTGATAGCATCTAAACGGCTCGTGATAGCGTCCAGATTCGCGATAAACGAATTACCAAGTATGTCAACTGTCGACACCCCGTTGAGAGTTGCTGAGGCGTTTAGGGGGACAGCAAATGCACTGTTTCCATCGAACTCAGACTGTACCGCCGTAAGAGCTGTTCGTGCTGCTTTTACGGCTCCTTTAGCATTGTTGTCAATCGAGGCGGCGAAGTCCCGCATAAGTGCTTTACCTGAATAAGTCGTATAGCCGTGTCCCGAGAATGGTCCTCGTTTAGCAGGGGAGAACGGGAAGAATTGTCGAATCTCCGTCAACCCGTTTTGGACGGCGCCTATAGCGTTACTAAACCCGTCTTTGATGCCTTGAATAAACCCATTAAGAAGTGAAGCGCCTGAATCAATAAGCCAACCAGCAGCTCCTGAGAAGATTCCGATAATCTGACTTGGAATTCCTGAAACGAAGCTAACCGCACTATTAAAACCGCCTTGTATGTTCCTGAAAAATCCCTGAGCTGCCTGCAACGCTTGTAGTGGTACTCGAGAAACAAATTGGGCAATCATACTTATTGCGTTGCTCAAAAAATTCCAGATGTTGCCCGGAAGTTGCGAGTAAAAAGTAATGATGTTATTTAAGAATTGGCTACCTGCATCTATTGCTCCTTGCACCATCTGAGCAACCCAGTTTGCAATATCGCTAATAATTTGAGTTAAGAAAGCTAAGATTTGCCCAGGCAGTTGGCTTATGGGCAGTATCACATTGTCGTAATACATTTGCGCACCCATCAGTGCATACTCTCCGATAGTGGTAAAGAAGTTCACCACGTTGTCTACGATTTGCGTTAGAAAGTTCATTATCTGTTCGGGGATTTGGGATATAGGCTGTATTACGTTGTCATAGAACGCTTGAGCGCCCATTTGAGCGTTTTCCGCAAAATCCGTAAAAAACTGAACTACTGATTCAATCGCACCACCAACAATCTCAGTAATAGCTTGCCACGCGCTATTTACCGCGTTTCTAAAGTCCTCGTTGGTGTTGTAAGCTGCGATTAAAGCGCCTACAAGTGCGCCTAAGATAGTTACGACCAGCATTACAGGGTTTGCGTCCAGTGCGGCGTTCAGCAAGATTTGCGAGATTCTCAGTCCGTCATTTGCCAACTTCCACGCCTCGATAGCGCCAGTAACAGCAGAAACTGCCGCACTAATGCCCATAGCTGCCTTAAATGCCGCCATAGCTCCAACAACGCCACCAACGGCGGGCGCTATCGTGTCGAAGTTATCTTTAACCCACGTGACTGCTTCGGCTACCTTTCCGCCCCAGTCATTGATGATGTCTTTGATAGCGTTAAACGCGCCTTCAATCTCGCCGTTTGCGTTAACAGCGTCGATGATCTTTCCCACGTTGATAACAACGGCATAAGCGGCGTTGTCCATTGAGGTTTGAATGCCGTTAGCGCCCGTTTTAGCCTGCTCGGCAAACGAACCCATGCCCTCTAATCCCTGCTTATCGAGGTTCACGAAGGCGTTTGTAAAGTCGTCGATGGATACCGTGCCGTCTTTGAGAGCCTCGTAGAGCGCGTTTGCGTCGCCGCTTGCACCCAAGAGAGACTTAGCAACCTGCTCAATCTGCCCGGGCATCGCCGTCGTAATCGAGCGCCATTCTTCAAGCTCGAATTTGCCTTTAGAAATACCCTGAATGTACTGCTCAAGCGCGGCGCTTTGTATCTGCGAGGATTGTCCGCCAGCTACGAGAGCGTCATTAAACGCGAGAACAATATCGGTCGCTTTGTCTACGTCGCCGACCTTTTGTACAATGCGCTGAGTGGAGCTTACGATACTATCAAGCGTCGTTGGTAGCCCCTGAATGTGGCTACTCATGCGGTCGATTGCGCTCTTTGCATCGTCCGCACTAAAGCCGATTTGCTCCATCATCTTCGGAAAGCGGTTTAGGGTGTCAACACGGCTGATAGCGCCGTCCATAGCGTTTGAAATAGTCCCTGCGGCAGCCGAAAACGCATTAGCGAACAGGTTGCCTATAAATGAACCTTTGATAGCGTTGCCAAGTGAGCTTTGCGTTTGCTGCCCTAAACCTTTAATGGCTTTGTCGTAGTCGGCAGAATCCCCTTTTATTTGGATTATGACCTGTCCGTCAGCCACTTATGCTCCTCTAATTCGCGAGTTTTGCGCTGCCTCCTCTTTGGTTCGTGCTGGGAGCATTACGGCTATTTTGCGCTCCTTTAGGGAGCTTCTAGCCTCTTTAGAAAGTCCCTTGTCGCTTAGGTCGGCAGCTCTTGTTCTTATCGCATCTATCATCTGCGAGGTGTCACTTAAGCCTCCAAAAAGCGCCATAAATCGCCACCAGTGTAGGCGTGTTTCAGGGTTTGTTAGATCAATGCGGTATTCGCGTTCAAAATCAGCGATGAGCCTATCCGCGTCGTAATCCCAATCAAGAAGCCGCTTCTTCTCTAAGCGCCGTTCTCGTGCCGTCTTAGGGCGGGTTTGCTCTCCATCGCGTTTGCGTGCGAGAAAGTCCATAGCAGCCATTAGAGCCGCTTCGGGGCTTTTTAGAGCACGCTCAAACGGGGTAGGGGATTCGTCTTCGCGGGGAAAAATAAGCGCGAGGATAGCTACTACCTTCGCGCTCTTGTCCGCCGTTGGGTTATCAACTAAGCGCCATACGTCAATCCATACGCGCCAGTCGGTGTGAATGGGGATTAACTCGCCGTCAACCTTAAGAGCCGACGGCAAGCCCCCTGTTAGCGTCCCTCTCATTTGTTGTTATTCGCAGCGTTAATTACTCCGCCAATAGCGTCTTTGACGGCTCCACCAGCCTCAGAAACGCTTGGTTCGTCGGTTTTGGGTAAGTTAATACCCTCTGTCCCCACGTTAAGAGATGCGAGTAACTCCTCAAGCGTTGGCGTATCTCCTGAGTGAGCCTTAACCTCGCCGTAGATGTAGTTAATCAGCTCGAGTTCGTCAATTACGCAATGAGCGCGATTCTCAAAGATTTCATTCTGCCCATCAAGCCCAATAAGAGCGCCGACCATGTCGCGCAACGTGCATGAAACCGTATAGTTAGCGCGTTCGTTGTTCGCGAGAGTGTCCGCATCGTAGGTTTCAAAAACTTTATAAACCTTCGCGAGCGCGTCCTGCGTGTCCGCGTCTTGGATGTTGACGGTGTACGTTTTACCTTCAATCTCGATGTCAACGCCGCGTTTTGTGAACTGAAACCCCATATAAAACCTCCTAGATATAGGTCACCCCTAGCAGCTAAAAGGGGGAAATGCCGCTAGGGGAGACTTGCGAAAAGAAATAAACTAGCCAACCTTGGCGGTGAATGCCTTGGTGCTAGCGTCCCACGTGCCCTCAGTCCAATCAGCATCGGACATTTCGAGCGTGCCAGTAAGCTTGCCTGGCTCACCTGCTGAGCCTTTGCCCAAAGCGTTAGGGGTGAGCAAGAATGCAGCCTTATCAGCTACGGGCTTCTCGGTGTCGAGCATCCAAGGGTATACACGAACGAGTTCAACAGCGATGTTCATGCCGTTGCGGTTCTTCGTGAGGAACTCATCGAGTGCGTTGTTCTTGTAAAGGTCTTTCTCGTACTCAACGGATGCCGATTTCGCGCGAACAAAAGTAGGGCTCTTTTTCATCTCGAGGTACTCAGGTTCGTACTTATCAGTATCATTCGAATATTCCCAAGAGATAAGGTGTGTAATCTCTTGCCAGTTCGCGGTTTCCGCGCTGCCAATGTTGATATAGTCCTTAATCTCGTAGCCCCAAACGGGGACTTCTGCGGTATCGTCAGCCATGTTTAGGCTCCTTTCGTCTCGTCATATTCAATATCAAATGTCACTTTCAGATCTTCAAAAGTGTCCGCGCGCCCAATTTCTGGCACTCCAGCTTTAGGGCGTCTGTGCGCCGCAAAGCCATCAAGGACACGGCACTTTTTTACGAACTGCTCTTTAATGTAGTCGAGTAGCCCCACAGCATTTAAGCGGTCTTGCTCATCGTCTGGAGCTACGCGGAGCGTGATTTCAAGTACAATGCTGCAACGAATCTCACCGCTTATATACGCGATTTCCTCTGTTCCATCAGCCAGCGTCATCATGATTCGCGGTAGCTGCCCTGTCTCGGCTGTTAGCTCCTCAAAGCGAACAGGGATAGACGCGTCAACCGTGTGTACAATCTCGCCCACGAGGTCGAGAATTTGCGTTACGAGCGACGCATTGATAATTACGGGTTTATCAGCCATTCATGACCTGCCTTACTGCCTCTTTGCCCTCTTTGACCCACTTCTTAGCGTTGCTCTTCTTCGCAACGTCAAACCACTTTCCGCACGTTCCCGGGGTTGTGTGTCTAAACTTGCCGTAATACTGCACGCGGGCATATTTAACGCCACCGCCGCCGTAGATAAGCTGCCCATCATCGGGCTTGCTTTGGCTCTCAGCGGTGTTTCTCAGCGCACCAGAAGCGAACGGAACGTAACGGTTAGAATCTCTGCGGGCTGCAAGCGTCATTGCCTTAATCATCGCCTTTTCGGCTTTCTTAACTTTCGCTTGAGCGGGGCTTACATCAACGCTTTTAACGCGTAAGGTGGTCATACTAGCTCAGCCTCCCAATGGTCGGGATAGTTGTTAAAGCTAATCGGGGATACGGTTTGCACCGTGAGAGCGTCTTTAGGCGGTGCTTCGCCAACGCACAGGTTGGGGACGACCTTATCACCCTTGCTAAAGGGCTTATCGTGGCATTTAACGAGTAAGTCAGCCACTCGAGCTGAGGTATCCCCACCAGTGCCAGCATAAGCGCCATAGGTAGGTTCAAAACGGCACGTGCGATAAACAAGGCGCTCCCACGTTGCCTGTCTGCCCTCGGTACTCTTTAGCCATACCGTTATCACGTTGGGATAAATCATCTAAATCACCACGCTTATCAGGCGCGTACCTGATAGTTCACGCTCGATTGCCGCTTCAATGCTGTTGCGGCGCGTCTCGGCTTCTGAAAACGTAACGGACACTTTGCCCGCGCTATACGAGCTGATACCCGCGTTTTCGCTTGAGAGAGCCTCACAGGCGGCGCAAACTGCGTTTTTGAAAGTCGTTTCTTCGGCTTCTGTGAGCGTCGTTAGGTCAATAGTGCAACAACGAGCTTTAACTCGTGCAAAAGCCGCAGGGAGAGCGGACTTGAAGCTTTCGGCATCAAGTCCCCCTCCCCAGGTCGTGAAAAAGTCATATGTTGGCTTTAAGCTCTCCACGGCTTAACCCTGTGGGTTGGTCTGAGAACCCGTTTCAGATGCTGCGGCTGCGGCGGTCTTAATATCGACCTTCACAACGCCGCTGATAAGCTCAGCGTAGAGGGCAGAGCCGCTGATAACGGTCGAATCGGTGGTTAAGGTGGTGTAATCAACGTCACGATGAATACCAATCAGACCAGTTGCGTCAATCGTGAAGTCAAAAGCCTTAGCAACCTCAGCGTTAGCGGGGTTTACGTAATACAAAATGATGTTGTCTTTAGCCGTGGTGTATACCTTGCCCTGTTGTACGCCAGAATAAGCGAGAACGTCATAAAGACCGAGGAAGTTCTCAATGTAAGTCATTCCGAACGCGGTCTGAACCGTAATATCTTTCTCGCTCAGGTAATCGGCAATATCGAGCGGATTTACGAAGTAGATAAAGCCGCCGTTATCGTAATCCTCCCAGTACACCTGATTCTTGCCCCAAGCTGCGGCAAGTGCGCCCTGCAAGCCAACGGTCTTAGCCGTAGCGGTGCCAGTACCAGTAGCCAAGAAGGTGAAGAAGGAGTTGCGGATAACGTTCTGGATGTCCTTAATCATCTTGTTGTCTGTATCATCGACAGCCTGCTCATAGCCTTTGTCGTTGATAGCTTCAAAGGTGGTCTGCTTGCGGTATTTCTTTACAGTAAGCTCGAACGCGTCAGATACCTCAGTCTTGTACTTAGACAGAGGGATAACCTCGCCTTCGCCTACGGTACCATCTTCAAGCGTGCCAGTTACCTTGTAGGTTTTGATAACCTGACCAGGGATTTTCTCAATCTTGCGGGTAATTCCAAGAATCTCTTGGAGTTGTTTAATGTTGGTTGCGAATCGTTCTACAAAGTCGATAGAGGAGACTTTCGCAAAGTCCGCAGCCTTCATCATTTTTGCGTCAACAGCCATGTTTTACGCCTTTCTTACTCAAAGAGATCAGCGTTCTCAGCGATAGCAGCACGGCGTTCGTGGCTATCTTTGATGCTCATAATCTCTTCTTTGGTCATCTTCTTTCCGTTACCTCCGGGAGTGCCTGCGCTCGCAACTCGTGAGGTGTTGGATTGTTCGAACAGATGCTTGTGAGATTCGGCAAGACCCGATACGTCAAGCCCGCTAATGTGTCCATCGCTTGCAATTTCGACCTTGTCCAAGTCGATATGAGCGAGTGCGGAAGTCGTGTCAATGCAGTTAGCCTTGATGAGTTCGTTTTCGACCACAAGGCGCTTCTCACGAGCAGCAGCTTTAGCAGCAGCGTCGGTCTGAATCTTTGCAGCCTCTTCTTTAGCCGCTTCAACTGCTTTTTTAACATCTTCTTCCGTGAGCGCATCATCGAGCTTCTTTTGAAACTCCTCAGCGTTCTTCTTAGCCTCTGCGAGCTGTTCTTTAAGGTCGGCAACCTCTTTCTCAAGGCGTTTAGCTTTCTGCTCATCGCTTGGGGTGCCGCCTGGCTCGTTAGGCTTAGGGTCTTGGGTGTTCTTTGGGTCTTGGTTTGGTTTGCTATCCATCTGTCCTCCATCGTGTTTTGTTCGCGCTTCTCTGCGCGCTTGGTGGTGCCTGATTCGCTCAGGTTGGCGGGTGAGCCGCTTCGCTTGGCTCTTGCGATGGAGTTAGTATCTAAAAGGTGTCACATGGGGCTTATTCTTCCCAATCGCCATGTTCGCCGCAGCCGTCACTTTGCGACATTAGGGGGCGAATCCATAGCGGGGTTTCAGCGCCTTGATATAGCTCAGGAGGGTATCGCTTGCATTCGATAAGCCCGTCCTCGTTTGGTTTTGATGCCCATACACACGTTGAGCAAGTTAATTCTTTGGGTAAGTCGTAAATCATGTTGATAGCTTGCTCGATGCGTCACAAAAAAAAGAAAAGCCCCCGTGAGGGAGCTTGAATTAGGTGGGTTAAGATTCTTGAATCGACGCGCCTATAATGCTGCATCCGTCGCTTTAATTGCAACTTCGATAACACCCTCGAACGCTTTACCGAGAAAAGATTTAACCTCAGCCATCTTTGAATTGTTTGTGAGGTATTGAGCGCCTTTTTGCGACAATCCTAAAGCCTTTGGCTCAGCTATTGGCTTAGCGTCGTTTCCCAAATATTCGGGAATCTTTACGCCTTGAATGTAGCCATCATTAAGCATAGATTGAATAACGTGGAGCCAGTAAACGTCATTGCAGCGTGTTAGTTCTTGTGCTTTATCCAAGGACGGATAAACACCAGCTTTTAGGCATTGATAGATGTATTTAAGCACCTTATAAACGATAACGTCATAATCATCGTAAGACATTACGAACCCCCTAGAGGTCAATAATCACGCCTTCATAGGGCGTAGCGCCATCGAGGGCGAGTATTTCATCAATTACAGCCTTGTATTCCGCGTAACTCTTTCGCGCCTTTTCGGGTGCTTGGTCTGTAAGCTCATACTCATAGCTGTTATTAACAGGGCGATACCATGCAGGATTTTTTTTCCAATAGCAAATCTTTTCATAGACTTTTTTTGTAATCACGATAACCCCCTTTGTTTGAGAAACTCTAGCAATGCTAACCCGTATGCGTTAGGTTTTCCGCAATTGAGATTTGCAAAACATTCTGCAAAGAAATCGCGTGAATTATCTTTTGCGTACACCGATAACTTATCGTTCTTTAATTTTACTATACTCATTATCTCTTCTCTGTGTTTATCTGCCATTTTCTTGTATTGATAGTAGGTATAGTCTGCCCCTAATTCCTTCTCTACAATGCTTTTCTGCAAAATGTGCCCAAGCTCATGGGCGGCAGGGTAAGAGCTTGAGCCGCTTTTAGTTGCTGGCATGAAATGACCACATTTTATATTTTCCCAAACGTCAGCTTTATAGTTAGCTTTAGAAAATAGCGTTTCAGCATTGAACGCTATTCGCCATGTACCGTTATATAATCTCGTATTTGCAACCCCGTTAATCTGCGAAGAAGTAATAACCAGCCCGTACTTTTTCAGGCTCTCATCAAGTATCGGTATCTTGCTCGCTATTTCGTTTATCGCTTTAACTTGGTTGTTAAACAGCGTAGGTGATACGCCCTTGACGTTTATCGCCTTAACCTTGCCATATCTGGTTGATTTAAGCGCATCGACTGTTGCGCTACCTGTCCACGTTTTACCGCTTAGCGCCCTCGGCTGTTTAGCTACTCCATACGCCTTTTCTCGCAATGGTTGACGAGGTAGCTTGTTCGCATTGACCCACGCTTTAAGCTCCCTCTGCTGCCGCCCCAAAACGAGCCTTCTTTGCACGTACTCAGGATTTTCAAGTCCAAGCCCCACCTTCTCCATCTGCGCAACGGTCGTTTTAGTCGCTCGAACCCTACGCTCTAATGCGCGTTGTCGCTGGGTTGCTTCGTAGTATTCGTCCGAGCTTTTGCCCCACTTCGCTTTTTCCGCCTTGAACTCACTGTCTGGTAGCTCGGTGATGTTCGGGAAATAAGGCTCAATCATATGGCGGCAGTTAATCCCCTTAAGCCCCGTAACGCTGCCGTAATCGGTCAGCTCGACCATACCGGGGTATTTAACGCCGTCAACAACAACCGCCCCATGGATTCCAAACGGTTTACCCTGCCACATAGCGTGAGAAGGTCGCGCTCCATAGTGCGTGGACGTGATAGCTAGCTCGTGCCCGTAGCTTTCCATTGCTTCAAGCGACATTCTGCCGCCCGCTTGACTCATTTCGGTAACCATAAGGCGGCGTAGTGCCACGTCTGGGCTTGTCGTGCGCCCACTTGAATCTAACCGTAAACGACTCTCCAAGCGTTCTCACGGCGTTAGAGAGCGCCTCATCGTATGACAAGCCGCCCTTCTGAATGCCTGTTATCGCTTCTGTTGATGCCTCATACCACGCTTTCTGTGCGCTTGCTGCCATAGCTAGGTTCTGCCGTCTGAGGGTCGTTACAAGCCCCGTTGTTAGCTGCTCGGCTGTTGTTTTAAGCCGCTTCTTTATTGTTTCTACGGGCTGAATCGGCTCGTCATAGTGCTTCTTCAAGTTGCTCAAATCGACTAAAGCCGCCCCCATGAGAGCGGCTATAACCTCGCTTGATAATTTATGTTCAATCACGGGTTCATGCTTTGCCTGTAGCGTATTCACACGCGTTGAAAGCTCGTCTTTTAGCTCAAGTAAAATAACCTCGTCGGACGCGTCCCAGATGCCCTGCTTGAGGTGTGATAGCAGCAGGGCAGAAAGCTCGGTCAGATACGCATTCTCAAGCGCAAGTACCTCGTTACATACTCGCTCAATGTCGCTCTCTCTTAATGCCACGGCTTACACCTCGAGCGGAGTTGTTAGCCCCGTATCAACCTGTGTAGCTGCCTTGGCGTCCTCCTCAGTGTAGCCTTGCCAGCGCACCATATAGCGCCACGGCTCAAGAAGTCCCGCTGCAACGTCCGCGCGGTCACGTTCTCGCAAGGTGTCCTCGTCTTGCATAATCGCGTCACCCATGACGACCTGTACCTGTCCCGTTAGGTCGGGGATGGCAGTTGTCCCAAGTGTGCGGTAAATGCCCGCTGCTGCTTCGATTAAGTTAGAGATAGCAGGCTGAATGATATGCTCATGCTTTCGAATTGTCCGCATCATCTCGGCGTTGTCGCTTGCAACCTGCTTAGCGGTAGTGATGTTGCCGCTCTGATCAAGCGCGTAGACTTTAGTTCCGAATCCAACACGTTTCCCAAGCATTTGCAATGCCGTTGAAAGCATCAAGCGGTCATCACTTGCTCGAAGATCGGGGTTGTACTCGAAAATAGCCGCCTTTCCGTCATAGACGCTCGATTCGGTTGCTAGGAAGAATTGCCGCCCGCTCATATAGGGCGCTTCATACGTTCCGAAATCGTTCTTCTTGAGCATGGACTCAGGCAAAACCAGCATCTTCTTGCCGAGGAAAATGTCATTTCCCACTGCGTCAAACGCCAGATCGACCGTCTCTAGCGCCCCGATAGCGTTATCAAAGAGCGCAATACCCATAGGCGAGTAGTCCCAGTAAGGATTATCGAGCGCGAGGCGGATAATCTGAAACGTTGGTTTCTGCTGCTTAGTGTCTAACGCCTCATAGGCTTGCAAAAATCCCTCAGGCTCGAATTGCTTACCGCTCGAATCAAAGAAGCCGCAAAACACCTGGTAGTTACCAGTCATATCATCAGGGCGATGAACCTCTATCTGGTGGCACAGCTCGCCCTTGATGTAGATAGGGGACACGAACGCACAATGAGAGCATCCCAGCTCGTCCCACACAAGCGGAACAATCGAGCGCGCATCGTAGCGAATTGGCATAACCGAAAGCGCGTCAGATTGCCCTACCTTCGTAGCGTTTCTGATATGGAGCGCCCACGCTGCCGTACCTGTCGAACACATGCGCTTCATCGCAAGCGGAGCCTTGTCATTCCAGCTCGTTACTCGCAGCCATTTCTCAAGCCACGTTGTCGCTTCCTGCTCGTTGTCAGGGTCAATCAACGAAACGGTAGCCTTCTCGTTGTATAACAGGCTCGCCATGTCGGTGCATACCATGTCGGCGGGAGTGCAGGAGCGCAGCCTAACCTCGTTCTGTTTCCCGTTCTCGTCCCTCTCGACGCGGGTAAAGAAATCGGCTTCACACATCATATAAGACCACCAAAGGCTAATTCGGCTCGCTAGCGGTGTGTTAAGGCTTACGGCGGGGTAGCCCAGCTTTTCAAGCCATTCTGTAGCATTTGCATTAAAGGCGCTTGATGTTGTGCTCATATATCCTCACTAAATCGTGTTCTTGTCAGCTATCAGGTCAAATACGGCGTAGCGCACCGCGTCAATCGTGTGGTTATCTTTATCGGGGTAGCCCAGAAAGCGTCCCTCATCGTCCTCATCTGCCCTGTAGTGGGTAAATTCAGCCCACGTAAGCGGGCACTTCTTGCGGTCGATATAGATGTTCCCGCGCTTTTGCAGCCAACGGATACCATCAGCCACGGGCACCGCCTTTGAAGCTCCCTTGACGTTTACGCCCTCATGTCGCCATGTTGCTATGTCCTTAGCTCCTGCGGCATCGGCGCGTATCTCGTTCTCGGGTTTCGCCTTCAAGAACAGGGGCGCTCCGTCTTGCTTGAGCTTTATCCTGCCCTCTGTGTCACGCTCTGAGAGGCGGCGCTTGACCTCTTGAATGTTTGGAGAATCGAGCGTTTCAGTATTAAAAAGCTCGTCAAAGACATAAATGCTCGCGGTCTTACGGTCGTATGCCACGCGCAAGAACACGAACGGGTCTTGTTGAAAGCCCCAGTCAATACCGCAGCGCATCCACTTAAACGCGTTAATGTCCCCGTGGTTTATGTCCATGTCGTGGACGTTCTCGAATACACGTCCCGTCATCGTGATGCACTCGCCCATATACTCGTTTAGATATGCTTCTTCGTTGGTCGCTTTGAGCCTGAGCGCGTCCTTAATGAACTCCTCACCCAGCCATTCGGCGGGTACGTCAGGGTAGTTAACTGTGAAGCAGTAAGTGTCTAAATCCTCTAGGCTCTCTTCCCAATGCTGATTGCTCCAATGCTCAGCGTCAGGATGCGTGTTCCACATTCGAAGTGTGCGGAAGTTCGGAGCTGAACCGCGCTTGATAGTCTGCTCAACCTTACGAACCGCCTTCATGCTCTTGAACTGGTTAAACTCTTCCCAAATCGCGAACCCGATATACATATCAGGGTCGTCAAGCGCCAGTGACTTAGCTTTCTCAGGGTCATCAAGCCCGCGAAAAAGTATCTTTTGCCCCGTTGACTTACGGCGCAGCTCAAGCGGGTTATATGTCCATTCGAAATCGTTCTCATAGCCCAAACGGCGTACACTCGAAACCAGCGTTGCAAAGATCGAATCTCGGATTGTTGATTGAACTTGACGGAATGCAACGCCGCACAGCTTAGGGTCTTTAAGCATCAGCATAATGGCGGCTTCGGTAAAGATTGTTGACTTCAACCCGCCACGCCCGCCGCGTGCTTCATACGTCGAATGCCCCGCGTTCATGATGTCGCGCCAGATGTCCCAGTATGACGGCGGAACAAGTAGAGACGTGTCGATTATCGGGCGCGGGTTATCCTTCTCGTGCTGCTCTACCATCGTCTGAAAACGATGATTTGAAAGTGAAAACTCAAGCGGCATAGTACGCTCTAAAAGCCACGCTGAGGCTTTCCAGTCTTTATCTGCTGCCTTGGTGATGGTCTGCAAATGATGCGCCTTACGCTGCACCTCTGCTTTTTGTAAAGATTCACATAATAACCGCTGGTTGTCCGTTTGTGGGTTCTTTAACCACCGGTAGAAAGTCGTTTGAGAAATACCAAGATAGGAGCATACATCCTTGTTGTTCACGCCCGTTTTAATGAGCGCAGCGGCTTCCTGAATTGCTTCTTTTGTACACTTTTCCTTTGGCATACCCCGATAATGCCCAAGGTGTCACAAAATTAAGAAAACGGAGTAATATATAGCTCGCTGATAGGCGGATGGCTGCCTACCTCTCACAAAGGAGGTGGTCACCATGAACGATTTGATTCTGTTTTTAGAATTGATTTGTTTAGTGCTTTTGCTCGCAGCTGTAAATAAGCTCATTAAATAGCAAAAGCCACCCACAGCTAAGGAGCGGCTTACGCTATTTCTACTATTGCAGCCGCACCCGATGCCGCGGGTGACCGCCTATCGGTATTCTACAAAATCAAAAGACTTCCTTCAATAGTTTTATTGTTCAGGTAAAGCTTTCACTTTTTTAATCACAAATTGAGTTACGGGGTAAACAATTACTTCATAAGCTACTTTAGCAAGTCCATAAGTAATAATTGTTCCTGCGATAACGTACCAAGGCAGTACAAACGAAAACATGCATATATTAAAAACTGCTGCATCCGCTAACTCACCAGCAAACGTTGAAAGTACGCAACGGCGCATGAGATGTGGCTCACCGTCTCTATCATGCATAATCTGCATGATTTTAGCGTTTAAAGTAGAGCCTATTAAATAACCAGCAAAAGAGGAAAGACAAGCTCTAAAAGTTGTCCCTAAAACAGTTTCAAAAGCTGTTTGTTCGGTAAAAAATGGTGAGCCTGGCAGAGCTAAAGCAATTTGATATACCACAACAGCTAAAAGGTTTACGCCAAACCCAACAAAGATGATTTTGCGAGCGATTTGAAAGCCGTAACATTCGGCTAAAACATCATTAATAATATAAATAATAGGAAATACTATAAACATGCTTGTCCACGTAAAACCGAATACGTCAAGCGTTTTGCCTGTTGCAGTGTTTGCCACAATAAGGCAGCCAACATAAACACATGAGAGAATTAATAATAACGAAAGTTTTGATTTAGGCTTGATTTTCATTTTTCTCCTTAATCTTGATTTCCAGCCCATTGCGTATAATCTTTTCGGCATTTTTGAGCCGTATAATAATTGGCTGCCGTGCAGTTAATGGCTTTGGTTTCTCCTCTTGCCAGCTTGTCAGGTATGCGCATTCCATACCGATTTGCGGCTTCAACTACCTTCAAACAAGCCCTTCGAGCTTGTTTCGGGTTGATATTGCTTATGTGTACCTTGTCTAACGTTCCGAATCGTGCGGAACTTGTCCATGACGAACTATCCGCAGTGGTGCAGAATTGATTTCGTTCGAGCAAATACTTTTCAGTACAGCCCAAGAGATGAATTTTTATACCTGGTTTTTGCCGTTTTGCCATACGTGCAAGAGCGCATACAGTGTTTCTATAGGTCTTTGATTGTGCTATACGTAGCTCTGGCACGGATATTGCAAGGTAGTCTGTGAAATCTACTAACTCTCTAAACCCTTGTTCACCATCTTCTAAATGAAATACATTAATTATTTCTGCTTTAGGCATTATTTGACGCATCTCACGCCGAAGTTCCCAAGCAAATTCGGGGCTTATGAGCTTCTGACAGTCGCATTCTACAAAACTAGCCTTGATATTATTTTGCGTTGCAAAGGCGCATATTCGGTGCATCCACTCGCGCACAAACTCGGGGGTTTTCGGCGTTGTCTTATCAGCACCAAACATCATAGTGAACAGACCGCTGTCCATAATGACATGCTCAAAGCCTGCATCCATCTCGGCTAATCTGGGTACCTTCATATTAGAATCGCTAGATTTGTTCTTTATGAACGAGTAGCTGGTAAATAGCCTATAACGCACACCAGCCGCCTTTAACACAGCAATAGCGCGCTCATCATTGTCGTAACCAGCAAAATGAACTTTAACGTTACTCGGGTTGAAACTCATGTCCACACTCCGGGCATATTACTATCTTATTTGACTGCGATTCTTCCAGCTTGTTTTCCGTTGAAGGTTCTGGGCTGTCAAATAGCGAATCGGGATCGTAATCGAAACTTTCAAACCCAAAATCCTCAAAATCTAAATCGAGGTTCATTTCAAGTTCTTCAATGTCCAAATCGAGCGTTTCAAAGTCCCAACCTGTGTTCATGTTCAGCTGATTGTGAACGTGCGTATAAGCGCGTCTCTGCTCGTCTGTTAAGTGGTCTAGGCAGATAGTCGGGATAACCTCTAACCCCAGCTTAGACGCTGCTAGAACGCGTCCATGACCCTCTACGATCTCCATTTCACCGTTGGCGTTGTGCCAAATAGCAATTGGGTCATTGAAACCAAACTCTTCAATACTTTTGCAAATCTGATCTACCTGCTCGTTAGTGTGAATCTTTGCGTTGCGAGCGTAAGGAATGAGTGCGTCGGTGCGCTGCTCGGTAACGGTTAATTCTGGTTGCTGTTTCACCTGTCCTCCTAATGTCATCGGGTGGCGGCGAGAAGAGATAATCATTGAGGCAGTACCGCCACCCAACATCAACTATCTAACAGGTGTCACAAACGAGAAAACCCCGCCGAAGCGGGGTCTCACATGCGGTTTTATCTCCCTATAATGTCATCTATCGCGTCGCCTAAATCCTCTACTATCTCGTCAACCGCGTAATAAAGAAACGATGGGGCTTGCTCGATGGCTATAGGCATCTCGCTCAAGGCAAGCAAAATCTCGCGTAATCCCTTAAGCTTCTGCTCGGTCAAAACAAGTGTGTCGAGTGCGTCAATCTTTACCTTCATTATTAAGCCACCTCGCCCTTCGTGAGAAAATGATTGATGAAATACTGCTGACCTTTGCCCGTCACTTTAGGCGTTTTCTGGACGGTTATATGCCCGTCTGAGTGGGTGATTGAGGTTTCTTTCACCTCGAACAACTCTTGCTCCATCGAGCGTTGTGTGGGCATGTTGTAGCTCGAGCCTGTTTTCATCAGGTATCCGTTTTCACGCAGCCACCTAAACAAGCGGTTTTGCCCAATCTCTACGCCGTTTTGCTTGAGCAGCTTTGCGAGTTCGCCAACCAAAATTGACGTGTGAGAAGCCGCTACAGCATCAGCAAAGAGGGCTTTAGGCTGCATGTCGGCTATTTGTTGATTTTGGCGGTTGATAGTGTCTTGAGCGATGAGAACCGCACGCGCCATTGTCTCCTCAGGCGTTTCATCCGCCTTAGCGATCATATAGCCACCCGTGCGATGGATAGCTGGTAAGACTTCATGAGTTACCCAACGTTTGAAAGCTTTAGCCTCGGGCTTGCGGCTCACCAGAACGAGAGAGTACATTCCCGCCTCGCTGATAGCGTTCACTTTCTGCTCGCGTCCAATCGAATCGATGACCTTACTATTAGTAACCTCATCTTCATCGAGCTTCTGAATTGCGCGAGAGACTTGCGCAAGACCAAGAGCCTTGCAAACATCCTTTGCAATAAACCAAGGTTCATTATTCTTCTCGACAACTCGAATCTTCCCGAATTGCTCATTTTCGAAAACCTTGATATTCTGGTTCTGCATAGAAACCTCGTTTCTGTGTTGTTTTGGGGACATCCTTTGATTGTGGTTATGAGGGGGATGTCCCGTTTATTTTTCATTACCTTTGTTGAAGTCATCTCTAACAAGCTGTCGGATGTATTCCGTTCTACTTTCCTTGTTTTCGAGAAACTTCACTAATTCTGGTTCCGCCTTTCGGTTAAAAGCCACGCTTATTTTCAGCAACGTTTCCTTGTCGTATTTTTGTTTAGACGGATAGACCATTGTTCACCTCCTTTCGTAGTCATGACTATACTATAAAAACTCATGACCATAATCAAGAAAAAAATAACGGTCTAAGTTGAACTTAGGGCGTTTATCGACGATGGGGTAACGTTTTGTTCCCCCACGACATGTTCACGCCCTAGGTTGAATCTAGGGGTTGACACGAAAAAGGGGGCGGCGTTTCGCTACCCCCTCAAGCTCCCTACCTTAGTAGTTCCATTTCGCTAACTATTCCTTCCCCCTTTCTTTTTGGTAAACTTGTACCCGTGGTTGGCGGGAAGTTTTACCCTCCCGCCTTTTTTGCTTAGTCCCGCTTTTCGTGTCGTCCGCGATGGCGGGGCTTTTTGTTTTCCATTAACCATAGCAACAAGCCTGATGCTATGTTCGCAATTAGCGTTAGCCCTGATGAAACCAAAAAAGCCGCCAGCCTTTTACGACTAGCGACTTTTTCAGGGCATAAGCGGCGAGCAAGGTCAGAAAGTTCAGAAAGGAAAGAATAACGATCAGGAGGTGATACGTGCATCAAGGGTAACTCGCCGCTCTGGTTATATATTCTCGCTAGTGTCACTTACCACTGTCCGCGCTTGTTTGCCGCCAGTCTTTCTTCTGCTGCCCGTCTAGCTTTGCGTGCGTAATACTGCTGCCTGTCTCGCGCTTTGTAAAGCGCAACCGCCTCTCTGCACTTATCGCAGCTACACCGCTTTGCAGGGGGCAACTTAGCCGCCGTAAACGTTCCATGGTACTTACTGTTAGGGTCTTGCAGGCTCTCATGCACTCGATCAATGTACTCAAATCGGTAGTTCGGGTTTTCACGTTGTGAGCGTTTAGCGCAATGCCTGTATTTTTCAATGACCCTCGTACTTGGGTCATAAAGCGGCTGCTCGTCTTGCTTGGTTTTGAGCGCAGAACGGCATGATTTCCCGTAGATTTTCATTCCTGCACCTCCGCGCCGCAGTTCGGGCAATATTTTGCCGCTTCGGTTAGGTGTTGTTCTTCGCCGATATGAACATCAATTTCGAAACCACAATTCGGGCAACAAAAAGAGTCGCACACAGCATCAACGTAACCTATACCTCGGTCTTTTGGCTTACACGTCGGTCGGTCGATGAGGTTGGCTAGGCGCTCAACGATGTTGATGTAATTGCCCTTTATGAGGTTGCCGCTCTCCTCCACCGAACCTGCGATGTTGCGATAAGTCACGTTGCCGCACCGAATGGGATCAACGTCACTCTTGTAAAACTCCTCGCGCTTGCGCATGCACCAGATGATTTCCAGCAGCTTCTTCGCCACGCGCCTGCGCTCTTCGTCGTTAATCATCGTTGACTACCTCCGCTCCACAGTTAGGACAGTAACTATATGGCTTGTCATGTATATCTTCAAACCATCCGTATGAGCACCTAGAGCAGCTCTTGCACACATGGGATT
>OLPR01000524.1_pt1 | contig 35108 bp, 26 predicted proteins | sample 1672761 | NCBI WGS metagenome assembly OLPR01 (sample SAMEA3136721, study PRJEB25190) | human gut metagenome | biome: human gut; feature: human-associated habitat; material: faeces | place: Austria | collected 2013 | reverse complement strand
GAATCTCACAATGACAGCGCAGTGGCGATTGCGGAGCATGTTGCAGGAAGCGTGGAGGCATTTGCAGAGATGATGAACCGGAAAGCCCTGGATCTTGGATGTAAAGATACGCATTTTGTTACGCCCAACGGCCTGGACGCCCGGGACGAAAAGGGAGTTCATTCTACTACAGCAAGAGACTTGGCTGTAATTATGAAATATTGTATCCGTGGTTCAGAAAAGAAAGAACGGTTTCTGGAAATCACAAGAACCAGAAGTTATACCTTTTCTGACGTCGATGGAAAAAGACAGTTCTCCTGCAGTAATCACAATGCATTTTTAGACATGATGGAGGGAGCGCTGTCGGGAAAGACGGGTTTCACCGGGGATGCCGGATACTGTTATGTGGGCGCTTTGGAAAGTGAAGGAAGAACTTTCGTTGTAGCTCTGCTGGCATGTGGCTGGCCTAATAATAAGGGGTATAAATGGTCGGATACCAGGAAGCTGATGTCTTACGGGATGGAAAATTATCATTATCGGACACTGCGTACCGGCCTTTCTGATACTTACATAGAAGTAAAGGATGGAATCCCGGAGAATGGCCGGGTGAATGAGAAAGCTTATGTAGAAATATCTGTGCCGGAGGAAGAATGGCAGGCCCTTCTGAAAGACACAGAAGAGATCAAGGAATATTCTGAATGGAAGGAAAGCCTGGATGCCCCGGTGAAAAAGGGAGAGAAGGTGGGGAGTATTCGTTATTTTCTTGGCGATACGGTGATAAAAAGTGTGGAAGTAAAGACGTGCAAAAGTGTTTATGAGAGAACATTTAAATGGTGTTTGGCTCAAGTGGGGAAATGTTTCACTCTTTTTGCAGATTAAAATAAATCAATAAAAATGATTAATATCATCACTTTTCTTTTCCTATACGATATGTTAGGATAGTAAAGAATAAAAAAAGACAATAAATTTGATAATTATTCATCTCGTTTGTGGAGTGATTGTCGGATAAAGATAGAAGGAGAGATTATTTATGAAGAATTGTGAAAAGTACGAAAGACAATATTTTATGCCGCCGGAAGTTACTTATGACTGGGTGAAAAAGGAATACATCGATAAGCCACCGATTTGGTGCAGCGTTGACTTAAGAGATGGTAATCAGGCGTTAATCGAGCCCATGAGCTTGGAGGAGAAGCTGGAATTCTTCCAGTTACTTGTGAAGATTGGATTTAAAGAAATCGAAGTAGGATTTCCGGCAGCTTCGGAAACGGAATATCATTTCCTGAGAAAACTGGTTGATGACAATCTGATCCCGGACGATGTGACCATCCAGGTGCTGACCCAGTCGAGAAAACATATAATAAAGAAGACTTTTGATTCCCTGGCAGGAGTCAAGAAAGCGGTCGTACATCTCTACAACTCCACATCTCTGGCACAGAGAGAGCAAGTATTCCGCAAAGAAAAACCGGAGATCATCAAGATCGCGACTGACGGTGCACAGCTGTTAAAAGAATACGCAGCAAAATATCCGGAGACAGATTTCTCTTTCGAATATTCTCCCGAAAGCTTCACGGGAACCGAAGTGGATTTTGCAGCAGAGATCTGCAATGCCGTGATAGATATCTGGGAACCGACTCCGGAAAACAAGGTGATCATCAATCTGCCATCCACAGTGGAAATGTCCATGCCACACGTATACGCATCGCAGATCGAATACATGTGCGAACAGCTCCACAACAGAGAAAACGTTATCGTGTCACTGCATCCACATAACGATAGAGGAACGGCTGTAGCTGCTGCAGAACTGGGACTTCTGGCCGGCGGAGACAGAATCGAAGGAACCCTCTTTGGAAACGGAGAAAGAACAGGAAATGTGGATATCGTAACGCTGGCAATGAACCTCTTTGCACACGGCGTAGATCCGGAGCTGAACTTCTCCAATATGCCGGAAGTCGTAGAAAAATACGAGCAGTACACCGATATGAAAGTGCCGCCTCGCCAGCCGTACAGCGGCAAACTGGTCTTTGCCGCATTTTCCGGATCCCATCAGGATGCTATTTCCAAGGGCATGCGGTGGCATAAAGAAAAAGGCCTGCGGACCTGGTCCGTGCCGTATCTGCTCATCGACCCGAAAGACGTGGGCAGAGAGTACGAAGCCGATGTTATCCGGATCAACAGCCAGTCCGGCAAGGGCGGCGTAGCATATATCCTGGAGCAGAACTTCGGATACTCGATTCCTTTGCAGATGCGGGAAGAGATCGGCTACATGGTCAAGGATCTATCCGACAAAGAGCATAAAGAACTTTCACCGGCAGAAGTATACCAGGCCTTCGCAAGAGAATACGTCAACGTGTTCGATCCGATCGACATCACCGACGCCACATTCATGAAGGCTTCTGATTATAAATCAAACGACGGCATGATTGCTAAGATCAAGGTTCGGATCAATGACGAAGAATACGAATTCGAAGCAGTCGGCAACGGTCGTCTGGACGCGATCAGTAACGCACTGAAGATGACACCGTACACCTTCGACTATAAATTCGTGACTTACTCGGAGCACGCACTTTCTGCAGAATCCAGTTCCAAGGCAGCTGCGTATGTCTGCATCGAAGACAGCGACGGCAACCAGTTCTGGGGCGTAGGACAGCACGAGGATATCATCCTGGCGTCCGTCAATGCACTGGTGAGTGCCCTCAACCGCCAGAACAAAAAAGATCATTTTGTAGAATAGCGGAAACATGGTAAAATAGACAAGAATACAGGAGGTAACAGATCATGGCAATGACAATGACACAGAAGATCCTGGCGGCGCATGCCGGACTGGATCATGTGGTACCGGGTCAGCTGATCCGGGCAGATCTTGATATGGTGCTGGGTAATGATATCACTACACCGGTAGCCGTTAACGAATTTGAAAAAGCCGGTTTTGACGGTGTGTTTGACAGAGAAAAGATTTCTCTGGTCATGGACCACTTCACACCGAACAAGGACATCAAGGCAGCGGAGCAGTGCCTGCAGTGCAGAACTTTCGCAAAACGTTTTGATGTAAAGAATTTCTTCGACGTAGGACGCATGGGGATCGAACATGCACTTCTGCCTGAACAGGGTATCGTAAAGGCTGGAGACTGCATCATCGGAGCAGATTCACACACTTGCACCTATGGCGCACTGGGCGCATTTTCCACAGGCGTGGGAAGCACGGACATGGCAGCCGGTATGGCTACCGGTCAGGCCTGGTTCAAAGTACCGGAAGCAATCAAATTCAATTTGACCGGCAAGCTCAACGAAAACGTAACAGGAAAAGACGTGATCCTTCACATCATCGGTATGATCGGCGTGGATGGAGCACTTTATAAATCCATGGAATTCATGGGAGAAGGCCTCAAGAGCCTCTCCATGGAAGATCGTCTGTGCATATCCAACATGGCTATCGAAGCCGGTGCTAAGAACGGCATTTTCATGGTGGACGAGATCACCGAAAACTATATGACAGGCAGAGCACAGGGAGAATGGAAAGTCTTTACACCTGACGAAGATGCAGAGTACATTGCAACGTATGACATCGATCTGTCCCAGCTGAAGCCGACGGTTTCCTTCCCGCATCTGCCGGAAAACACGAAGACTATCGACGAGGTAGGCGACGTACCGATCCAGCAGGTCGTTATCGGCTCCTGCACCAACGGTCGTCTGGAAGACATGGCACTGGCTGCCAAGATCCTCAAAGGCAAAAAAGTACATGATGATGTAAGAGCTATCATCATTCCGGCAACGCAGCAGATCTTCAAAGACTGCATCAAGGAAGGCTACATGGACATCTTCATCGACGCCGGATGCGTTGTTTCCACACCGACCTGCGGGCCATGCCTGGGAGGTCATATGGGCATCCTTGCAGAGGGTGAACGCTGCGTGGCAACTACCAACCGGAACTTCGTAGGCCGTATGGGTCACGTAAAATCGGAAGTATATCTGGCCAGCCCGGCAGTCGCTGCAGCATCTGCCATCACCGGCAAAATCAGCGGACCGGACGAGATCATGTAAGGAGGGAACAGGATGAAAGCACACGGAAAAGTACATAAGTACGGGGATAACGTGGATACCGATGTTATCATCCCGGCAAGACATTTGAATACATCAGACCACAAAGAACTGGCAAGCCACTGCATGGAAGACATCGACACGGAGTTTGTTAAGAAGGTAAAGCGGGGCGATATCATGGTCGGCGGAGAAAACTTCGGCTGCGGTTCTTCCAGAGAACATGCGCCGATCGCTATCAAGGCCTCCGGCATCGATTGTGTTATTGCAAAGACCTTTGCCCGGATCTTCTACAGAAATGCTATTAATATCGGACTGCCGATCCTCGAATGTCCGGAAGCCAGCGAGAAGATCCAGGACGGCGATGAGGTTTCCATTGATTTTGACAGCGGAGTGATCACAAACGAAACAAAAGGTGAAACATACCAGGCTCTGCCGTTCCCTGATTTTATCAAGGACATCATGGCCAAGGGCGGTCTGATTGCCCAGATCTCTGGAAAAAATTCATAAGACGAAGAGCCTGAAAGGAGAATAGAGATGAATTATAAACTGGCGGTCATTCCCGGCGACGGCATCGGTCCGGAAGTCGTGGAACAGACCTTAAAAGTTCTGGATAAAGTCGGAACGAAATTCGGACACACGTTCGAATACACAAAAGTACTGGCAGGCGGCTGCGCCATCGATGAGAAAGGCGAATGCCTCCCGCAGGAGACCATTGATATCTGCAAAGCCAGCGACGCAGTGCTTCTTGGCGCCGTAGGCGGCTGGAAGTGGGACACTCTCCCAGGTGATCAGCGTCCGGAAAGAGCTCTGCTGGGGCTGCGAAAGGCTCTGGGGCTTTTCGCAAATCTCCGTCCGGCACTGCTGTTCGATGAGCTGGCTGAGGCGTGTCCGCTTAAACCTGAAATCGTAGAAGGCGGGCTGGATATCGTCGTTGTCAGAGAACTGACAGGCGGCATCTACTTCGGTGAAAAAGGAACGAAAGAAACGGATCTGGGTCCGGCTGCCTATGATGTAGAGCAGTACGCAGAAGAAGAAGTTCGCCGCATCGCGGAAGTGGCATTTGATATGGCTATGAAGAGAAACAAAAAAGTTACAAGCGTTGATAAAGCCAACGTTCTCGAAAGCTCCCGCCTGTGGAGAAGAGTAGTCGCAGAAGTAGCTGAAAAGTATCCGGAAGTAGAGTTGAACAACCTTTATATCGACAATGCAGCGATGCAGATGGTCCGCAATCCGAAGCAGTTTGACGTGATCGTGACTAGCAATATCTTCGGCGACATCCTTTCCGATGAAGCCAGCATGATCACTGGATCTATCGGTATGCTCCCGTCAGCAAGTCTGGCGAAGGGCAACTTCGGCATGTACGAGCCGGTACACGGATCTGCTCCTGATATCGCAGGACAGGATCTGGCGAACCCGATGGCTACCATCTTGTCGGCTGCCATGATGCTGCGTTATACTTTCGGCCTTGGAAAAGAGGCGGACGCCATCGAAGCGGCTGTAAAGAAAGTTCTGGCAGACGGCTGGAGAACGCCGGATATCGCCAAAGAGGGCGAAGAAGCGATCGGCACGGCAAAGGCTGGAGATCTGATCGCGGCAGAAATTTAAAAAAGGCAGGATTTCCCGCAACTGATAAAAAGCCTCAAGGTATTTACTTACTTATTCCTCACTGTCCTATGGACAGATGCGGAATCGTTCACAAATACCCTGGGGCTTTTGTGATGTAAAATAGGAAGTTTCAACAAAAAGTCGCTTGAAAAAGTTTGGATTTTCTTTGTAAGTCGCTTGAAAAAATTTATATCCATGGATATACTATATAACAAAGGACAAGGAGGTGACCATCCATGCTGAAAAGGAAAATCGAACAAACGCTTTTAGAATGGAAAAATACTGCAAATCGAAAACCTCTGATTGTGAAAGGTTGCAGACAGTGCGGAAAAACATTTTCTGTTTTAGATTTTGCCCACAAAAATTATAAAAATGTAGTTTACTTGAATTTCTTTGAAAACCCAGACTATGCGTCTGTATTTGCTGGCTCTTTGGAGGTTGATAATATTGTTATGATGCTCACCGCTTTGCTGGGGAGCACTGCGGTTTTTGAAGCTGGGGAAACTGTGTTGGTCCTGGATGAAATTCAGGATTGCCCAGAGGCAAGAACCGCCTTAAAATTCTTTCGGATCGACGGACGATACGATGTGATCGGAACGGGTTCTTTGTTGGGTGTCAAGGGATACGGTAAAGAGCCAAAGTCCATCCCGGTAGGATCTGAAACAGTAGTTGATATGTATCCACTGGATTTTGAAGAGTTTCTCTGGGCCAATGGTATTACGGACGGCATTATTGATATGCTTAAAAAAAATATGGACACAGAATCTCCCGTACCGGAAGCACTCCATAATCGTATGCGCCAACTCCTACTGCAGTACACAGTTGTAGGTGGTATGCCAGATGCCGTACAAACTTTTGTAGACACAAAGCGAATGGATGAGGTTTTGCAGATTCAACGGGATATTGTTCGCTCCTATGAAGATGATATGGTAAAGTATGCAGAACGAAAGGATAAGTCTAAAATCAAAGAGTGTTTCCAATCGATACCTAAGCAACTCAGTAAGGAAAACAAAAAATTCCAGTATTCTGTGGTCAAAAAAGGCTCCACCGCTTCCAGATATGCTGGCAGCCTGCAGTGGATCGAGGATGCGGGAATTATTTCTCGTTGCTACAATCTCTCCATTACGGAGCTGCCTTTGGATGGCAATGCAAAAAAAGATTGTTTTAAAGTTTATATGTGTGACTGCGGCTTATTTGTCAGTATGCTGGAAGATGGCACACAGTATGACATTCTTCAAGGCAATCTCTATGGATACAAAGGAGCTATCTTTGAAAATCTGATTGCGGATATCTTTAACAAAATGGGCAGAAAGCTCTATTACTTTCATAAAGACAGCGGGCTGGAGGTGGATTTTTTGATTCGTTATCACGGAGAATGTGTACCGGTAGAAGTCAAGGCCCACACCGGCAATACCAAAAGCACAAAAACCATTTTGCGGCATCCGGAGAAGTATCATGTGCACCAGGCTATTAAATTAGGCGACTATAATCTTGGTCGCAATGGGCAAATCTTGACCCTTCCACTTTATATGGCATTCCTGCTAAAAAGCTTTTGAAGAAAACCAAATTCTAACTGATAGGAACTCCGATTATGTTTTGACAAATTAGGTACAGAATGATATACTAAGTTTGCATACTACGAGGAAAGGAGCGATTTTATGTTGATCATCAAGGAAGTCGAATATGCGGTCATGATACTTGACGAACTCTATCACGAGAGCCCTCTGTCTGCTGCTGCGCTTTCGACTCGGAGAAACATACCATCCCCTTTTATCTATCGGGTACTCAAGAAGCTTGAAGCACGGGATATCCTGGAGATACGACGCGGTCCTAAGGGCGGATATTCTCTCAAGGCTGACTGCGAGAAGCTGACCCTTTACGATGTGATCTGCGCATTCGAGAATACTTTTATCGTGACCGAATGTCTGAAATCCGATTACGAGTGTGTTCACAACAACGATTTTAACTGCAGGATGCATCGGCAGTTCGCCTGGATCCAGCATCTGCTGAAGGAAGAATTCCAGAAAGCCAATCTGTCATCCTTGCTGGAAGAAGATCCAGAATAGGAGCAGACCCGAATCAAAAACTATTTGAAAAAAATCATAAATATGTGCTAAAATAATCACGTTGAGTAGCGAAAGCGTAAGTCCAGACAAAAGGACTTACGCTTTTTTTCATATATGTGCTTAGGGCACGTAAAAACTGGCTTTTTCAAGGAGGAATCATTATGAAATCAGAAGAAACTACTGCAAAACCGCTGGTCGTCAGCATCCTGTCTCTGTCACTTTTGACCGTGATGGCAGGAGCGGCGGTCGCGCCGGCTTTAGGCGTGATCCAGGAATACTTTGCAGACAGTTCCCCGGTACTGGTGCAGATGATCATCAGCATCCCGGCAATTTTTATTGTTATCACCAATAGTATTTTCCCGCGACTCTGTAAAAGATTCGGAGCGAAGGCCCTTACAATGATCGGTCTGCTGTTATATACCGTTGGCGGCTGCATCGCCGGAGCATTCAGCCAGATCGTTCTGGTGCTGATCATGAGAGCTTTTGTCGGGATCGGCGTTGGCGTCATCATGCCTTTATCCACAGGGCTTTTGTCTTTCTATTTTCCACCTGAAAAACAGGCAAAGCTGATGGGATATTCTTCTGCAATGAATCAGATGGGTGGCGTGGTGGCGACCCTGCTTTCTGGTGTTCTGGCAACCATCAGCTGGCGGCTCAGTTTCCTTGTGTATCTCATGGGGTTTTTCAGCATAATACTCTGCGTGATCTTCGTGCCCAATGACAGGATCCACAGAAGCGAAGAATCTGCTGTCGATAGAGAATCCGACAAGTCTGCAGTTGCCAGAGCCGCCGAGGAGTCTGCGTCCCCCGACGACAAAGGCGTATTCCGACAAAACTACGTTTATATCATAGCCATGTTTCTGCTGATGACTACATTTTTTCTATATCCCGCCAACTTTGCCATGGAGACGGTTCAGGACAGCGTGATCCCGGCCAGATACATTGCATCGATCATGGCAGGGGCGGATCTCATCGCCTTCTTCGGTGGTCTGCTGTTTGTTGCATTGAAGAAGATCTGCGGCAGATTCGCAAGATTTCTGGCTCCGCTTTTGTTTCTTGCAGGCTACCTGCTGCTGATCCTTGCGGGAGGATGGTTTGGCGTGCTGGCAGGATCCGCCTGCATTGGATTTGCCAATGGCGTCGGGGTGCCGTTTATCATATTCGAGGCTTCCGTTAGAGCTGGCAAAGCCGCAGCAACCACGGTTATGCCGTTGATTTCTGCGGCTTTGTATCTGGCACAGTTTCTCTGTCCTATCCTCATGTCGATCGTGCGTATGTTGTTTGGCAGTGCCGTTTCACATCTGCCTTATTGCTTCGCTGTTGTTCTTGCGGTCTTTTTCTGCTTTTGGTCCGTGCTGATCCCATCCGAGAGGGCGACCCGGTAGGGGCGCCCGGTCTCCGGTTACGCAAACAGCAGCTCCCCGTAAGTCGGGAACGGCCAGAAGTCAGACGCTGTGTTCTGTTCCAGTTCATCAATAGTCAGGCGGATGCTTTCCATCATCGGTGTTTCCCTCCTTATCTCTTCCTTTCTGCGGTCTATTTCCCGCTGTGCCCGTAGTTGGAAAGAACGCGCGCGCTTGGATCACTGACATCGCAGCCTTCCCATGATTTATTAGGCATCCAGAATCCGGCGATCATTTCCGCCTGCCCTGGATAATATTTTTCAAAAATCTCCCGATACATCAGGGATTCCTTTGTAAACGGAGTCGCATGATAGCTGTATTTCTGACAGCCTGATTCCAGTTCTTCGTCGGAGTACCGCCCTTCGGCATACTCCTTCAGATGATCCACAAGAGAATGACCCACAGCATCGCTGAAAGCCGCCTTTTCACGCCATAAAATCGTTGCCGGCAGGTAATCTCCCTCGAATGCTTTGCGGAGCAGGTACTTGCCCTTACCGTAGGTGTTCATCTTCTTTGCCGGATCGATGGCCATGACGGTACGGACAAAGTCCAGATCGCCGAACGGAACCCGCGCTTCGATGGAGTTTGCGCTGATACACCGGTCAGCCCGAAGCACATCGTACATGTGAAGCTCGCGGATGCGCTTTGCAGATTCTTCCTGGAATGCGTCAGCATCCGGTGCGAAATCCGTGTATTTGTAGCCAAACAGTTCATCGGAGATCTCTCCGGTCAAAAGAACGCGGACATCTGTGGTTTCCCGGATCTTTTTGCAAAGCAGATACATACCCATACTCGCTCTGATCGTCGTGATATCATAAGTTCCCAGGATCTCGATAACAGTCTCCAGCGACTCCAGGACATCTTCTTTTGTGATGATGAATTCCGTATGATCGCTGCCGATAAAATCAGCTGCTTCCTTTGCATATTTCAGATCGATGGCATCTTCACTCATTCCTATCGCAAAGGTGCGGATCGGTTTGTCCGGCATAAGCTTCTGCGCGATAGCACAGACCAGAGAGCTGTCCAGTCCGCCGCTTAAGAGAAATCCCAAAGGAGCGTCAGCATCCAGACGTTTTTGAACGCCTTTGATCAGCTTGTCCCGGATCTGATCACAGATCTCCGGCAGCTTCCTGTCCGCCAGAGCGGCCTTTGCAGAAAGATCGACCTGAGACGGATCGCAGTAGCAGTGAAATTGTCCATCTTTATAATAATGTCCCGGAGGGAATGGCATGACCCTGCTCGTCAGCTTCTGGATGTTTTTCGGCTCACTGGCAAAGAGGATCGAACCACCTTCTGTATACCCGTAATAAAGAGAACGGATCCCAATGGGGTCTCGCGCAGCGATAAAGGAATCTTCCTGTGCATCATAGATCACCATGGCGAATTCAGCATCTAACAAGGCAAACATTTTAGTGCCATACTCGCGATACAAAGGGAGGACGATCTCACAGTCGCTGTCGGAAGTGAAGGCATAACCCTTTGCCTCCAGATCACGTTTCATTTTGCGAAATCCATACAATTCTCCGTTGCAGATGGAATAGCTTCCATCCAAACAGAACGGTTGCATACCGGTTTCATCAAGATCCATGATGGCAAGTCGATGAAATGCGCAGACCCCTGATCCGAACTGAAGGACCTCAGACATATCAGGTCCTCTCGATTTAGTCTTTTCGAAGCCTTCTGTAAACTTTGGCAGAAAAGCTTCGCTTTCTTTCTCTGTTAATGTTCCAACGTAACACATGATCGAACACATAATAGTACCTCCTTGTGGCATGCGGTGTGAAGTGTTATAAAAAAGTGGCTACTCATCCTATAAATCCATAGGACGAATAGCCACTGATCCGCGGTGCCACCTATCTTGAGTTCGCGTGTATTTTAAACCCCTCTTTTTCCAACCTGACAGTTGTATCGGCTGTGACGGGCCGAGCCCGGATCCCTTACTTGCTGATCGCTGCAGTACATATCGGGGCGTCCCGGCTTCAGCACATGCTGCAATGCGTTCGGTTCACAACTCCGGAGTGTTATTCTCACAGATTCATACTGCCGGGTTCGCACTGTCTCCGGCTCACTGGGAGTGAACTTCTGTGGTACTTGTCTCCATCAAAGTCTTTGCAATGTTTAATTTCGGTCTTATTGTAACAGGGAAAGCCTAGGATGTCAATAGGATTCGCAGAGTGTTTTGTGACGCAAGAACAATATATTGTCCGGAAATTGTGGTTTGTAACTAATTACATCGGTGCAAAATGAAGGATGTGTGAATTTTTTTAATATTAAAACATTCTTAATACTTTCAAAGACCTTGTATGGTATAATAAACACCACAACAGGACACCATAGATGCTGATGTCGTTGCAATCCGTCCGTTAGCACTTCCAAAAAAGGAATGGTGAATAACATGAAAATTAAAAAATTAAAAAATATCACGCCTAAAATTCGGGTCCCACGCACCCTGTCTCCGAAGAGCTGGAAGCATGAGGCATCCGGGACCCAGGGCAATGTCACCTTGTTTGGAGTCAATATCTTCAGCTGCGGCTGGAAGCTGACGGGAAAAACAGCCAGGGTGCAACATCCAAACCACGGACATGACTTTAAGTTTCCAGTTTATTCTGTGGACATCGACGGAAGCCAGAAAGAATTTGCTGCCGGTCAGATGAACCATTCGGTCTGGAGTTTTTTCCTGCCGAAATATTAGATCCATACTATCGTATCAACAAAAGTGTGAAAAAAACTGCCCTAGGAGCCTGTGGCAGTTTTTCACGTATATCCGGCAAATATACATTTACAGCAAGTGCAGATCATGCATCACAGCACGATCTGCAATACGAAATACTCGCCTTCCATCGAGAAGTGACAGTTTCCGTTCAGCTTGCGGACAGCGTAGTCGATACTTTGAGTGCCAAGTCCATGACCAGGTTCCGTTGTCACAGGCATCCCGCCTTCAAAGCGAGGGGGCGTGCTGCAGGTGTTTTTCAGGGAAATCAGCAGCTTGTCACCGGATTCGATCATAGAAAGCCGAATGATCCGCTTCTTCGGATCCTGCACGGAACTCGCCGCGTGGATAGCATTTTCCAGTGCATTAGACAGAATCGAAGTCAAATCCACATCGGAAACGGTCAAAACTTTGGGAATACGTATTGTATGCTGAAAATCGATCCTGTTTTCCGCCATATCTGCTTCACAACAGGACAGGATCATATTGATCGTTTCGTTAGAGGAGTATTTTCTTCGCGTAGTTTTTTCGACTGAAGCAATTACCCGATGGATGGTTTCCTGCGCTTTTTCTGTCTCTCCATTTGAGATCTGATCCGATACAGTAGCGAGAAAGTGACGCATATCGTGGCGGAGAAGGGAGATCTCGTGCTCACTTCGGCGGATGGCAGTCATTTCTCTCTCGGACTGCTCCTGCTTCAGTTTCATAAAGCGATGATGATTCTCCGCTTCCTGTTTTTCCTCGTACTGTTTAAAGTAGATCGCGCAAAAAATCAAATAGGAAATACACAGCAAAAACGGCGGGAATTCTACTGTAATATGATTCCCGGCATACAGCAGCTTCGTGTATACGGTGGAAGCATAGTCGAAGATATAGTAGGATACAGGCACGATACCAAAGGAAATAAGGGAGGATGTCGGCTTGGACAGAAGCTTTGCGATCGGTGAAGCTACGTACTTCCACACCAATGGGGAAATAATGATCAAAACGATGATATACGTTATGTCCACGCTCCAGTCAGGGCAGTGGAATGTCTGAGGTATGGTTGAGATCCAGTTGCTGATCTGACAGCACAGGTACGCTGTGAGAACCGCCAGAACAGAAGGTGCCAGGCGGCATTTGAAGGCAAGTGTAAACAAAAGCACCAGCGGCATATGCGTCAACAATGGATAAAAGGCATATGTGACGGAGTCGCTTTGCAGTAAAAACAAGATGCACAGCACGATAAAATCGAGCGCAGAAAAGACGCTCAAAATCACAATGTTCTTTCGAGTCGGCGCGACATCCAGAAATGCTGCGGACACCCCGATGCCAAACAGCAGGGTCAGCAGATGCCGCAGCCCGTCCAGCAGCATCTCAGTCATTTGTGGTCTCCTTTTGAAACATGTATGCGAAATATACTTCTTTGAATTCTTTCCCGTATCCGCGAGCGATAGGCACCTGCATCCCGCTTCGCGTCCTGATCTGCGCAGTGTTAAAATGGTCCACCTGCGGGATAGAGACGATGTAGCTCCGATGGCATTTAAAAAAGCCGTTTTCTATGGTCAGAGGCTTCGCATAATTGGAGAAGGTCCCGAGCGCTTCCTGGACTTTTCCACTGCAAAGGTGAAAGATCGCCTTCTTGTTCTGTGCCTCCAGACATTCGATCTCGCTCAGATAGATCTTGTGATAGCCCTGGGGGATCTTGGCGATGATGTGGGGTGATTCTTCATCCTGCGGCGCTTTACAATCATCCAGAACGCTGCAAAGTTTTTCGTACTGCAAAGGCTTCAGCAAGTATCCGGAAGCTTTTACGTCGTAGGATTCGACGGCAAATTCCGGGGACGATGTGAGGAAAACGATCTTTACGGCAGTATTGGTCTCCCGGATGACATGGGCCAGCTCCATGCCGTTGAACAGAGGCATCATAATGTCCAGAAGAAGGACGTCAAACTGTTCCGTGCGACTGACCGTCAGCAGAGAATCCCCATTATCGAACAATTGCAGTTCTACCGTCAGATCCTGCTCTTCTGCCCATCGTTTCACTGCATGTTCTGCCTGCCCGAGAAAAAAATTATCGTCATCACAAACGGCTATCTTCAAACCATCCATCTCCCTTCGAATCCTTATACCTTTATTATACGCAAGGGTGGGGGCAGCCGCAATCAGATTCTTTTGCATTTCGCGCCCTGAAAACTACATTTCGCGCTTTTCTTCGTTTTTATGAGAATTTTGTTGTACAATATTGCGGATATAGAATAAAGAGAAAACATCTAATCCTAGCGCTGTCAAGTTTTGGACAGCATAAGACCCCTTACGAAAACGAGGCACCTGTGGAAACCGGGACGCCTCGTTTTTGCTTACGCGTTCCGGTATGTACAAATCGGAACGCAGCGACCGGATCTCTCGGATTTTACACATATAGGCCTACTTTTTCGCCACCGTCTATTCCACTCTTTCCTACTTTTCGTCTCTGTTTCCAAACATATTGACAATCCGCATGATTCCACGCTATAATAATGAAACATCACTAATATTTCCGGTTGAAAGATCCAAGAGAGACTGCTGTTTTTAAAACGAACGAAACCTCTGTGAAGACAAGAAACCCTTTTTAGGAAAAAATCTCCAACCTATGCTTTGCAGATCACAGCAGCGCCGAAGGGGCAAGAGCGAACCTGTTGATACAGGTACTTGAAACTCTCAGGCAAAAAGAATTGGATCCGGACGGACCTCTGGATTGTCATTTAGACAGGGAAAAGTGATCCCAGACAGGGATTATTCACCCTGTCTTTTTTTCATCATGGATCTATATCCGTGATGACAGGCTCGCAGAGTTCTGAAATTCTTCACACATTGCTGTAACAAAACAGGTTCTCCGGTCAACCTGGAAACTACCCTCCCTCCGACGGAGAACCTCCGATTGCAGCATACAGACTACAGACCCTTTATCACAACGATCATAAAAAAAACAAGGAGGCTGAACAATGGAATTGAAAACACCGCTTTACGACGCGCATGTAAAAGCAGGCGGTAAAATGGTACCTTTCGCAGGATACATCCTGCCGGTACAGTACAAAGCAGGCGTAATCAAAGAACACATGGCCGTACGGCAGGAAGCAGGATTATTCGATGTTTCTCACATGGGCGAGATCCTCTGCGAAGGAGAAAAAGCCCTCGAAAACCTGCAGCATCTGCTGACCAACGACTTTACAAATATGGTTGACGGACAGGCACGCTACAGCCCGATGTGCAATGAGCACGGCGGTACAGTAGATGACCTGATCGTATATAAAAAGGCAGATAACCACTACTTCATCGTAGTCAACGCTGCCAACAAAGATAAAGATTTCCAGTGGATGCTGGATCACCAGCTCCCGGGAGCTACCTTCACAGACGTGTCCGACCAGTATGCGCAGCTGGCTCTGCAGGGACCGAAAGCAATGGAGATCCTTCGCAGACTTGCGCCGGAAGACAAGATTCCGACGAAATACTACCACGCAGTATTCGACGGGGAAGTCGGCGGGATCCCTTGCATCATTTCCAAGACGGGATACACGGGAGAAGACGGTGTAGAGCTTTACGCATCGGCTGACCAGGCGGAAAAACTCTGGGATCTGCTTCTGGAAACAGGCAGGGACGACGGCCTGATCCCTTGCGGACTGGGCGCTAGAGACACCCTTCGTATGGAAGCAGCCATGCCGCTCTACGGACATGAAATGAACGACGATGTAACTCCGCTGGAAACCGGGCTCAACTTCGCAGTCAAGATGAAAAAAGACGACTTCATCGGCAAATCCGCTATGGAAGAAGCCGGCGCGCCGAAAATCAAGAGAGTCGGTCTTAAGGTCACCGGTCGCGGCATCATCCGTGAAGAACAGACTGTTTACGCAGAGGACGCCTCTGCTCCGGACGGCCGCAAAGAAATCGGTCACACCACTTCCGGCACCCACTGCCCATTCCTGGGCGAACCGGTAGGCATGGCACTGATCGACAAGGAATACGCTGAAGTCGGCACCAAGCTCATCGTTGACGTAAGAGGCCGTATGGTAGAAGTCGAGATCGTACCTCTGCCGTTCTACACAAGAGCAAAATAACATTATTATATTACGCATGATTTGAAAGGAGATCACTATCATGGAACTGAAAGCTGAACTGAAATACACGAAATCCCACGAATGGATCGCGAAAGATGGAGACGTTGCTACCATCGGTCTGACCGACTACGCACAGTCCGAACTGGGAGATCTGGTATTCGTAAACCTGCCGGAAGAAGGCGACGAAGTGACCGTTGGCGAAGCATTCGGCGATGTAGAGTCCGTTAAAGCGGCTTCCGATGTTTACTCCCCTGTAACAGGCACAGTAAGCGCTGTCAACGAAGAGCTTCTGGACGCACCGGAAAGCATCAACGAAGCACCGTACGATGCATGGTTCATCAAGGTAACTGACATCAGTGAAGAAGAAGAACTTCTCTCTGCTGAAGAATATGAAAAATTTGTAGAAGAATCCGAAGAATAAGCAAAGGCGGTGATCGATCAATGGGAAGCTATATCCCAAATACGGGCAAAGAGCAGCTGGAAATGCTCAAGAGCATGGGCTACTCCTCTATGGACGACCTGTTTGCTGCTATCCCGAATGACATGAAATTAAAAGACGGCCTTGATCTCCCGGAAGGAAAATCCGAACTGGAAGTCAGCCGTATCATGAAGGGAATCGCTGCAAAAAACAGAGTATTCACTTCTATTTTCCGCGGCGCAGGAGCATATAACCACTATATCCCTGCCGTTGTAGGCAGCGTCCTTTCCAACGAAAGCGTGCAGACAGCCTACACTCCGTACCAGGCTGAGATCAGCCAGGGTCTGCTCCAGTCCATCTTCGAATATCAGACGATGATCTGCGATCTGACTGGTATGGATGCATCCAACGCTTCCGTATACGACGGAGCAGAAGCGGTCGCAGAAGGCATCGCAATGTGCCGTGATAAAAAAAGAAGCAGGGCGCTGATTTCCGCAGCAGTCCTTCCCGCTGCCCTTGAGACCGTGAAGACATACTGCTTCGGTAACGAGATGGAACTTGAGATCATCCCTGAAAAGAACGGCGTGACCGATCTGGACTATCTGAAGGAACATATGGATAAATCCGTTGCCTGTGTTTACATCCAGCATCCCAACTACTACGGCAACCTGGAGGACGCAGAAGCTATCGGCGAGATCGTTCACGAATCCGGTGCAAAATACATCATGGGCGTAAACCCGATCTCTCTCGGCGTTCTGAAAACACCGGCAGAATATGGTGCAGATATCGCGGTGGGAGAAGGTCAGCCTCTGGGACTTCCTATGGCATTCGGAGGCCCGTATCTGGGTTTCATGGCATGCCGCGAAAAGATGATGAGAAAACTTCCGGGACGTATTGTGGGTCAGACGGTGGATGCCGACGGCAAGACCGGATACGTGCTGACTTTGCAGGCCAGAGAACAGCATATCCGTCGCGAAAAAGCATCCAGCAATATCTGCTCCAACCAGGCACTGTGCGCACTGGCAGTAGGCGTTTACCTGGCAGCTATGGGCAACGAAGGGCTGGAAAAAGCTGCGACCCAGTGCATGTCAAAAGCCCACTACCTGGCAGATCAGCTGACCGGAGCAGGCTTTGCAGTAGAAAACAAAGGCGACTTCTTCCATGAATTCGTCACCGTATCCAGCAAAGACACGGATAAAGTCCTGGCTGCTCTGGAAAAAGAAAACATCCTGGGCGGACAGAAACTGGACGATCACCGGATCCTCTGGTGCTGTACCGAAATGAATACAAAAGAAGATATGGATCTGCTGGTTCGTATCGCGAAGGAGGTGTAACCCATGCTGTTATTTGAGAAAAGCAGAGAAGGCAGAGGCTGCGCGATCCTTCCGGAATGCGATGTGCCGGTAGTCCTGCCGCAGGAAAAAGACGCACGGAAACAGCCGCTTCACATGCCGGCGCTTTCCGAACCGGAGCTTTCACGCCACTATACGGAGCTGGCTCACAAAACGAGAGGCGTCAACGACGGTTTCTATCCGCTGGGTTCCTGCACTATGAAATACAACCCGAGAGTCAATGAACAGATCGCAGCATTAGAAGGCTTTAATCAGATCCATCCGCTGCAGCCGCAGGACACTGTGCAGGGATGCATGGAAGTCATGGCTCTGGCAGAAAAATACCTTTGTGAGATCACCGGCATGGATCACATGACCCTCCAGCCGGCAGCAGGCGCCCACGGCGAGCTGACCGGTCTGCTGCTGATGAAAGCATATCATACCAGCAAAGGTAACACACATAAAACCAAGATCCTGGTCCCTGACTCCGCACACGGAACCAATCCGGCAAGTGCCGCCATGGCAGGATATACAGTAGTCAGCATCCCGTCCGGAGACGATGGCTGCGTAGATATCGAAAAGCTGAAGGAAGCTGCCGGTGATGATATCGCAGGACTGATGCTCACCAACCCGAACACAGTAGGGCTGTTTGACAAGAACATCCGCGAGATCACCCAGATCGTCCATGACTGCGGCGGACTCTGCTACTATGACGGAGCCTGAATGCTGTTATGGGTATCGTTCGTCCCGGCGATATGGGATTCGATATCGTTCATCTCAATCTTCACAAGACCTTCTCAACGCCGCACGGCGGAGGCGGTCCCGGCGCAGGCCCGGTAGGCTGCAAAGAAGAACTGGCACAGTTCCTGCCGTCCGTACTGGTAGAAAAAGATGGTGACGAGCTTCACTTCACCAAGCCGGAACACAGCATCGGCGAAATGAAGAGCTTCTACGGAAACTTCCTGGTAGTGGTCAAGGCCCTGACTTATATCCTGACCCTGGGCAGGGAAGGCATCCCGCAGGCAAGCAGCAATGCCGTACTCAACGCCAACTACATGATGAACCAGCTGAAGGATCTCTACACCATGGCATACGACGATATCTGCATGCATGAGTTCGTTATGAGTCTGGCAGACCTGAAAAAAGACACCGGCATCTCCGCGATGGATATCGCCAAGGGTCTTTTAGACAACAACATCCATCCGCCTACAATGTACTTCCCGCTCATCGTAGAGGAAGCACTGATGGTAGAACCGACGGAAACAGAATCCCGCGAAACTCTGGACGAAGCGGTAGCCGTATTCCGTCAGCTCCATGCACAGGCGGCAGCAGATCCGGAAGGACTGCACCACGCACCGACCAAAACTCCGGTAACAAGACTGGACGAAGTCGGTGCCGCAAGACATCCGCACCTGCGTTATCACTTTGAAGACTAAATAAAACATAAAGACGGCGGCTTCGTTGCCCTGAAAGGCGCGGAGCCGCCGTTTTTCACAGGAGTACTAATATTCATGATCGATAAAATCAACTACATTGAAAGCACCACCTATGATCCCTATGCCAATCTTGCCATGGAGGAATACCTGATGCTCCACTGCGGCGAGACCGAGTGCATCCTCTACCTCTGGCAGAATGAGCACACCATCGTTATCGGCCGCAATCAGAACCCATGGAAAGAATGTCATCTGACGCAACTGGAAGAAAGCGGCGGACATCTGGTGCGCAGACTTTCCGGCGGCGGAGCCGTTTATCACGATCTGGGGAATGTCAACTTCACCTTCCTGGTGCAAAAAGAAAACTACGACGTAGGGCGCCAGCTGGATGTTATCATCGGCGCCATGCGCAGACTGGGCATCCAGGCAGAACGCTCCGGCCGAAACGACATCCTTGCTGATGGGAAAAAATTCTCCGGCAACGCGTTTTACAAACAGAACAAATTCTGCTATCATCACGGGACCATCATGCTCAACGTAGACGTGACCAAACTGTCACGGTACCTCAATGTATCGGCGGACAAACTGAAGTCAAAAGGCGTTTCTTCCGTGAAAAGCCGTGTCACTAATCTGGTGGAATTCGTACCGGATCTGACCGTTGCGCGGCTGAAAGAAGCCCTGAAAGAATCCTTCGAAGAAGTGTACGGCCTAAAGGCCGGCATCCTGACAAAAGAAGATCTGGATCAGGATGCTTTGCAGAAAGGCAGAGACCGGTTCATCTCCTGGGAATGGCTCTACGGTCACAATCCAACCTTCGAAAACGAGATGTCCTTCCGCTTCGACTGGGGTGGCATAGATCTCTGTTTCTCAGTGGAAAAGGGCATTATCAAGGAAGCGGTATTCTACTCCGACTCCCTGAATCCGGAGCTGATGCTGGCGCTGCCGGAACATCTGACCGGAGTCATCTATCAGAAGGACGCTATCTGCAAAGCTCTCGCATCCCATGAAACGGCGGATCCGCAGGAACAGCAGATGCTTTCAGATATCCTGGAAGCTGTGAACGGCGAAGATTTTTAAAAGAAACAAGTTTGGGCTGCGCCCGAATGAAAGGCCGGGCAATCCCCGGAGAAAAGGAACGAAATTATGAGCAATTTTGATTTGATCGTCATCGGCGGCGGCCCGGGCGGCTACGTTGCTGCCATCAAGGGCGCGCAGCTGGGACTGAATACGGCAATCATTGAAAAGGACCGGTTTGGCGGCACCTGCTTAAACCGCGGCTGCATCCCAACCAAGGCGATGCTCCATGCGGCCGACCTGTATCGCGAAATCCTGGAGGGCGGCCGGTTCGGCATCCATGCGGAAAAAGTGACCGTCAACTACGGTGAAGTCCTGGACTACAAACAGGAAACCATCGACAAGCTGGTGTCCGGCGTAGAGCAGCTTCTTAAAGCCAACGGCGTGACGATGCTGAAAGGCACCGGTACCCTTCTGGCAAACCGCCAGGTGAAAGTCACCTTCGCAGAACCTGCGGAAGACGGCGCGACAGAAAGCTACTACGATGCAGAACATATCATTTTGGCAGGCGGTTCTTATCCTGCAAAGCTGCCGGTAGAAGGCATGGAGCTGGAAGGGGTCCTGACCAGCGACGGGCTCTTTGCATTAAAAGAGATCCCAGAAAGCCTGACCATCATAGGCGGCGGCGTGATCGGTGTGGAATTCGCAGAAGTTTTTTCAGCGCTAGGCTGCAAAGTCACCATCCTGGAAGCTCTGCCGAAGCTGCTGGCTAACCTGGATAAAGAAATCTCTCAGAATCTGAAAATGATCCTGAAAAAACGAGGCGTGGACATCCATACCGGCGCATCCCTTGCGAAAATCGAGAAGGATCCTGCCGGAGGACTCATCTGCCACTATACGGAAAAAGACAAGGACCAGTCTATATCATCTCAGTACGTGCTTTGCGCAGTGGGCAGAAAGCCAAACGCTGCGGGATTGTTCCTGGATCCGGAGGAATTTGCTGATATCGCGGAAAACTCTGCGGCACTTACGACCAAACACCTGGAAGCTGCGGCACAGACTGCTCATGACCTGGGTATCACCATGGAGCGAGGCTTCATCGAAACCGACGTCTACGGACAGACCGGCGCTCCCGGCATCTACGCCATCGGCGATATCGTAAAAGGCATCCAGCTGGCTCACGTGGCAAGTGCACAGGGGATCACGGCAGCGGAAAAGATCGCGGGACATACTCCGAACGTGGATCTTGCTATCGTTCCGTCCTGCATCTACACCAGCCCGGAGATCGCTTCCGTCGGCATCACCGAGGAAGATGCCAAGGCTTCCGCAACACCGGTGAAAGTAGGCAAGTACATCACCAGCGCTAACGGCAAATCCCTGATCTCCAAGGAAGAGAGAGGTTTTGTGAAAATCATCGCTCACGCAGATACCGGAGAAATCCTGGGAGCCCAGATGATGTGCGCCCGCGCCACGGATATGATCGGTGAAATGGCTACCGCCATCGCCAACAAACTGACTCCATTCCAGCTGCTCAAAGGCATGCGCGCTCATCCGACCTATAACGAAGCCGTCGGCGAGGCACTGGAAGAGCTGGAAGGCGGTGCGATCCACATGGCGCCAAAGAAAAAGAAATAGAAAAGACAAAAAAAGAGTGTTTCGAAGATATCGAAACACTCTTTTTTTTGCTGCTTTTCAGCTTCTTTAAAATTTCATCCCCCCTGTCTCGTTTTCTTGTTTTTTTCGCTGGACATTCCCTTAAGAGGATAGGTTATAATCGGTTTACTAAATTTTCTGAAATGGGGGAATTTTGAAATAATTAGGGGGGTACGTCCCCTTTTAGGAAAGGAGGAACCGAAACAACAGGCAACCACCAATACTTTACTGCAAAATAAAATCACAAAAAACGTTATTACAACCAACACATCATTTATTAAGAGAGGGATATTGTATGAAGAAAAAATTAATAGCTGGTATTCTGTCTCTGATCATGGCGGTGACACCTTTTGTGTCCCTGCCGGCCATATCCTATGCGGACAGCGGAACCTGCGGAGTCGAGCAGGGAAAAACTAAGATTTTTGAAGGCATGGCGACAGACGACAAAGACATTACCATTTGGAATGATAAAATGGCTGTATCGTTTGCAGTAGGCTCCAATAACTACTGGAACATGACCAAAGGAAGTATTCTGGATATCTGTGCGATCGATTCATCAGGTACCTGGGGACCGGATCTGGTCAACGATGTTGAACTTCTGATGGATTTATGGACAGCGACAGGTGCGTACCAGGGAGAAGACCTGCGAAATAAAGTCAAAGTCACACCCTCGCTGTCAAAAGATCAAAAAACGGTTACCGTTACATCAGAATATCAATACTGGGTGGCTGATCCTAACAAGGACGGCGTGAATGATGACGCACTGCCGCTTGAGATAAAACAGGTCTATACCTTGAAAGCCGGAGACAGCCATCTTTCTATGGAAACTACAGTAACAAATCCTAACGAGACTATTGACTACGGAAACGAAACTTTGAACTCTTCCGCTGCCGGAAAAAGCAGCACGGGGATGTTTTCCGGATACTCCATCAGCACCAATGCGGCCAATATGTTCGGCCCTTACGGCTACTATCCTGATACCAAGGCCACCGGGATCGCTATTGGAAATAACGAAAATGTAAAAGAGTATTTCGGAAAATTCGTTACAACGTACAAGGATGATTATGCCGTTTCTCTGATCATGGATCGTTCCGATTCCTACAAAGGTTCCTCCGGCTACAAGGATCTTTACATCAACCAGGTTCTTAAGGCAGGGAAATCCTACACCTTCAAGGGTGAAGTCCTCGTGGAAACCGCCAATTCTACGGCCTCCGTTCTGGATCGCATCTATGCACGCGACAAGATTAAAGATGACGATACGGCGATGGTAAGCGGAACCGTAAAAGATGAAAAAGGCAATCCTGTCGAAGGCGTAAACGTGATCGTAAAAAAAGACGGTAAGTACATGTGTACGACAAAATCCGGATCAGTAAACGGTGCCGAAATCGATAAACCAAAGACTATCGAACAGCCGATGGTATGGGCGATCACCGACGAGTACGGGAAGTATTCCTTCAAACTGCCGAAGACCACAAACAGCTTTGACGGAGAAGGTACTTACAAATATAAGCTAAAGCTGGAAAAAGCCGGGTACACATCCCAGACTACGCCCGAATTTGAACTCGACGGCGATAAAACACAGAACTTTACCATCAAGACAGGTGCACCTGTCAAATTGAGCGCCAAGGATCAGAATGGAAATGCGATCCCGTTCCGGGTAGAGATCTCAGGTGTGACCTATGAAAACAAATGTGCCGGGATCAGTACATATTTCAGTAATTCCGCAGACGAAGAAACGGATATAAAATTTAACCTGACCCAGGCAAAGGACGTGACCTTTACCGCTTCCTACGGGAAGAATTTCGAATCGAAGGCAGTCCCATACAAAAAAGATGTAACTGCGGACGGCATTGAATACACATTTGAGATCGACGAGATCGTTGATCCGAAAGAATCCGGATGGGTATCTATGGACAACCATCAGCATTCGAACTACGGCGATGGAGCAACGACTCCGAAGGATCTGTTCAACGCACAGATCGCCGCGAAGCTCCATTACAACCTCGTTGCGGACCACGATACGCGGATCAATAATATTCAGATGAAGGAGTTCTCCGACAAGATCGGAAGACCATACATCTCCAATATGGAAGTCTCTCCGGGATGGGGACACTGGGGCGTTCTCAACGTTGATTTCAGCAAAGAGGAAACAGGCAACATAGTTAACGCTTCTACCGCAACACCTCCTGAGATCATCAAAGCCGGACATGCAGCCAATGCTCTGGTAATCGTGCATCATCCGTATTCTGACTACGGATTCCTGCATAATCAGGACAGCGTTGCAGGCGGACATGCAGACGGCTGGAAAGATTTCGATCTGCTCGAACTGCAGTCGACGATATCATCCGACGGAAAGACACTGGAAGTTCTGGAAGAGCTCACTGCAGAGAACTACAAGAATATCAACCTCGATAAGCTCAGCAGCACTATCGCAAGTGCCGGGATCTCCCAGATGGATGCAAAAGCTCTCGTAACTGCATTTGCGTTCTGGAATGCCGGAGAAAAGAAGTATCTGAGTGCCGGTTCCGACCAGCATCAGGCGACAAATACTGCACTGTATCCAGGTATCATCCGACAGTACGCTAAAGTTGGAAAGGACAGTAAGGAAGCCACTAATGCAGATTCGAAGGCATACCTTGCAGCACTGAAAGATGGTCGTTCCTATGTTACCATGGGTCCGCTTTTCTTCACTTATGACGGAGAATCGTTCGGTGACACTATTTCCACAGATAAAAAAGCTCTGAAAATCGATGCTCAGGCAGTCAACGGTCTGGAAAAAGTCGTACTTTATCGAAACGGCGTAAAAGTAGAAACAAAGGAGCTGAAAGGCTCGACTGACAAACAGACGCTGGAATTCATGGTCGACTCTACGAATGACACGAAGTGGTACAGCTACGTTGCCATCGACAGCACCGGGAACTATGCAGTATCCAACCCGATCTGGGTGAGCGCCGAAGGCGGAACGCCAGAACCGGGCGGCGATTCTACCAAACCGGGCGGTCAGGGATCTATGGACAACGGCTCTGCTGACAAAGCCAAATCAAAGGGCTCCAATACCGGAGACAATACGCACCTGCTTCTGCTGATCCTTCTTATGATAGCCGCAGCTACCGGTGCAACGATCATGGTTATCCATAAAAAAAGACATAACGGATAACTGACAACTTCATCATAAAGCATGACTGGAGATCCGATTTTCGGATCTCCAGTTTTTATGCGAACCTGCAGTTCTTCTAATGAACTACAGCCATTATTCGCCTACAAAACTCCCGAAATCATTGTAATCCCCTGTCATTTCATGGTATAATTATTATGTATCTTTCTGCACTGGCAGAATAACCGGCAAACCCGCGTCCGCGGACTGTTTCGGAAATCCCGGCAGCACCCCGGCGATAGATAATAAAAGGAGAGTATTATGGAAAACACACAAAGCTACACAAGTTCCCTTTCTGAACGGTATCCGAGCAAAGAGATGAAATACCTCTTTTCCCCGGAAATGAAATTCAGGACTTGGAGAAAACTCTGGATCGCACTGGCAGAAACGGAACAGGAGCTGGGCCTTCCCATCACTGACGAGCAGATCGCAGAACTGAAGGCCGCCGCCGATGATATCAACTACGACGAAGCCAAAGAACGCGAGAAGATCGTTCGCCACGACGTCATGTCCCACGTATACGCTTACGGACTGCAGTGCCCGAAAGCCAAAGGGATCATTCACCTGGGCGCGACCTCCTGCTATGTTGGCGATAACACGGACCTGATCATCATGACAGAAGCTCTGAAACTAATCCGTAAGAAACTCATAAACGTCATTTCCAATCTGGCAAACTTTGCAGAGGAACATAAAGCACAGCCGACTCTGGGATTTACCCACTTCCAGCCGGCACAGCCTACGACAGTCGGCAAACGTGCCACGCTGTGGCTGCAGGATCTCCTGATGGATCTTGAAGACCTGGATCACATCCTGGATTCCATGAAGCTGCTGGGATCCAAAGGAACTACCGGCACACAGGCCAGCTTCCTGGAACTCTTTGACGGAGATCTCTCCAAGGTACATCAGATCGACGGCAAGATCGCCGAAAAAATGGGATTCGACGGCTGCTATCCGGTATCCGGACAGACGTATTCCAGAAAAGTGGATTCCCGCGTGCTGAACATTCTCTCCGGCATCGCACAGAGTGCCCACAAATTCAGCAATGACATCCGTCTGCTGCAGCACTTAAAAGAAATCGAAGAACCTTTTGAGAAGAACCAGATCGGATCTTCCGCTATGGCATATAAGAGAAATCCGATGCGTTCCGAACGTATCGCGGCGCTTTCCAACTTCGTGATTTCCGGCGTGCTCAACCCGGCAATCACGGCATCTACCCAGTGGTTTGAACGGACACTGGACGACTCGGCCAACAAGCGTCTGAGCGTATCCGAAAGTTTCCTGGCCACCGATGGCATCCTGGAACTTTATATGAACATCACTTCCGGACTTGTCGTTTATCCGAAGGTGATCCATGCCCGCCTCATGAGCGAGCTGCCGTTCATGGCAACAGAAAACATCATGATGGATGCTGTAAAAGAAGGCGGCGACCGTCAGGTCCTCCACGAAAAGATCCGCCAGCACTCCATGGCAGCCGGCAAACGCGTCAAAGAAGAAGGTGCAGAAAACGATCTGCTCGACCGGATCGCTGCAGACCCTGAATTCCACACGACCAAGGAAAAGCTGCTGGCGATCATGAAGCCGGAAAACTTCACAGGCTGTGCCGAAAGCCAGACGGAAGAATTCCTCAAAAGCTGCGTGCAGCCGGTTCTGGACGCTAACAGGGAAGCGCTCGGCATGACGGCTGACATCAACGTATAAGAAACATATATCTCACAGATTAACATACAGAAAGGAGAGTGCTGATCCTCCTGCAAAAGCCCTGCCGGGCAAACTTTGCAGAAAGCACAAAGGCATCAGCGCAACATTTCACACATGGTCAAAGCTATCGTAGGCGCCAACTGGGGCGATGAAGGAAAAGGGAAGATCACGGATATGCTTTCTCAGGAAGCCGACATCATCGTCCGGTTCCAGGGAGGAAGCAATGCCGGTCACACCATCAAGAACAACTATGGCAAATTCGCTCTTCATATGCTACCGTCCGGCGTATTTTACAATCATACAACAAGCATCCTGGGAAACGGTGTTGCTCTCAACATCCCGTATATGTTCCGGGAGATCAATGACATCGTCAGCAAGGGCGTTCCTATGCCGAAGATCCTGGTTTCCGACAGAGCTCAGATCCTGATGCCGTATCACATCCTCTTCGATGAATGCGAAGAAGAACGTCTGGCAGGCAAGGCATTCGGTTCCACCAAGTCCGGGATCGCGCCTTTCTATTCCGACAAATACGCTAAGATCGGATTCCAGGTACAGGAGCTTTTCCTGGACGAAGCAGAACTCCGCGACAAAGTGGAGCGTGTCTGCGTGCAGAAAAACATTCTGCTGAAGCACCTTTACAACAAACCCGAACTTGATCCGGACGATATCATGAAAACGCTGAAGGAATACAAGGAAATGGTTGCTCCTTACGTTTGCGATGTTTCCGAATTTCTCCACGAAGCTCTGGCAGAAGGAAAGGAGATCCTGCTGGAAGGACAGCTGGGAGCGTTAAAAGACCCGGATCACGGAATCTACCCAATGGTTACGTCTTCTTCCACTCTGGCAGCTTACGGTGCCATCGGAGCAGGCGTTCCCCCATATACCATCAAAGATATCATCACAGTCGTAAAAGCTTACTCCAGTGCTGTTGGCGGCGGTGCGTTCGTCAGCGAGATCCTGGACGAAGAAGAAGCGGAAGAACTGCGTAAACGCGGCGGTGACGGCGGTGAATACGGCGCTACGACAGGAAGACCTAGAAGAGTAGGCTGGTTCGATGCTGTCGCCACGAAATACGGCTGCATGACTCAGGGCACGACAGAAGTTGCTTTCACAGTACTGGATCCGCTGGGCTATCTGGATGAGATCCCAGTATGCGTGGGCTACGAGATCGATGGCGAGATCACCACTCGCTTCCCGACCACAGCCAGACTGGAAAAGGCAAAGCCTGTCCTGAAGAAACTGCCGGGATGGAAATGCGACATCACCGGCATCCGTGAATTTGATAAACTTCCTGCTGAGGCTCAAAACTATGTAAACGAGATCGAAAAGCTCATCGGCTTCCCGATCACTTACGTATCTAACGGTCCCGGCAGAGAGGATATTATTAAGAGAACGCCGCAGCTGTAAAGCGCGGCGGCATCTCGCTCCGCGCTTTTCCATGGGATCCCAGAGAAATCCGCGGATTTTTTTCATACTGTAAAGTGATCAAAATGGAGGTGTATCATGGCAGTACTTATTAAAAACGGAACCATCGTAACGGCAGAAGGCGAACGCAAGGCAGACATTTATGCTGAGGGCGAAAGCATTACCGCTATCGGCGAAGGACTGCAGCCAAAGGAAGGTGATGAAGTCATTGATGCAGAGGGTAAATACGTTTTACCTGGCGGGGTTGACCAGCACGTGCACTTTTCCTTCTCCTACAAGGGCAGCAAGACCCGTGGATTCGAAACATCCAATGCTGCTGCTGTTGGCGGTACGACAACTCTTATTGAGTTCGTAAACCAGGAACAGGGCCGAGGTCTGGTAGAAACCCTGGATGATTATCGTAAAAACGATGCAGAAGGTATTGCTATGGTCGACTATGCATTCCACAGCGTAATGACCGATCCGAGAGATGAAGTAATTGAAGAGATTCCGAAGCTGGCAGAAGCAGGCTATCCGACGATGAAGCTGTTCATGGCGTACAAAGGACAGTTTTTCCACGCTGATGACGACGCCCTTCTGAAAGCTTTGCAGAAAGGAAAAGACGCCGGCGTGACCATCATGGTCCACGCAGAAAATGCCGACATGATCGATGTTCTGACGAATCAGCTGATCGCAGAAGGCAAAACAGCGCCTTACTATCACGCAGTCAGCCGTCCGCCTGTAGTCGAAGCCGAAGCAACAAGACGTGCTATCTACCTGGCTGAACTGGCAGACGCTCCGCTCTACGTCGTACACGTTACCTGCAAGGAAGCTTTGGAAGAACTCAAGGCCGCTTACAGCCGCGGACAGAGGGTCTTCGGAGAAACCTGTGCACACTATCTGGTACTGGATGAATCCGATCTGGCCAAGCCTGGCTACGAAGGTGCAAAATACGTTTGCTCCCCTGCCCTGCGTACCGAAGAACACCGTGACGCTCTGTGGGAAGCTGTTGATCGCAAATGGCTCAACGCAATCAGTTCCGACCACTGCGGTTTCGACTATGCAGAGCAGAAGCATCTGGGCTACGGCGAAGGAAAATCCTTTGCAGATATCCCTAACGGAGCACCAAGCCTGCAGAACCGCCTGAACATCCTGTGGACTTACGGCGTATGTGAAGGAAAACTTTCTCCTAGCAGACTGGTAGACCTGTACGCAACGACTCCGGCCAAGGTAAACGGTCTTGAGAACAAGGGACAGCTGGCAGTAGGATTCGATGCTGATATCGTTATCTTCGATCCTGCATACGAAGGCACTATAAGCTATAAAACAAATCTGGAAGGTGTAGACTACAGCCCGTTTGAAGGATTTGCACAGAAAGGCCGTCCTGAAACCGTATTCCTGCGCGGACAGAAAATCGTAGAGGATGCCAAGTACATAGGCCATAAAGGTCAGGGCAAGTTCGTTCCTGGAAAGCCGTTCGGCGCATCCTACGAATGGTAGAAACGGCGGGCTTTTATGACACTACAGACTAACGAAAAACGGCTTCTTGACAACCTGCACACCCTGCGAACTTTCACCGACACCCCGCAGGACGGCGTGACCCGGTTTTCCTACGGTACGCAGGATGCCAGAGCTAGAGAATACATCATAAAACGAGCAGAAAACTGCGGCTGCAGCGTATCCATCGATGCGCTGCAGAACATCCGCATTGGACTTCCCACCAATAAACCGGGACGTAAAACCGTCTTGTCCGGCTCCCATATCGACACCGTGCGAAACGGCGGCTGGTATCTACGGCGTCTGCGGTGCGCTGGAAGTCCTGGAGACCCTGGCAGAAAATCCAGATTCACTGAAGGATGCATCCTTCAACTATGAGCTGGTGATCTTTGCAGAAGAAGAAGGCTCCGGCTTTGGTTCTACCATGACCGGCAGCAAATTCATCACCGGGATCTACGCAGAAGCCGATCTGGACAAACTTGTCAGCGATACCGGCATGAGCCTCCGGCAGACTCTGCAAAGCCTCTCGCCATACGGGCCGGATGGCAAAACGATCGTCTACAACACAGGCGGTTTGTCTCAGGAAGCACTGCAAAACGTTCGCTGGGATTTTGATCAGGTCCAGACTATGCTGGAGCTTCACATCGAACAGGGCCCTGTGCTGGACAGAGAAGGCCTGAGCCTTGGGATCGTGGATTCCATCTTCGGCATGCGGGTCATCGAGGTGACACTTACCGGCGTGGGAAATCACGCGGGAGCTACTCCGATGACAGAACGGTACGATGCTCTGTGCACTGCAGCAGAATGCATCCTGGCGGCGGAAGCCCATGTCAAAACCGACGATGACAAGCGAACAGTTGTTACCTGCGGTAAAATGGACATCGAGCCAAACTGCTCTAACGTTATACCGGAAACGGTGAGATTCTCTCTGGAAGTCCGTGATAAGGATGAAACGAAAATCGATCGCTTTATGAATGAGATCATCGATCTTATCGTTGCGATCGCAGAAAAGCGTCAGGTGAACTGCGAGATCAAAGAACATTCCAAATCAAGTCCGCTCCATCTGACCGACCGTTTGATCGATGCGATGTCAAAGCATGCAGCCGCACTTGATCTGCCATACAAAGTCATGGACAGCGGTGCCGTGCATGATGCCTGCATGATCGCAAAATATGCACAGACAGGTATGATTTTCGTTCCAAGCATCAACGGACGAAGCCATGTGCCGGAAGAAAATACAAACGATGCAGATATCGCGGCCGGTGTTCAGTTCCTGCTGGATACCGTGCTTCATGAACTGCATGAAGTAAAATAAGAAGTAAAATAATCGGATTTACACAATCATAAAGGAGGTGCCCTCGAACTTGTACAAAGATGCCTTACGCGCAGCCTGGGCTGAGATCAATATTACTAATCTGGACTTTAATATCAAGCAAATCAAGGAGAAGGTCGGATCCGGTGTCAAGATCACCGGTGTGGTGAAAGCGGATGCTTACGGCCATGGATCGGTGCGCGTCGCAACCGTTTTGCGAGCCAACGGAATCGAATCCTTTGCAGTAGCCACCCTTTCGGAAGCGGTGCGCCTGCGAAAAGCCGGATTCCTGCTGGAGGAGATCATGGTTCTCTCTCCGATCCCGGAACCTTATATCGACACCATCATCGAGCACCGACTGTCACCTGTAGTCTGCGATTACAAAAATGCGGAGGCTATATCCAAGGCTGCAGCCGCAGCCGGCATCATCATAAAGGGCTATATCGCGGTAGACACCGGTATGGGCCGGATCGGCTACAGCGACGACGTTACGTCTGTGGAAGATGTGAAGATGATCGCCGGGCTTTCTAATTTCAAGATCAACGGACTGTTTTCCCATTTCGCTACAGCAGATGCTGCCGATAAAACGTATGCGACGGTACAGGAGCAGCGTTATATGAGCTTCTACAAGCAGCTGCTGAAAGAAGGGATCGATATCCCGCTCAGGACTTTGGGAAACAGTGCGGCTGTCATGGAGATCAACTCGGCTTATTACGATATGGTGCGCCCCGGCGTTATTCTCTACGGTCTATATCCTTCTGACGAAGTGGACCGGTCGCAGCTGGCTCTGCGCCCTGCAATGTCCATCAAGGCCAATATCATTCATTTGAAAAAGGTCCCTGCAGGCAACAGCATCAGCTACGGACGCAAGTTCACGACTCAGAGAGACAGCTTGATCGCTACCATCCCGGTAGGCTATGCCGATGGTCTTCCTCGACCTTATTCTGCAAAGGGCAAGGTCATCGTCAACGGAGTTTATGCACCGATCGCCGGTACGATCTGTATGGATATGTGCATGATCGATGTGACACACGTACCATATGTGCGTCTCGGTGACGAAGTGACCATCATGGGCAAAGACGGCATCTACGAGATCACAGCAGACGATATCGCCCGCGAAACCGGTACCATCAACTATGAAGTGGTCTGCGGATTCGGTCAAAGACTTCCGAAGGTGTATGTGTATTAAATGTAAAAGAGGGAGCGTCCACAGACGCTCCCCTTTTGCGAGATTTCACTTGACCCTGAAAGTTCTTGTGCTATAATAAAATCAAGAGGAAACCGTAAACTGGTTAGCCTAAATAGCGGAGTGACCGTCCTTCAGGCTGCAAACCTAACAATGAAAGGCGGTCATTTTATCTCCCGTACTATTTTGTACAGGATCAGCAGATAAACTACACCGAAAATGTAATCCATCATGCACACCACCTCCTTCGAGGCTAATCCCAATGGATCCCCTTTTCAGGTGTGGCTAACCGCTTTCGTTTGCTCCTCTTGATTGGCTTATTGTATCATTTTTGTAAGTATTTGTAAATATTTTTTCTTTAATTTATTTCCATATTTTTCTTTTGAATGCTCTTTTTATGATCTCTCCTCATAAAAATCTGTCTTCCAAAGGTGATTGCCATTGCAATGATTCCCACATATCCTGAAATACCATAGATTTTATTAACCAGGACTGTAAATGGAAGTACACTTAAAACTACTGCCAACACCACTAAAGCAACAGTCGTCAAATTGAACTTCCTGGTGCGATCCGCTCCGACTTTATGTGCCAGCATCCATAAAAGCGGCATTGCTGTAGAGAATATCCCCAAAAGAACAATTACAACAAAAATGCCTGCCAACACTGGACTGATCCGTTCTGCCAGTATCAAAGATGGGATTTGTGAATTGTGTATCATACTGATATTGAGAAGCTGCGCCACTAATATAATGATGATAGCGCACACCTGAAACACTGCACCTGCAGCACCTCCGGCCATACCACTTTGCAACTTGGTTCTACTGGTAGAACCAAGTTGTGTCATAAACGGAATAATCATAAAAGCCATAAACCCTGCATATAAAAATCCAGAAATCAGCCAGCTGTCACTAGTTGACGGAACCTCTACCCGAGCCAGATTTCCCTGAACAGCTACGATCTGACTGCTATCTCTAGCGATGGTGATCACTCCAATAGCGAGGGCACAAATAATGATGACCGGCCCGATAAAGCTGAGAACATCGACTAGTTTATTCAATCCCATCAATGCAACAATGAGACACGCAGCGGACATAATCAAACGACCAGCAATATTGGGGATTCCAAGATACTGCTCCATTGAAGCACCTGCTCCTCCTATCATAACCACATAAATACCAAAAATCACAAAGCTTCCAAATCCGTTCATGATTCCTCCAATGTGTTTACCGCAATAATGATCCCATATAGCAATATCATTATCCAGATGATGTCGCTGTCCATCACGCATCATTACCATTCCCATCCATACATAAAGCACTAATGTAATCAATGCAGCTCCAATCCCAGCCCATCCATGTGAAGTAAAAAACTACATGATTTCCTGCCCCGTTGCAAACCCTGATCCTATACAAAATGCAGCATATGCGCCACCAATCTTTAAAACATCTTTCCAGGCAAGGCTCTCGTTTTTCATTTGATTGTTCCTCCTATTTTGCTTTTTAATTCAGATTCGCATTCTGTATTCTGTATGTTGCATACATAATAGTCAAAAAAATTTTTCCCTTCATTCTACATAATTTATAATCAAATCTCCGGGACTACAAGCGCATCACCGTAGTCCCGGATTTAAACTTATCTATTACAGCCCTCTCTGAATCGTTCTTTCAATGATGTTGTTCTGGATCTCCTCACTCAAATCAACAAAGTATGCAGAATATCCAGCTACACGCACTAAAATATTGCGATGATCATCCGGATTTTTCTGTGCTGCACGCAACGTCTCATCATCTAGCACATTAATCTGTATATGAAAACCGTTCTGTGCAAAATGTGCACGAAATACACTTTCAATAATATCAATTCCCTTTTCTCCTGCTACAACTGCTGGATCAAATCTCTGGTTCAACAGAAGTCCGCTCTGCGGCACCAGTTCATCACAACATGCTAGAGAATTTACCACAGCTGTTGGACCATTTACATCCATACCTACCATTGGGGAAGCATTGTCAGCCAGAGGTGTTCCAGCCATTCTGCCATCTGGAGTAGCACCAACATTCTTACCCATCTCCACATTATAAGCTTGTGTTGCAACCAGTACTGTGTATGGCCCTCCCTGTGCATCGTGGAATCGCTTCATCGAAGTATCCAGTGCATCGATAAGCCAATAAGAATATTTATCCACCTGTTCGATATCATTACCGAACTTCGGCGCTTTGTTCAGTAACAACTGACGCATATTTTCCTTGCCCTCAAAATTGGTATCGAGCAGCCGAACCAATTCTTCCATCGTCAGATAGTTTTTATTAAATACGCATTCTTCCATAGCAGCGAAGGAGTCAATCATATTCGCAATCCCGGCAACACCTACTGCGGAATAGTGATGATCTGATCCTTTCTGCTGCAGAAGCTTGCCTTTCTCCACACAGCCTACAGAGAAGCAGGAACCCATAATAGTAGGAAGCGTGAATGCATGACCTGCTAATGTTCTGTTAGCAAGTGTTACAAACTTTTCCATGAAGAAATCCAGCTGCTTTTCATATGCTCTCATTACGTCATCGATGCTGGTAAAGGAGGACACTTCTCCAGATTCGATTCCGATTTTTTTACCAATAACTGGATCATATCCATTATGCAGCATTACATCGAACACCTTCAGAGGGTTGAAATATCCAGGGTTGCTCTGGAAGTCCGTCTTGCCCAGAACCTGCGGTTCAATACATCCGCAGATACCCCAGTTTCTCGCTTCCTTCAATGTGAAGCCAAGGCTCAGCAAATACGTGATTGCTGCCGTATCATTATAGAATGCCGGGTGACCGCCACTATCTCTTGCAACCTCAATGGCCAGCCGGAATGTCTCTTCATTGATGTTTGGATGGAATCGGAATGTAATACACGGTTCGTCAGTTTGCAAATCTCTCATACAGCGTAAGAATACGTTAGTCAGTTCGTTGCAGGCATCCTTACCGTTTTCCAGCTGTCCCGCCAACATGATATGCATCCATAACGGGTTTCCCGGGTCAGCTACCGATTCGTTGTAGCAACGAATGTTCCACATTTCTGCTACCTTTAATTTGAATTCATGAATAATGTCTGCAAAGTATTCTTCTGGCTTTCCTTCTGCAGTTTCTTTTTCAAAA
>OLPR01000521.1_pt1 | contig 35189 bp, 29 predicted proteins | sample 1672761 | NCBI WGS metagenome assembly OLPR01 (sample SAMEA3136721, study PRJEB25190) | human gut metagenome | biome: human gut; feature: human-associated habitat; material: faeces | place: Austria | collected 2013 | reverse complement strand
AAATAAAAACAAAAGTATGTGAAAAATAAGATCAAATTACTTTCTTCCCACCCTCCTAAAAAAAAATAAAAAAAGTAAAGATTAAAGATTATTGTATGCTACTGTAGCATTCTGTAATTTTTCTTTAGCAAAATCTATTCTACTATCAACTTCATTTGATGATTTACCAGAATCCAATGCACTTTGAACATTTTGAATAGCAGAATCCGCTTTTGTTAATTCCAATCTTGCATCATTATATTTTTGAACTTGAGATGTATCACCATTATTATAATACAAAGATTTTACACTATCAAATTGTGATTCCAAATCACTATATGAAGATTTCAATTCAGCAAGTTCATCATATTGATTACCAGAAGAAATTTCATTAGTAATTCCTGATGAAACCATACTAAATCCAACATATGCCACAACAACAATTGTTGAAATAATCATTATGATTCCAACAACAGAAATAAGCATGGATGTGGATTTAAATAAATTTAATCTAGATTTTCTCATATTATCCTCATTTTATTAAATAAAAAAACTATCTAATAATTTAATAATATTTTTACTTGTTATTACTATATAATATTTTACTTATCAAATGCTCAATACAATATTTTTTAAAGTATGAAAAATTAATAATATTTTAATGAATGCTAGTACAAAATCACGAACATCTGTTGCAAAATTCGAGGAATTTTTCTCTACAACATACAAAGATGATGTATTTGAAATCCTTGAAAAATACCCTGATGAAAGGTCACTTACTGTAGATTACAATGATTTAGAAATGTTTGACCCTGATTTGGCAGATTTATTAATTGAAAAACCTGAAGAAGTTATTGAAGCATCTAAAAGTGCAATAAAAAATATTGACCCATTAGTGAAAGATGCTGATATCAATATTCGTTTTGAAAATCTTTCTAATATAATTCCCTTAAAAACACTATTAAGTAAGTACATTGGGACATTTGTCGCTGCAGATGGGATTGTAAGAAAAACAGATGAAATAAGACCTAGAATTGAAACTGGAGTCTTTGAATGTAGAGGCTGTATGAGATTACATGAAGTAGAACAACGTTCTGACAGCAGGATTATAGAACCTTCTTTATGTAGCGAATGTGGTGGAAGATCATTTAGATTGCTGCAAGAGGAATCAAAATATGTTGATACCCAAACAGCAAGAATGCAAGAACCATTAGAGAATTTATCCGGAGGAACTGAACCTAAACAAATGCTGATGGTTTTAGAAGATGATTTAGTAGACCAGTTAAATCCCGGAGACAAAGTAAGAATTACCGGAACTTTAAAAACATTTAGAGAAGAGCGCAGCGGTAAATTTAAAAACTACATTTATGTGAATCATATTGAACCTTTAGAACAAGAGTTTGAAGAATTGCAGCTTACAGAAGAAGATGAAGCAAAAATCATCGAACTTTCCAAAGACCCTCATATTTATGAAAAAATCATCAAATCTACTGCTCCATCAATCAGAGGTTATAGGGATGTAAAAGAAGCTATTGCTCTCCAATTATTTGGTGGTGCTGCAAAAGAGCTTGAAGATGAAACCAGATTAAGAGGAGATATTCATATTTTAATCGTTGGGGATCCAGGTATTGGTAAATCCCAAATGCTTAAATATGTTTCAAAATTAGCTCCAAGAAGTATATATACAAGTGGTAAAGGTACAACTGGAGCAGGATTAACCGCAGCAGCAGTTAGAGACGAATTAGGTGGATGGTCTCTTGAAGCAGGTGCATTAGTACTTGGGGACCAGGGTAATGTATGTGTTGACGAACTGGATAAAATGAGGTCCGAAGACCGTTCAGCACTTCACGAAGCACTGGAACAACAAACTGTAAGTATTGCTAAAGCAGGAATTATGGCTACCTTAAATTCAAGATGTTCAGTTCTTGCAGCAGCTAACCCTAAATTTGGAAGATTTGATAGATTTAAAATACTTGCAGAGCAAATTGATTTACCTTCTCCAATCTTATCTCGTTTCGATTTAATATTTGTTGTTGAAGATAAACCAAGTGTGAAAGGAGATTCAGAACTCGCACAGCACATTCTTCAAATACACCAGCAAAATACTGTAAATTATGAAATTGAACCAGAATTACTTAGAAAGTATATTGCATATGCCCGTAAAAATATAAATCCGAAACTTACCGATGAAGCAAACATGGTTTTAAAAGAGTTTTATGTAAGTACAAGGAACAGTTCTGGTGATGAAGAATCTCCAGTTCCAATTACTGCAAGACAATTAGAAGCTATAATCCGTTTAGCCGAAGCTAGTGCCAAAATAAGATTAAAAGACACAGTAGATAAAGAAGATGCAGAAAAAGCTGTGAGATTACAATTAGCTTGTCTTAAAGAAGTTGGTGTTGATCCGGAAACTGGAGAAATAGATATTGACAAGGTAGAAGGAAGAACACCCAAATCAGACAGAGATAAATTACAAAGAATTATTTCTGAAATTGAATTACTTGAAGAAGAATATGCCGGACAAGCACCAATGAATGTTTTAATATCTAACATGAGTGATAAATACGATATAAGTGAAGAAAAAGTAGATGAAATGGTTAGAAACCTAAAACACAAAGGAGTAATCTACGAACCAACAAACGGTTATCTCAAAAGAGCATAACCTTCTTTTTTTATTTTATATTTTTAATCAAATAGGATAACTTAATAAATGATTAAAATCAAAATTAATATATTATATTTATACTAATTTTACGGAGTGATAATATGGAAGAATACGAAAATTTATTAAATAGAGCAATAGACCAATTACCTCCTGAAGTATTTGAACACAAAAGATTTAAAATTCCTAAAGCTTATTCAGATATACAAGGTAACAGAACTTTTATAAAAAACTTTAAAGATGTTGCTGAAGACTTAAACAGAGACCCACAACATGTATTAAAATTTTTATTAAGAGAATTAGGTACTGCAGGTAATTTAGAAGGTTCAAGAGCAATTTTACAAGGTAAATTTACACATTACTTAATCAATGAAAGATTAGAAGATTATGTGGAAAAATATGTTATTTGCCACGAATGTAACAGACCAGATACTAAAATTATCAGGGAAGATAGGATATTCATATTAAAATGTGCTGCATGTGGTGCTAAAGCTCCATTAAAACCATTATAAATCCTATTTTAACTTATTTTTAATGATTTTTATGTTTTGTGTAGAATGCGGAAGCACTGATAAAAAAATGGTTGGAGACATCTGCATTGACTGCTTTTTAAAAGATTTTCAAATGATTGAAATTCCAGAAAATATTAAAGTAGAAATCTGCAGCCATTGCAACAGTAGAATCGAAGAAGGAAAATGGACAGATTCATTTTTACCGGAAGATGAAATAATTTACCGTGCATTAGAGCGAAACATTAAAATCAACGACCTTGTTGAAAATGAAATTATCAATCTTGAAATTGACCAAATAAAAGGAACAATAGCTAATTGTTATGTGGAAGTTATTGGAGAAGTTTACGGAGTTCAGCTTGATGAAACCCATGATACTTCTGTAAGAATAATGAAAACAGTTTGTCCAACATGCAGTAAACTTCAGGCAGGTTATTATGAATCAGTTGTTCAGTTTAGAGCAGACAACAGAGATATAAAACCTGAAGAATATGATAAAGCTGATGAAGTTGTTAAAAGAACTTTAGATAAGCAAAGCAAAAGCGACAAATTAGCTTACTGTCCTCAAATAGCCAAATTAAAAGAAGGATATGATTATTATATCGGATCATTGAAAACCGGTAGAAAAGTAGCTGAAAGCTTAAAAGAAGAATTTGGAGGAATTACTAAAGAGTCTCCAAGACTTATCAGCGAAGACAAATCTACAGGAAAAGGCCTTTATAGAATTTGGATTTCAATCAGAATTCCTGAATTTGAAATAGATGATTTTATCAAATATGACAATAAAATACTGCAGGTGAAAGACATTGATAAAAACAGAGTTGTTGGAATAGATATAAGCAATCATAAAAGACACACAATACCTTTAAAAGAAAGTGAAGACATAATACTTCTTAAAAAGTCTGATGAAATTGAAACAACAACAATCATCTCCAAATCTCCAAGCAACATTCAAATTCTAGACCCTGCAGATTACTCTGCTGTTGATTTAGATATGATAGATGAATTTAAAGATTCCAATATTGGTGATGAAGTCAAAATTATTAAAATTAACAATTACATTTATTTAATTAAGTGATTAAGATGAGCATTGAAGAAAAGATTCAATTAATTGAGAAAGGAACCTTAGAAGTTATAGATACTGAAGAATTAAAAGAAGTTCTTAAAAAAGAACAGCCTATAGCTTATACCGGATATGAACCTTCAGGTAAAATTCATTTAGGTCATGCAGTAACAGTGCAAAAACTTAAAACCCTTCAGAAGTTAGGTTTTAAAATCAAAATACTTCTTGCAGACTACCATGCTTTTTTAAATGGAAAAGGAAGTGTTGAAGAAATTGCTGAAACTGCACAGTATAATATGAAATGTTTTAAAGCATTAGGTTTAGATGAAACTACTGAATTCATACTAGGTTCAAGTTTCCAATTAACCGAAGATTATGCATCTAAAGTTTATAAATTAGCTACCATGACTACTTTAAAAAGAGCCAGAAGAAGTATGGATCAGGTAAGTCGCCATGACGATAACCCTAAAGTAGCTAGTGTAATTTATCCGATTATGCAAACTGTAGATATGGTTGCTCTAGATGTAGACATCGCTCTTGGTGGAATGGAACAAAGGAAAATTCAAATGCTCGCACGTGAAAACTTGGAGAAAATTGATGAAAAAGTCCCCGTTTGTATTCACACACCATTGTTACATGGTCTTGACGGAGATGCTAAAATGTCTTCAAGTAAAGGAAATTTCATTGCTGTTGATGATTCAGTTGAAGAAATTACCAAGAAAATCAAAAAAAGCTATTGTCCTCAAGGAGAAGTTGAAGGAAATCCAATGATTGAAATAGCTGAAACATTTGTATATCCAAACCAGGAAACTTTACTTATCAAAAGACCTGAAAAATTCGGAGGAGACATTGAACTTACTCATGAACAGTTAATTAATGATTTCTCAAATGGAGACTTACATCCAATGGATTTAAAAAATGGAATTAAAGATTTCTTAATTGAACATTTTGCTCCGGTAAGAGAATATATGGAGGAATAAACAATGGATGAAAAACAGGAATTTGAAATGGGCTTGCCCAATGGTGTAGGAGAACAGATGCTTGCTCATGCTATTGAAAAGTTCGATGTAAAATTAGAACATAGTGAATTTGGACCTAAACTCATAGGAACTTATGAAGAACTTGAAAAAGCTAAAGTTTTCTTATACGAGGCTATTGAAGCCAGATTAAATCAATTAGAAGGTAAAGAATAAATTTTACCTTTTAATTAAATTTTAATTAAAAAAATATAAATAAAATTTTATTTTATAACAGTCAAATAAAATCACCTATTTGGCAAAAGCTTTATTTTTCAAATAAAAGAAGAATAAACTACCAATTTTAACTATTTTTAATGAAAACATACTATAACTAAAACACCATCATTTTAAAATAAGTATATTATTTTAATTCAAAAACAAAATCCATAACTTAAATTAAATTAAAAAATCAAGACAATTAATTTATATACTTTTAATGATTATTATTAACCATCTGAGGTGATACTATGAAAAGGTATACAAAAATGGAGTACGAAAATCCTGATGAAATGACTTTCGGATTTTCAAAACACCCAGTTAAAACAAAAAACGGATTGGAAATCGGAGCAGGCTACGTTAATCCGATAATCAAAGTTGCTCCAAAAGAAGGAACTGAAAATTCAAAAGACACCATGGTATCAGAATGTAGAAATATTGCAATAAGTGCCTGTCAAAGGGCTGTGAATATCGGATTGCCCTCATTTATTTTAGAACAGGAACATATTGCACAGCAAACTGCAAATCCTGATTGGGCAGGAGAATGTACTCAGGCACAGGTTGAAGTTCTTGAAAAATTCCAGGACGAATATGGAATTAAAACTGCACTTAAAGCTACACCTGCAGATATTAGAGATGAAGCAAAAGGAGAAAATTACAGAACTTCTTCACAATATCAGCAGGTAATGGAAAGTATCGAGCAATGCTGTGAAAATGGAGCATCAATAATCTGTATTGAAACAACCGGAGGAAAATCTGTTTCAGATTACGGAATCTCTCGAGGAGACCCGAGAGCAATATTATTTGGAATTGGAGTTTTAGGCAGTATAGATATGGAATTCATGTGGACGGAAATTGTAAAAATCTGCAGCAAACACAAGGTAGTTCCGGGAGGAGATACTAACTGTTCCCAGTCAAATACTGCAATGTTTTTAGCAGGAGGCTTATTGGATAAAGACTGTTCTCATACATTGGCAGCTATAGCCAGAGCTATTGGAGCATGCAACAGTTTAGTTGCTGTGGAATGTGGTGCAAAAGGACCTCTTAAAGACTGCGGTTATGAAAACCCTATTGTAAAATCAATAAGTGGAGTTCCTATTGCAACAGAAGGTAAAAATGCTGTTTGTGCACACTCTGACTTAATGGGAAATTTAATAGCTGGAATAACTGACTGCTGGAGTAATGAATCAGTTTATCATAGAGAAGAAATGGGTGGAACAACACCTGAAGTCTGGTTACAGGCAACAGGATATGAAGCTGCATTAATGAATACAGCTATTGAAACCGGAAACAATAAAATATTAAGAGACCTGTACACATTAGCAGACAAATACAGAGACCCGCAAGCATTAATTCTTGCATATGACAACGCACATAGAATTGGTAGTGTTATTGCAGAACATGGTGATGATCCATATCAAAGAAGTATAGCTGGAGCTCTTGAAGCTGGTGCTATCATAAAAGAAGCTGTTGAAGACAAAAAAATGCAGTTAACCCGATTTGAACAGGACAGCCTCAATGGAGCTATGAAAATCTATGAGAAATTACCTGAAGATTCCGGCAAATTCATCAAACAATCATCCAAACGATACGGACGTAAAGTAGAGGACTTTGATCCTAAGAATTATGAATTATAATAAAAAAGAAGGGATTGAAATGACTTATAAAGATTTAGAGGATAAAATAAATCAAAATAAGATAGCTATTAGATACAACATAGTTGTAGAAGGTGCAGCTATAAAACCTGAGGATTATCCTGAAGTAAAAGAAGGATTGCCAACAGAAGAACCATTCAAATCAATAGCTCTAGGAGTACTCTATGAAGATAAAGCAAAAGTACTAAGCGATGTTAAGGAATCTCTTAAAAATGAGATTTCACCACTGGACATCATAAACAAAGGACTTATGAAAGGTATCGATGCAGTGAGCTTACTTTATACAAAAGGAGTTTATTTCTTACCTGATTTAATGCTTGCCGGAGATGCAATGATGGAAAGTGTAAAAGAATGTGAAAAAGTTCTTGGACACAAAAGTGAAACAAAAGGAACTGTTGTTTGTTTTGTTGCTGAAGGAGATCCTCATGATATCGGTAAAAACTTAATCTTGATGTTTTTAAGAGCCGGAGGATATGAAGCTATCGATTTAGGAAGAGATGTTCCTACCGAGAAAGTTGTTGAAGCTGTTAAAAAGTACCATCCATTATTTATGACTGGTACTGCACTTATGACAACTACAATGACTGCATTTCCAAAAGTTGTAGATGCCCTTGAAAAAGAAGGTCTTGAAGTACCTGCAATAGGATGTGGTGGGGGAGCTGTAAGAAAAGACTATGTTGAAAGTATGCCTATGACAGTATACGGAGTAGAAGCTTACCACACACCAAAATTAGCTGATGCAATCTTAAAGAACCATAAAACATGGGAAGATTTAAGAAAAGAATACAGCGACATTGTAGGAGAATTTGTACCGGAATATTCAAACTAGATAAACATGGCAGAACAGTATGCAATAGCTATAGATATTGGAACTAGCGGTATCAGGGCTCAAAGCTACAATTTAACCACAGGTAAAACAATATCTACAGCTATAACTTTAAGACATCCATTGCCTGGAGCCAATGTAGTAGATCATCTTCACTTTGCATTAAATATAGGTCGTGAAACTGCCCATAACATTCTTATAACTACAATAAACAGAGTTATAGCTAATTTAGATATTGATTTAAATAAAGTGGAAAGACTGGCAGTTTGCGGAAATCCAATACAGCTATCATTATTTAACAATATTGAAATAAGGGATTTGGCTTTTTGGGGAGAAAATGCTCTAAAAGAAAAAAATATAATTCCCCCATCCAGACGGGGAAAAATATTAAATCCTCAAGCAATCGGTTTAGATATTAATCCCAATGCCCAAATTTACATTCCACCAGCTATTAAACATGAAATTGGAGCAGATGCCTTAGCTATGCTTTATAAATCCGAAGCTTTAGAAAAAGATGAATATTCACTTATTATAGACTTTGGAACAAATGCTGAAATGGCACTGATTGCTGACGGAGAAATTTATACTGCATCAGCTGCAGCAGGACCTGCTATTGAAGGGCAGAATATTGAAAAAGGCCGGCTGGCTTCTCCAGGAGTAATCTGCGATATTAATGAAGAGGAAATGTTCTGGAGAATGAAAATTCTTAATGACAATTTAATAGTTGAAGACGGAGATTTAATTGATCCCGTTAATGGAAAGGTCATTAAAAAATCAGACATACAAGCAAAGGGAATTACAGGAACCGGAGTAATAGCTGCATTTAGTTTAGGTAGTGATGATAAAATCATAAAAGACGGCAAAATTAAAAATACAATTTACCTGCAGGATGGTGTTTATCTCAAAGAAAAAGATATTTCAAATATTGGAAAGGCATTAGGTGCTTTTAGAGCCGGACAGATAACACTGGCTGAAAGTGCAGATATCCTTTTAGATGAAATTGAAAGTGTATATATGGCCGGAGCTTCAGGATTTTATGTTGATGCTAAAAAATCATTAAACATAGGACAAATTCCACCAGGCCCCCAACAGGTTTATCAAATTGGAAATACATCATTAGCTATGGCTAAAGATATTGTATTAAACCCCGAATTATTAGGTGAACTGCAGAAATTAGCTGATAAAATTGAAAGCAATCATATAATGCTTGCTACTTCTGAAATATTTGAAAAAATATATTCCCTGGAACTGGCTATTTATGAACAAGGAATGCCTTTCTGGATGTATAATCAGTGGCTGCAAAAATACGGCATTCAGGAAATCCCAAATATTGAAACAGAACCTGAAATAACTAAATTATACCCGAGAGATATTGCAGATTTAGGGGAAAATGATTTAAACACAGTTGATATTGAAAATACATTATCTGCAAAATTTGACAGATGTATTTACTGCATGGAATGTGTTGATTCCTGTCCTGAAAATGCTCTGTCTTTTGAGAAAGATGAATTTAAGTTAAGAACAGATTTATGTTCAGGACTTGGCTGTTTAAGGTGTGCTGGAAATTGCAAAGAACATGCCTTTAAATATGAAGAATTTTACAAAGATATATAGTGATTAATATGAATCTAAAAGAAAATCTTGAAAATGCACTTTCAGGTGAAGATGTGGAAGTTAAACCTGTTATAAGTGTAACACAAGCAGGAATTATCGAAGCAATGGAACAGACTAATGCTTCCTGGCCGGAAGCACATACCAATCCTGAGCAAATGGCAATTTTAGGAAGTTCCCTACATGAACTTGCAGGTCTTGAATGTGCAAGAATACCTTTTGGACTTACAGTTGAAGCACAATCTATGGGAGCTGAAGTAAATCTCGGAAACAATGAGCGAACTCCAGAAGTAACTGGAACTCCTTTTGAATCTGCAGATGATATTGAAGCACCAGATGATTTTTTAGAAAATGGGCGTATTCCAGTAGTTCTTGAAGCTATTGATATTTTAAAAGAAAAATATGAAGATTTGCCGATAATCGTTGGAATAACCGGACCATTTACACTAACAGGACATTTGCTTGGAATTGAAAATGTCGTAAGATATATGAAAACTGATCCTGATGAAATAGAAATAGCTATGGAAAACTGTCTTGATGCAAGTATGGATTATATTGAAGCAATTCAGGAACATAATGCAGAGGTTATTTGTGTAAACGAACCTACAGCATCACCGGAATTAATTGATCCTCTTCAATTTAAATCAATGATTAAACCTAATCTTGAAGATTTGGCTGATTTTATTGATGTGCAAAAAGTATTGCATATCTGCGGGTCAACACAACCTATTATAAGTGACATGTCCTCTGTCGGCTTTGACGGAATAAGTATTGAAGAAGCTGTTGACATTCCAAAAGCTAAAGAGAGCATTGAGAATGATTGTGTTATTGTAGGAAACATTTCAACATCTAAAACATTATTGAGCGGAACACCTGAAGATGTAAAAGAAGATGTAAAAAAAGTATTAAGTGAAGATATTGATATTATAGCTCCAAGTTGTGGATTAGCTCCAAAAACACCACTAGCTAATGTTAAAGCACTAGTTGAAGCTAGAAATGAATATTTTAATATTTAAATATTAAATGAAACAATAATTGTAGCTATTGAAGAATCATCACCATAACTATACTTATTTTTTAAATATTCATCAGATTTAGTTGACGGACTTGATGAAACAACACCATCTAACTTAAAAGGATCCAATTCCGGAAATGGAACAGGCGGTAAAACAAAATATTCATTGCCTTTTTCCAAATTGTAATTATTTAATACATCTTTAAAAATTACAAAATCATCACTTAAAAACATAATATCTTCATCAGCCCTGAATTTTTCCTTATCTTCAGGAGCAAAAACATCATGACCCAATATTTCTCCGTCAAATGTCAGTAAAACAGTAGGAGTTGGGGGAACTCTGAAATATCCTTTTTTAAAAATTACAAAACAGACATCCCTTTTGAAACATTCCTGAACTCCTTCATTAAATACCGGAACCAAATCCTTTGAACGCTGTGCTTCCATATCAATTATCTTTAAAATATCATCATTGGAAAGTTGCCTTACTTCCAGAACACCATCCAAACCACTTATTACATTTACTACATTGTTTAAGACTTCACTCATAATATCACCTAATACAATCCGGACAAATACCCATATACGGGGCTACAGCTTTTTTAACATCTGTTGAGACCTTATTTACCCCAGTACTTGCATCAATTATTTCATGATTGAAATTACTAATTAAATCCAAATAATTAGCTTTGACTTTACTTAAAAATTCCTCATTTTCAAATTCGTCTTTTTTAGAGCATCGATTTACAGAAGTTTTAACATCTACATCCAAAAGTAAAACCAGATCAGGTTCTTTTGCATATTTATTAATCTGTTTAATCCAGTCTGCAGGTTCCTGATAAGCTAAACTAGAAATAAAAGAGCGGTCACTTAAAATAACTTTAGAATCATCATTAAGTTTATCCATAATAAGCATCCTGTCTGCTGCAAACAGCAAACCCAATGTTTTTTGAATTCTGTCAGTTGTTGCATCCGGTCTTTGTAATATCTCTCTAATTAACTTACCAACTTTTGAATCTGTCGGTTCCACAACTGTTTCAACATCAAAACCGTTTTCTTCCAGCCAATATTTTAACAAGTTAATCTGAGTAGATTTACCTGCACCATCAATTCCCTCAAAAACAATGTACATGATTTTTAATTTGAATTAAACTATATTAAACTTTAACTATTTTTTAATTTATTTATATTACAAAAAACATATTTTTAAATGATTAAATCTTAGGGTGTAATAATAAAATGGTTTTATCAGAATTATTAGCTCCAGCTGGATCTTATGATGTGCTTGTAATTGCAGTTAATGCAGGTGCTGATGCTGTTTATATAGCTGGACAACAATACGGAGCAAGAGCATTTGCTAAAAACTTCACAATGGAAGAGATAGAAAAAGCTGTTGAATATGCTCATTTAAATGGAGTTAAAGTCCACGTTACTGTAAATACATTAATAAACAATTTTGAAATAGCTGATGTAATGAACTACCTGTTTAAATTATATCAAATAGGAGTGGATGCAGTTATTGTTCAGGATTTCGGAATATGCTGGCTTTTAAAAACCCTGATTCCTGATTTGGAAGTTCATGGATCAACACAGATGGCATTGAGCAATTACAGCTCCATTAAATGGGCTGCTAAAAACAATATTAAACGGGTTGTTCTTCCACGTGAAATTAATGTAAAACAGATAGCTAAAACACATGAACAGCTGAAAAAAGACAATATCGATATGGAAATTGAAGTATTCGGACATGGTGCATTATGTTATAGCGTTTCAGGAAACTGTTATATGTCTTCATACAACAGCGGCCGCAGCGGAAACAGAGGAGCCTGTGCACAGCCATGCAGACGGGAATACCGTTTGAAATACAGAGGATACAATATTGGAAATGGATATCTTTTATCAACCCATGATCTGGCTACATACAATAATCTGGACGCAATTTCAGATGCTGGAGTAACTTCACTAAAATTAGAAGGCCGTATGAAATCCGGAGACTACATCGGAACCATCGTAAACAGCTACCGCAATATACTGGATGGAAATACCGGAGATTATGCCAAAAATTTACATCTTGTATTCAACAGGAAATTTACAAACGGATACATAATGGGAGATAAACCCGGTGAAGTAATGGGAAGAGGCAGTTCAGGTCATGAAGGTTTATACATAGGCGACATTGTAAAAATAGATGGCACTGAAGTTACAATTGAAATCAAAAATAAAGACAATTACATCACACTGGAAAAGGGTGACGGAATAGCTTTCAAATACAACGGCAAAATCAAAGGAATTTATTTAGAAGACATTGTTAAACAGGACGAAAATGAAATTGTAATTAATACAACACGTTTGGTTAAGGAAGGTACAGAAGTATTTATCAGTTTTTCCAAGTCAATTCATGAAAACCTTAAAAAATTCCAAAAAGAAGTTATTAAAAACCATGTCCCACTTTCATTAACCCTAAGCTGGAATGAAGACTTAACAGGATTTGTTAATGTTGAATATTATTTAGATGATGAATTAATCAATTTCAGACATAAAGTCGTCGGCAAATTTGAAAAAGCTAAAAACAAACCTATTACAAAAGAAAAAATTGAAAAGCAGTTATCAAAAACCGGAGGAACACCATTCTACATAGATGAAATCAAATTCCACAATATGCCGGACAGTTTATTTATTCCAATCAGTGAACTTAACCAGATCAGAAGAGATGTTCTTGCTCAGGCACAGGATTTACTGTTAAATCACTACACTCCAACCAAAAAGTCCGTTAAAGCTACAAGGAAAAAACTGAACAAATTTTATGAAGATTATGAATCTTTCAATAACAACGGCAAAAAGAAAAACCCTAAAATATCCTTATTTATTGATAATTTAGACCAGTTAAAATCAATTTCCGGATTTGACCTTAAAAGAGTTTACTTTGACGGAAACTGTTTATACAATAACCCTGAAGATTATTATGAAAATATTCCAAAACTTTTAGAAGAAGCAAGTCTTATGACTCCTGATGCAGAACTTGTTTGGGTATTATCATCATTTATTAATGAAAAAGAAGCTGTTAAATGCAATGAAATAGTTAAAGAGCTTGAATCAAAAGGAATAATTATTTCAGTTATGGGAGATTTCCCTGGAATAGGTGAGATTTTTGACTGTCCAATTTACGGAAATCATAATCTGAATGTCTGGAATTCATTTACAGTTAAAAATCTTAAAGAAGCAGGATTTGATGGTCTGATTTTATCTTCAGAACTTTCAGGTAATGAAATTAAGCAGTTAGTTTCTAAAAATAATGCCTCAGATATTGATCTGGAAATGATTGTAAACGGGAATTTGGAAGTTATTGTAAGTAAGGATGATTTCAGTAACTTAAATGACGGTAAAGATTTTATAATACACAACAATGCAGATTATGCTATTTTAGAAGATAAAAAAAGGAAAAAATTCAAGTATAAAGTTTTATTTGACTACAATAAACAAAGTCACATTATAAATAAAGACTGCTTATGTTTAATTGAAGAAATGAATGAAATTAAACAGTTAGGTATTGATTCCATAATCCTGGACTGCAGATATTCCAATGAAAAATACACAACAAACATATTGTCCATTTATAATGATTCCCTGAAAGACAGAGATGATGAAGAGCTTTCCAAATACAAATATCAGATAATGGATTTCTCACAGTCATATATCAACAAGGGAAATTATATTGAAGGCAGATTACACGAGGACAAACATGAGAATTCCTGAATTACTTGCACCTGTAGGTTCCATGGACCACCTTAAAGTAGCCATTAATGCAGGAGCCAGTTCAATATATTTATCTGGAAAAGAATACGGTGCCCGCAGGTTTGCTGAAAACTTTACTTTAAATGAAATAGCCGAAGCAGTTAACACTGCTCATCTGCACAATGTCAAGGTTTATGTAACTGTAAACACATTAATTAAAGAAGATGAACTTCAAGACGTAATGAATTATTTGTCCCATCTATATTCAATAGGTGTAGATGCAGTTTTAGTTCAGGATTTAGGTCTGGTTGAGCTGATAAACAAACACCTGCCAAAACTAAAAGTCCACGGTTCAACACAGATGACTGCAGAAAACCAGCTTAAATTAGATTATCTTGAAAGCAAAGGAATTAAAAGAATAGTTCTTCCCCGTGAAATGAGAAAAGATGAAATTAAAAATTTGAAAACAAATATGGAACTTGAGATATTTGTTCATGGAGCTCTGTGCTATTCCTATTCAGGACAATGTCTAATGAGCAGTTTTAAAGGGGGCAGAAGCGGGAACAGAGGAAGTTGTGCACAGCCCTGCCGCCAAAAATACAGATTATCCTGTTTGAACAGTGAAGATTATTACCTCTCACCTAAAGATTTGTCATTATACGATCATTTAAAAGAAATTGCAGAGCTAAACATCAGCTGTATCAAAATAGAAGGAAGAATGAGAAGCAAGGAATATTTGGCTATTGCAGTGAGCAATTATAGAAAAGCCTTAAACAAATTGAAAAGCAATAAAACCAGCAAAAGTGAAGAAATAAGCCTTGCATTTAATAGAGGATTTAGCGAAGGACAATTCAATTATGCATCTTCCAGAAGCATCCGTTCAGGACATGTCGGTTTAAAATTAGGTAAAGTCTGCAATAGTGAAAACAACCAGATAGTCATCAGATTAGACGATGATTTAAAAACTATTCCACAAAAAGGTGACGGATTACTGTTAATAAAATCAAAAGATGACTACGGATTTGAAATTTCACAAAATCCACTTTTAACAACATTCAACCATTACAAAAAAGGCAGAAATAAAGAAATTAAAGACATTAACAGAAAAGACAGAGTTTTAATCATTAAAAAAGTAAAGCAGAATAAAAAACACCATTTCAATTTAAATGAATCAACAGCATATCTTACAAAAAGAAACAGACTAACTTCAAAAGTTAAAGAAATTGAAAATAAAGGCAATAGTTTTATTAAATCCAAATTAATACTTACATTTTCCATTAAAAACAAATATCCTTACTTAAAAGGTAGGTTAACTCTTGCAAATAAAAAAGAAATTGAATGTGAAGTTAAAGGAGAAGTTCCATTTGAAAAACCTCTTAAAAGAAGTGTAGATACAAAAACAATAAAAAAACAGCTATTGAAAGTTGACAAATACCCATTTGACATTGTTGGAGTCAATATTAACTATGACGGAACATTATTCATCCCCATAAGTGAAATCAATAAAATCAGAAGGGAACTTTTCAAAAAACTAGAAAACAAAGTGTATTCCTTATACTCCAATAAACAGGTAAAAATAAACCTTGAAAATGAAGGCAATGCCCTAAAAACTGACCAATACAGTTTATCCTATTATACAAATAATCTAACTGATTTAGATAAAATAAATAATGTAAAAAGGGTTTATTTGGAGATACCTCCTGAAGACCCATCAGTGATAAATCAAAGCAGGGAAGAATATAATATAAATTATATGGTCAGCTATCTGCAAAAGGCTATTGACATTTCCAGAAACAGAGACTATGAATTAATCTGGAAATGGCCGGACATTGCTCATGACAATTTAATAAAAGTTTTAGGAAAGGTAAGGGGAATATTAAACAAACTGCACTACCATATTGAAATAATGTCTCCCGATTTTACAGGCCAATACGGACCATACTCCATGAACGTGACAAATACACAAACAATAAAGAGTCTTGAAAACTACAAAATAATTACATTGTCACCGGAACTGAAAAAAGAAGATTTGAAAAATATTTTAGACAACTGTAATGACAATTCCAAATTGGAAATTATTGTTCATGGATCTGTTGAGCTAATGAAAAGCAGAAACAGATTATTTACCAAAAAAGAATCTAAAAAGTTAAAGAACAACACAGAGGACATCTTTCTGATTGATAAGAAAAACAAAAGATATCCGATTCATAAAAGCTTATCTAATGAAGAAATTATAATTTCAAATAGCGAAGATATTTCACTTTTAAATGACATTACCTACTTAAAATCAATAGGGCTTGTTAATTTTGCTATTGACGGTCGATGGAGAGATGAAAACTATTTAAATAAAATACAGGAATATAACACAGCTATTGACAAATAAGAAATAATACTTCCCAAATGCTCTAGGGAATTTTGGATATATATTTAAATAAAAATGTATAGAAAAAAGGGTTTGGTTAAAATGCAAGGAGAGAAAGTAACATTGCAAAACATAAAAGGTATTGGGGATAAAATCTCTGAAAAAATATTAAATAGTGTTGGAGGAGAAGAAAATCTTCAAAAAATAGTTGAAAATGTGGATGTTGAAAAAATAGCAAATATTGATGGAATCAGCCAAAGGAAAGCTATTGAAATAATGAACCAGCTATTAAATAATCCCACATATGAGTTTATTAAAAGCGACAGGGCAATGGAGATTTATGAAGACATCATAAACAAAATATTAGCATATTCAAACACTTCCTATTCAAAAAATAGGATTTTGCTGCTTTCCCCTTCAAAAGATATTGAAAAAATAGAAAAACAAATCAGTTTTGTGATGGATGCAAAAAAACAGGTTTCACAGCTTCCAATAATCAAGTTAAGAGGATTGATGAAAAACTTAAAGGAAGTTGAAAATCCGAAAGCTGAATATGATGCAAGTAAAGTTATTTTAGTGGAAACAGAAGAAGACAATTCATATCTTACTGATTTAGGTCTGAATCAGTATTATCCAATAATTACTGCCACTGATTCCCCGTTACTGCAGGAGGAATTAATGAATTATGACCTTATCTTTTATGTATATTCACAGGGAATACTTGATTTTGAAGGAATGCCAAACCTTGTAATGATCAATATTGAAGAAAATGATTATAAAATAGTTCCTGAAAAAATAATAAACTTCTTTACACATAACCAGGACCTTTTTAACAGAGTTTATGAAATACAAAAAATCAGAGGCCAGGACACAATTTTGGGAGAAATTATCCCAATTATTGATGAACTTAATGTTATTGATAAAAGAGAAGTGGACATTGAAGAACTGGTCAATTCTTTAAAAAAGGATATGGATGAAGAATTAGAAAATGCCATACAAAATGTTGATCTTGAAGGAGATGAAATTCTCAACCTATTAAACAAGAACCTCCCTCCAAAGATTAATAAAATATTTGATGAAATTATAAATGAAAGGAAAAAAATCATCAGAGAAAAAACAGGATTTGATTTTGATCCGTATCTTAGAAAATACCCTATTGAAATTGACGACAGTGAAATCCAAAGAATTCAATTGGAACAGTCCTCCAAAAAAGAAAATGATATTTTTGATGTTAAGAAAAGTGCAGCTATCGAATTGAACTCCATAAAAGAACAGGCAATCAAAGAAGTTGAAGATGTAATTAAATTTGACTATGAATTTAGTTTAGGCAGCTTTGCATATGAATATGATTTAAATGCACCTGAATTTGGCGATGAAATAAATTTAAAAGAGGCACTGCATCTGGAACTGGCTCTTAGAAAAGATAATAAAAACACACAGACAATTGATTACAAGCTTACAAATGATGAAAACATAGCACTGCTTACCGGAGCAAACAGTGGAGGTAAAACAACCCTTCTTGAAACACTAACCCAAATTTCCATAATGGCGCAAATGGGACTTCCAGTAAGTGCCGGTGAAGCTAAAATCAAATTGTTTGATGAAATATATCATTTTTCAAAGAAAAGATCACTGGATGCCGGAGCTTTTGAATCATTTTTAAATGTATTTATTCCGATTGTAACAACAGACAGTGAAAAATTAGTATTGCTTGACGAACTTGAAGGAATAACAGAACTGGAAGCTGCAGTTAAAATTATTTCCACATTTATAGATATGATTAAAGAATCCAATTCCTACGGAATAATTGTAACACATATGGCCAGGGAACTGATGAATTACACAGATATTCGTGTAGACGGTATTGAAGCAAAAGGATTAGATGAAAATTATAATCTGATAGTTGACAGAACTCCAAAAATGAACTTCCTTGCAAAAAGTACCCCCGAACTTATCTTAAAAAGGATTTATGAAAAATCAGACGATAATCTAAAACAGGTATATGCAAGAATATTGGAGAAATTTTAAGATATTAATATATAGAAGTTTTAACTAATTACAAAAATATGAAAATAATTTCCAACACAAAAAATGATTCTATAAAAAGGGTAGAAGAAATATATAAAGTTCTTAAAAAAAATGATTTCGGTTACCTTATCGAAGAAAATACCTTTTTTAAGAATTTTCCTTTTTTAAAAGATACTAAAAGAGGAAAATATAACGAATTACCCGATGAATCTATTCCAAAAAGAATAAAAGATGTGCTGGAAGAATTAGGACCAACATATATTAAATTAGGTCAGATGTTAAGTACCAGACCTGATTTAATTGGAGTGGAAATAGCAAATGAACTGGAATCCTTAAGAGACAACACTCCCACCACACCATTTAATGAAATAAAAGAAGTTATTGAAAAAGAACTTGGAAAGCCAATAAATGAAATCTACAAAGAAATTGACGAAAAGCCTTTAGGTTCAGCTTCAATCGGGCAGGTCCATAAAGGAATACTTCTTGAAAACAACAAAGAAGTAGCCATTAAAGTTCAAAAGCCGAATGTCCGTGAAACTATTGAATCAGATTTAAAGATTATGAAATTTTTATCTGATAAAATCGGAAAATACATAAACCAGACTAAAGTTTATAATATTCCATCTATTTTAACAGAATTTGAACGCTCAATATTCAAAGAAATTGATTACCATGAAGAACTAATCAATATGAAAAATTTGGCACATAATTTCAGAGCAGTGCACTACATTCATATACCTGCTGCTTATTCAGAGTACTGCAGTGAAAAAATCATTACAATGGAATTAATAAAAGGAAAAGAAGTTTCTGAAGTAATGGTTCACGATTATCCGGAATATAATAAAAAATTAATTGCTAAAAGAGGAGTGAAATCTTATTTTAAACAAATAATGATTGACGGATTTTTCCATGCCGACCCACATCCTGGAAATATGATGATAATGGAAAACAATGTATTATGCTACATTGACGAAGGAATGATGGGAATTTTAGATGATGATTTCAGAGAAGAACTTGCAGAGTTAATATTATTGCTATTAAGCAGAAATGTGGACAATATTATCAACCAGCTAATTTACATGGACATATTAACACCTGCACAAAACACTCCTGAATTAAAAGCCGATGTAAATGACATAATGAACAAATATTACGGTGCAGACCTGAAAGATATGCATGGAGGAATACAGCAGCTCCTAAAAGTAATGATTAAACATAACATCCAATTACCAAGAGAATTTGTAATGATTGGACGCGGAATGGCTTTAATTGAAGATACAGGAATGAAATTGGACCCTGACTTTAATGCAGTGACTGAACTGAAAAAATTATCTAGAAAAATAATATTTCAAAAATACAGCCCTAACAGATTAGCAAGAGTAAGTTCCAATTATATGCTTCAAATAGAACATTTGGCTAAAGATTTGCCAACAACACTTAACAATATGCTTTCAAAACTTGAAGAAGGTAATTTAAGTGTAAAACTTAAACATGAATCAATTAGCGAAATCATGAACCAGCTTTCAATTTCACTTATTTTATCTGCATTACTCATAGGATCATCCTTAGCTATCATGTCAGACAAAGGGCCTAAACTATTTGATGTTTCAATATTGGGATTAATAGGATTTGTATTCAGTGCAGCTTTAGGAATCTATTTAGTAATTCAATTTATGTTAAAAGAAAAATAACTTACACTAAAAAACCCTTTATTTCTTAATTTATTTTAATAGAAAGCTTAAATCTTTCAGTAAAAGCTTCATCAGAAACCTATGTATTTTACTGCATAGCCAATTATAAAAATGAAAATGTTTTTGGAGGAACATAGATAATATTATCGTGTTTTTCAATATTGGTTGTAGTATCTGAGATGATAATTCCATAATCTGCACCATAACTGTTGATTGCATGAGTGATTTGTTTTTTATCTTTTCTACCACGACCCACTTCAATAGGTACAGGATTTTTAAAATCTCGCTGCAATATAAAATCAACATTTCGCTTCTTGTTTGCATCATAATACAATGTAAAACAATCATTTCCTCTTTGTGTGAAATTAAATAAGATTGATGCAACATGATTTTCTAGAAGTATTCCCTCATATTGCTTTATATCATTAATTGTATTTCCAGAGTTTTCGGATAATGCATTTCTAATGCTACTTGTTGCAAAATAATATTTTTTGGTTTTTTTCATACGTTTCGATGATGTTCCATAAGCTTCAATAGAAAATATTAAATGTGTTTTTTCTAAAATGTCTAAAATATTTTTTACATTTGCTTGAGAAGTCTTTAAATATTTTGCCAAATTGTTTTGTGAAAGATTACCTGCATTTTGTAGTGCCAGATATCTTAGTATCCTATTTGAATTCGTCTGATTTTCAAAAGTGAAATTTTTAATAGCAACCATATCAGTATTTACCACTTTTTCAATCATGTCCACAATATTAGTAGAAAGTCTTCTAAAATTGATTTTACGAGCCAAAATTGGAAATCCTCCATATTTTAAATATTCATCCCAATCATTAAAATTATACTTAATATTATTAATTAAGTCCCTGTTCATTTCATTTTCATATTTTATGGCATTTTGCTCTTCACCATTTAAAATCAAGCTAACCAAAGAATTTCCAAGATTAATATTTGAGTAATCATATTTCAATTTCAGATGTTCATTATAATTTAGAGGTGTTACGACTCTTTTAAACATCCTTCTTGCAGCATCTGCATTATATTCTAAATTTAGAGCTGATGAACCTGTAAATACCATGAAAATTTTTTCTGAACGATCATAAATTATTTTACCAGACATTGACCAGTTCTTATCATATTGTGATTCATCAATTAATAGAAAAATTTCTTTATCCAATAATCTTAATTGAGTATTGAACTGATTATTAAGGTAAATATCAACTATTTCTCTTATATTGCAATCAACTATATTGTTTAAATCATCACAGGACAAATAAATTATTTGATCTGGCAATATGTGTTTTTCATTTAATAAATAATAATATGCTTGATAAAGCAGCGTTGTTTTTCCAACACCCCTAATTCCAGGCAACACAATAAATCTATTTAACTCATTTCCTTCTATAAACTCATCAATACTATTCTTGATTTCTTCAAATTCAAATCTATACTTTAATTTTTTACCATCCCTAATTAATTTATCTTTTAATACATATGGCATATTAGAGCTACTTTCATTTATGAAATTAAGTATCAATTGTGTTTTATCATCCATATTATATGCCTCCCTTAGAATACATTAATTAAAAAAATATTTGTTAATACATATATAAATACTTAACAAAATATTTTATTAATTAACTTATAACCAATAAAGAAATATATAAATTAAAAGAACCTAATCAAAATTAAAACCTTTGAAACTGTGATTGTGTGAAAAAATGCAAAACTGATAGTAAAAAAAAGTTAAAAAGTCTTAAAAAAATTTAATTAATAAAATAAGATTATATAAAATCTGTTGTCCTATATACTATACAAAATATTTGCTGCTTTTAATTACTATATTCACTAATTCCAGTGAGTTTTTCAATATCGGAATAACTCCAATATTTGTTTTCCCAATGGAAATATATGTCATTTCTTTTCTTGAAAATTCTAAATGGAACATTAGTATTGTCATAAATATGGACAATATCACAAATTTCAACTAATTCAGAAATCAAATCCAATGCCTTATAATATCCTGATTTGATTTTTTCTTCGGGAACACCATGACCACCCATAGATTCCATCATGCTTAGCCGAGCAATATTAATTTTATAATCTGATGTTAAAACATATATGTATCTTAAAAAATATCCCTTTTCTTTAGCTTTTTTAAGCAATTTAATATTCAATCAGTAGAAAGCACTGTTTCATGTGAAATCTTCACCCTTTTCAATCATTTAATGTTTACAAAACTTAACCCACAGAACAGGGGCAAGCCCCTGTTCATTCAGCTTGACAAGACCATTATTGTCAGGTCTATTAGTATTGGCCTTTCGCTTACGCTCAAGACATCCACCGACCTGAAGGTCGGACTGCATATAATGATAATGTTGATAAAACAACTCTTTGACTATTGATTTATGGAACCGGCCGATGAGGGTCGGTTCCTCCCTAATGTATATGCTCGCCAATTCTATTCATCCAGACCTTCCCACCACACCTATGCTTACACTCCTATGGTAGTCAGTCTGGGCGAATTAGCTCACTTAAAACGTTGGCATCGTTATATAATTATTTCTAAGTAATTGAATCATGTTATATTTTAATAATTATTGTTTTCTTCTAGTGATTTACTTGCTAATCTTTCATCCACAATTTTCCAAGGAAATCCTTTGGAAACAACTTTCTGTTCTAAATCTAACAAATCCTTTGAAGTTACATCTAATTTTTCTCCTTTAACTGTTTTAGAATATCTCCAAGTTAATTTGTTATTTCTAATTCTCTTTCGAACACCTAAAAATCCAGTTCCGTCATTTGATGATTCGGAGTTCATAGAAATATTTTTTTCCAATGATAACTTCACTAAATTAGCATCAATTATTTCCCAAGGTAAATTTTCAGCTTCAACACTATTTTTTAAATCTAATAAGTTTTTTGAAGAAAAATATTTATTTTTGCCATTGAATGTCCTACTATAAACCCAATATTCATTATTATTGACTGTTTTAGTTCTCACGCCTAAAATACCCGATTTATTCTGACTTTTCCTAGATTTGACTAGATAACTTTTATTCTCATCAAAAGATTTTTTAGCCAAATCAGTATCATACACTATCCAATCCATATTTGCATCGAGAACTTTTTCTTTTAATTTTAATAAATCATAAGAAGAAAACTGATTAACTTTTTTATTAATTGTTTTTCGATATGTCCAAGATATAATTCCTTTTTTATTTCTTTTATCTACATTTAAAATGCCTGTTTTATTTAATTTTTCTTTTTTAATTTTTTTATCAACTTGCAAATTTTTCTTTTCTAGATTTGGGTCAATTATGTCCCATGGAAATCCATTATCTTGAACTATTTTTTTTAAACTTGATAATGTTAATGCTGAAAAAGAAATTTTTTCGTTGTTTATAATTTTTTCATATACCCAATACTCTAAATTGGTATGTGGACTAACCTTTTTAACACCTTCAATACCTGAATTTCTTTTAGGGTCATTTTCATGTTTTTTTTCTTCATTTTTCAATGTTTCATCAACTAATTTTTTATTAACAATATCCCAAGGCAAATTTTCAGATATAACCTTATTTTTTAATTCAAATAAACTTTTATTAGTAAATTGTACTTGTTTTCCATTAATTAAACGACCATATGTCCAATAATCTTTGTTGTTAATTTTTCGTTTAGAAACACCTAGAATTCCAGTTTTATTAATATTAGTTTGATCTGAAAATTCATTTAATATTTGTTCATTTTCTTCAAATGAGTTTGTTGCTAATTCTTCATTAGATATTGTCCATGATAAACCTTTTGTAAGAACTTTCTCTTTTAAAAAAGTTAAATCTATTGAAGCAAGTGAACGAGGTTTGCCATTTTCACGATAGGTGTATCTCCAAACAAAACCTTGTGTATAATTAAAGTTTTCAACTTTTGTAACATTAAGAATACCCGTTGGACTCTTATTTTCAAAAGTTTCAAGGATATTTTGTTCATTTTCCTCTAAAGATTTCTTTGCCAATTCTTCATCAGTTATCTTCCATTCAAATCCTAACTCTAAAATTTTTTGTTCCAATTCTGTTAAATCTACTGAAAGAATTTGATTTTTACCGAAAGTATATTTCCAACCAAATCCTTGAACATAATTATCATTTTTAAGTTTAGAAACTCTATAAAAACCTGTTGTATTAATATTTTTCTTTGGAAAATTTAACATAATCTCCCGATTCTTTTCTAAAGATTCATTAGTTAAATTTTCATCCATTATTCTCCAAGGCAACCCTTTTTCTTTTATTTTCTTTTCTAAATTTAATAAATCTGCATCAGATATTACATTATGTTTTCCAGACTCTGAATAACCATAAACCCATACTCCATCACGAGAAATATATTTATCTTTTGAAAAGTAGACTCTATAAAATCCTGTTTGATTATTACCCTTAGGATACTTTTTCATCAACTCTTGATTTTCTTTAAAAGAATCCTTTGCCAAATTTTCATCCAATATAATCCATGGACAATTAGCTTCTAGAACTTTCTTTTTTAAATCTATAAAATTTCTATCAGAAAAATAAATGTATTCACCATCATCATTATAACAATATCTCCATGTAAACCCTGCTTTAGTATTAGGTGATTTAAATTTATATAAACCAAAGATTCCAGTTTGATTAGAGTTTTTTGACCGTTCTATTCTTAAATCCCAAGTATATTCAGGACTATCTCCGCCCGAAGTTAAGTTATAATGTTTGGAATCATTGAATGTATCATAATAAGCTATCCAATATTTTTCTTGTTTATTCAAGTCATCCTCATTAACTTCTTCTAAAATAGAAAATGAAAAGTTATCTTTCCCATATTTATTCCAAGAATTTTGTAGAAATGTATTAGCATGAATTCCAAGATTTAATTCATATTTGTGGTCAACCCATCTCCTTTTAATATGTTTAGATTGCCCAATATACATTTGTCCAGTTTTTTTATTTTTAATCATATATATTCCAGATGTCATAATACCTCAATTAGTAGACTAGGTCTTCTTTTCAAAAGTAATTTTTCCAACAATGAAATTGAATGTTAAAATTCGAGTATACTCACAATATCGCCTATTTGTTAATAATGTCTATTATTTTTAAAAAAATATTAATTTTACTAATATTTTAAATTTTACACATTAATTTTTAAAAGAAATTTTTCAATAGTAATCATAAATGTTAATATTACTTTTTTTATTATATATTTTATATAAAAGAGATAATGAAATATTAATCATGCCATTGCAGAAAAAATTATGGATAAATATGGTCATGAGTAACTACAACCAAAGAAGTGGCAGCTAATCATCCAGGTATGATTATATCCCATTAGATTCTCTAGCTGGCAGTTCTTATTCTAATCTTTTCAGAAGTGACTTAAAGAATCTAAAGATCAAAACCAAAAACAATACTGAATGCCATGTATTATACATTCCATCTTATGGATCTCAATCAGCAGTAATTCTGGTGAGAGTTCCTGTCGATCAGATTTCCCAGACCACAAAGCTATTGCTAGACGTTCATGATAAATCAACAACCTTCTCAAGTACATTAACAACCGGTGGTGATGTGCTGATGTTTGATGCAAACTCTGACACATACTCGCAATTTTTCATGGACTACTCATGTTTAAGCATCAACAATGACTCAACAGACGGCGAAAGATTTCTAAGAGCAAGATACATTGTTAACTTGGAGTGAACAACACCAACCAGTTTAATCACCAAAGTCGCTTCAGACCAGTCATTATCAGACAATCGTGTTACTGTAGCGAGATTTAAAGAATTGCAGGTAATGTCACAGTTAATGATAATGAAACATATCATGGAACAACAACAGGAAGTGTCATGATGCAGATTGACGGAAGTCTCACAACCTATGGAATTGACACCAAAGCCAACCCCCAACTGAGCTAGAAATGATAAAAGCTATCTAATGTTTAACGGAGCAAAAACGTCAAATCATGTTTCATCAGAGGATGCCTACAACAGCGAAAGTGACAGTGAAGAAAATTATAAACAGTACCATATACATGGAAGAGTAGGAAACAGATTTTCAGATAATAGTGATTATCTTGAAGAATTTGCGAGAAACAATCCAAGCAAAATCTATGATATAAGGCAGATGCTAGAAGGACAGGCTTATTACTATTTCAAAAAGGAAGATGAACTGATTTGATTGATGTTATTGTCAAGGTAACTATTGGAAAGCACTGTGAGTGGATTCACAATAGAGACATTGATAAAGTTTAACTTATAATTTCATGAACCTACAATACTTTTTGTACAATTACTTTGCAAATGCTCTCTAAATGTATATAAAATACTCATAATATATTAATATACAATAACTACTAATGAGGCAATGCATGAAGTTTAACATATTTTATCTCAATTTTTCTAAAGTATATGAAACAAAAATGCTAATTAATAATCTGGTTTCAGAAAAAATAACTAAAGAAAAAAGTTATAACACCAAATCGAATAATGAAATTGGTTTTTCAAATGAAATTTTTTCATTAAAGCATGCTGATAGTGAAGGAGAATATTTCAAATTAACTGAAACATTAAAAGTTAAAGAAGCTAAATCTGTTGTTTTAAGAGATATATTGAAACGTTGCATAACTATTAAAAACATTAATGAAATAAATGAAGGAGACTTAGTATTAATTAATGATGTTAATATTGAATTTTTTGATGATGAAGAAACAGAAAGAATGTTATCTTTACTTCCCAAGGATTCATTAAGAGGAATGAATGTTGAAGGATTTGATGTTAGTAATTTTATTTTAAAATATTTTAATGATTCTGCATATCATTTAAAATGCAAATTTGGTGGAAAGGAACTTGTTTTTAAAATACCTATGGAAAGCAATACTGAATTTGAAAGTAAATATTCCATTAATGATTTATTAATTGGTAAATTATCCATAATTGGAATCTATAAAGGAAATATTTCAGAAATAGATTTTAAAAGATCAAATTTCTTAACTGCATTAGAACAAAACAATACTTCACAAAATTCAACAAATCCAAACATTGTCCAATCAAATGAAGAAAATACTGGAAATGTTTCTAACAACGAATCAAATAATAAAAATTTATCCTACATTGATATTTTTGCTATAATTCAAAATATTAATTTTAAAGATGAATCAGAGAATGATTCTTCTTTTTGGTCAAAAATGGTATCTGCAATAAAGTCTATTTTCAAGAGGGAGTAATATGAGTAATGTACTTCTCACTTATTCAACTGTTGACGAAATTAGATATCTAAATGATAATAAATATTTATTAGTGTATTTATTGGACAACAATTTCAATTCTAGAGATTATGACTACATAGATATCTCTTTGGCTATTGAACATCTACATTATACTCCTCAAAACAAAATTTATTTTCAACATTTGGAAAATCATTTAGATTATGGTTGTGTTGCTGTAATAAATATCAGACAAGCTGAAATTGCTTTAAATATGTTTCCAACATTATTCTCTGAGACAAGAGAATTATCAGAAGAAATTCCTGAATTAAAAGATATAACTTCTAATGTAAAAATAACAAAACGCAGATTGTATTATTACTACAAAACAGAAAAGAATAATTTATTTAAATATTTTAATAAGAATAATATACAATTTATTGATATCATTTGGTTAGTTTCACAGGAAAAAATAAATAAAATAAATTTTAACAAGGAAATTTTCATCGATATAACTTCACTAATTAAAGATAAAACAACAGAAGCGATAGAATCTTTTATAACTAAAATTCCTTTTAATAATGTAAAATACATGTGCGAATATGATAATTATAATCACGAATTCAACTTTTATTTTGAAAAAGAAATTCATATATCTAAAAAATTCAGTGATTTTGAAACAACAAAGGAAAATGAATGGAAAACACCTAAAATAATTGATTTGAACACAGAACAATTTAATGATTTAGAAAATAGTATTACTACTAATCTAATCAGTCATGATACATTTAAAAGAAAATTAAATAACTCTTTAAAACAATTTAAAATCTTAAATGAATTAAACTTAAAGAAAATATTTTCCATATTTCTTCTTGGAGGTTCAGGAATAGGAAAAACGGAAGTTGCAAGAATAATAAATAATTCATTGAATAATGAAACACAATTAGTCAAAATAAATTTTGGAAATTATACAAGTAAAGATTCTATAAACAGTTTGATTGGAAGTCCCAGAGGATATATTGGATCTGAAGATGGAGAGTTAAGTTTAAAATTAAGCAAAAATCATACTGGAATAATTCTGTGTGATGAATTTGAAAAAGCAGATTCTAAAATTTTTAGTTTCTTTTTAGAATTGCTTGAAGAAGGCAAATTCACTGATTCTCAATCTAATATATATGATTTAAATGGATACATTATAATTTTTACAAGTAATTTAAATTCAACCCAATTTTCAGAAAACATTCCTAAAGAATTTCAAACTAGGTTAGATTTGATATCTGAATTCACACCATTAACTTATGATGAAAAAGAAAAATTTGTTAAATTGGAATTAGAAAAAATTCAAAAAACAATAAAAAATAATGCAAAATATGATAATATAAATTTATTGGACTTCAATGTGGATTTTAATTTAAATGAGATAGATAATTTACGAGACATACAACGAAAAATATACGATCAAGTTATAAATATTATAATTAACACTATCCAATGACAATAACTTAATTTATCCCCCTATTAATTTTGCTAATACATTATTTTTTATAGGTGCTGATGTTAATTATATTTAGGAACAGGAATTGCAACAAATTTTATGTCAGATAATAAATATATTAGTTGGACAAGTTTTTGCCAAGCTATGAATTCAATAGCATTTTGGCTACTCCAAAACAAAAAGAAGTATAAGAAACATGCCCATTACCAGATATTAACATTAAAAGGTAGTTGTAGCTATATAGAAAAGAAAGCAAAGAAACTGGGAAACGATAAGCTATTGTCAATGTATACAATTGCATTAATTAAAGACAACAAGTCTATGGATTTCCTTCCAAATTACGTGACACTTAAAAATATGGTGAAAAGATTGACAATGCAGAATATGTGGACATGAGCATAAGAACAGAAGCATATATTAGAGCAAATGGAAGGCTTTCCTGCAATTGTCTATATGATATCCAAACTTCCTGATTACAAGGATTCCACAATGAATCTGTTTATCAAAACGTTCAACTTCAAAAGAAACACAATTGATAAGGCTTTAGTAGTAATAGCTAAAAAGAGATTATACAGCAAATACTTTGATTCACAAAAGACGGACAAGAAAACAATCAATACTGCCAGCCAGAGTAAAGGTTCCAATTGTGTGGACGGGGACAGGTGTATTACAGAATAGCTAAAAGCTTAGGCCATGAGGTTCCATTTGCCCATGTCAAATGCAGAGTATCCGGAACCAATCATATCAGATTCAGATTGAAACATAAAAAACATACTGGGATAACTAAATAAACAGAGATCCGGCTGCAGTGCGGATACAACTTCATGAAACGTCAGATCAATCTGGTGCGAAGACGGATACCTCATAGCTTATGATCCATCTTGGATTTTCACAGATTTATATAGCAGTTAACGTTAATGTTAACTTTTTTTCTTTTTTTGAATTAATATCATCAATACACTATAATTTTACAAATTAAAGTCCATAAAATCCTTTAACAAAATTTCTAAATTACAATTTATCCAACGAATTTCACCACGAAAAATAATTCAAGCAATGATTAATTAAACACGTGCTTGTATGATTAACCTCAATAATTTTAATCAATACTTTAATTTAATTTATACCATATGATAATTCAGGTTAACTATGTGGTCTAATCTATAGTGAAACTTGAATCAACGTTATTTTATTAACTTTTTAAAAATTTAATGAAAACTTAATTTTTCAATTTATCCCAAGATTTAAGAAATTAATTAAATTATAGAATACATTTGAAAATTAAATTATATTAATTGCAATTTTAATTAAATGCATTAAAGTATATGAAAAATTGAGTTTTGGTCATGTTTATGGACAAATCATCATTTTAGATTAATTGATTCCTGTTAAAAAACCTTTATAAGCAAAAATATTTCAAAATAAAAAACATGAAAGCAAATACACACATAAATTTATTATTTATAATAAAAAACGAATTGAAAATAACTATAGAGGATTAGTGGGAAAATTAGCTGAATTTGATAACGAAGCTATACCAAAGGATTTTTGGAAAATCTGAATGATTTATCGGATCTATTTTTAGAAAAAAGACAGGAATTCTATTTTAAAAATCCAAGTAATATGTGCACCATTGATGAAATTCTGCCGTATAGTGAAGAAACTAATGTTGAAACAAATAAAGTTTTGGCATTTGTAAAAAAATATAGGGAATTCGATAGCTTAATTGTTGGAATTGATTATTTCAATGGTGAAGATGAATATATTGAAAAATATTATTCTCATGAAGATGCAGGTTATTTTGGAGGCCCATCATGGAATTTTTATGTTAAATTAATGCTAGGATATTATTATGGAATATGGGGAAACAAATTAGACATCTTTCTAAAGGATATAGGTCTTGAAGATATAATATAATTAGAGGTGAATCATGGTAGACCCATTTTGTGGGGGAATAAAAGCATCTAATTACAGACATGTTCAAAGAATTTACGAATTGAATGACATTTCTGAGGATGAAAAAAAATAGATACTCCAATGATTTTAAAAAAGAATAATCCTGAGATTTATTCTGAAGTAATTGAACTGAAAAATAGATTAGAAAAAGATATTGTTAATGTTAAAGAAGCTTTATTATTTGGCCAAGAACCAATTTTAAATACTAACATTAACGAGAATTAATTCATTGATTAATAAGTAAATTTAATGTATTTGAACTAAAAAATATATTAACAAGCAACACACAAGGTGGTTATTTTGAACCGAAGAATTGGAATATCACAAATGTATAATTTGGGCTTTCAACACTATCAAAGTTATTTCATGTTTGATTTATCTAAAAAAGAAGCTAAATTAATTTCACAGGGAATTACACAAGATAATAGAAAGGATTTAATTTATACTTGTGAAGAAAATGATAAAATTGCTAAATCATTTATTATTCCAGATAAATCTTTCAATTTGACTAAAGACCAATGTAATCAAATTGAATTGGAATATGAAAAATTTGGATATGATAGTGATGATAATATCAAGGGAATCTGGAATTTAAATGATATTTTTATCAATAACGAATATCTATCAGATGAGATTAATTGGCATAATAAGGAGTATGTAAACAGGTTTCCGGATTCATGGATAGACTTCGGAAAACTATTGATTGAGATATTGGGATTTGATTTATTAAATATTAATCAGAAGGACTTGATTACTGAACTTCATTATGATATTGGATACGATGGAGTATACGATAAAAAGAACAGTAATAAATTAGAATTAAAGAAAGTTAATTTTCATATTTCTAATTTAAATGATTTGTCCAATGCATTTAATTTCACAATATCTGATGATGATGAAAAATTTTCAAAAGTTTGTGAATTACTTGAGTATTATGGTGTTTACAAATGGTATCACAAAGATCTCAATGAGAATATCACAAAACATGATGATTTCAATGATTTTAATGGTAATTCATGGTTTTTAGAACTGATTTTTGAAGATGGTAAAGTTTTAAATTTAAGAGGGGACAATGCTTATCCTGACACTTATATTCATTTAGGACAAGCTTTATTAAATCTAAAAAAAGATTATTTGAAAATTGGCGAAATCGAAAATAAGGAGTCTTTAATGTCATTTGGCCAGAAACATTTATTGAATGTCAGAAATGAAATTAAAAAAATTCAAATATCCTATAAAATTGATTTTGGAGTTACTTTGCACAACAGATTTGAAATTGACTGCATCAATCAAAAATTAATTCCAGATACACATTATAATGTTGATTATAGCCATGATTATGATTTGGAGATATACAATTTATCACTTAAAAATGTCCCTAAAAAAGAATTTAAACTAGATTCAAATAAATTAAAAGATTTTTTAGACGAGTTTAATCAATTAGATTTCATTGAATCTAAACATCATCACTGTTTATTTTTACATAGAAATTTTGAAAATTCATTAGAAATTACATATCCTACAGGTGAAGTTTCTTATGACTTTAAATATAATCCTCAAACATGGATTCAATTAGGAAAATCCTTAAATAAATTAGTTGGATTCGATATTTTAAACATCAATAATTCAAAGCAGACAATTACAAGCTTACATTATGATTTTAAAAGAGACGGAGTTTATGATAAAAGGACTAATAAAAAATTAAAATTAAAATCATTGTTTTATAGTCATGGGCCGGTTTTACGTTGGGGATTTTCAAAATATAATTTTAAAATTGATTTTGATAGGAAAACATTAATGTGTTTAGGTCAGAAAAATCTTACTGGTACTGAAATTAAGCTAATTTTTGATTTAATAGAGAAATATCATATTTATCAGCTTGATGATGAGAAGTATTGGCAGAAACTAATTTATCATAAGTGGCCAGGGCTTGATGGATATAATTGGCGTTTAAATTTAGTCTTTGAAGATGATAAACATTGGTCTGTTGGGTGCAGTAATGATTATCCAGATATATTTACGCACCTATCTTTTGAAATTATAGATTTAACAGGTAAAGACATGTTAAATGTTAGATCAATCGGTAAAGAAGATTTGAAATTATATAAAAAATATGGTGATGACATATTAAACGGGTGAAAACATGAGATGTGTTAATTGTTTAAAATTTTTCGATGCTCTTTATGGATTCTGTCCTTATTGCGGACATGAAAAGATAGATTATAATTTATATCCTTCAGATGATGATAATAAATTCAAATCAGAATTATTTAATCAAATTGGGAAGAGATTAGTTAAAGAGTTTAAAAAAGATGATGCTTTTAATGCATTTAATGAATCTATAAAATTCAACAATGAAAATATTTGTGCTTGGAAAAACAAAGCAGATCTCCATAATGATGATTACGGGGAAAACTACACAAAAGCAATGGACTGCATTGAAAAAGCATTAGAAATAAATCCAAATGATTTGGAAGCCATAGTTTTAAAAGGAAAAATCTTAAAAAACACAGATAAAGAAAAATCAAAAGATTATTTTGAAGACATTTTAGTTAAGTGTAATGGTAGTAATGAAGAATCCCTAATTGCTAAGGGGGATGTTTTGTACGAGTTAGACGATTATGATTCAGCAATCACAGCATATACAAAAGCATTAGATATTAATCCCTTAAATTCAAAGACATGGGAGAAAAAAGGAAAAGTTCTATGTTATAATGATAATAAGGCAGAGGGAATTAAATCTTTAAGAAAATCACTTTTATTGAATCCTCATGATATTAAACTTTGGAGAGACTTGAGGGCGTATTGTGGAGATTTAGAATCTGAAGTACATGAATGTGATAACGCATTATTGATTTTTCCAAAAAGCGAATATGAATGGCGATGTAAAGCAGATAACTTAAAAAGCATTGGAGACTATGAAAATGCAATAAAATGTTATGATATGGATATGGAAGTAGAATATCATAGCACTATGGATAATAGCTATATTTCACAGGCAGATTGCTTTATAGAATTAGAAGATTATGAAAATGCAATTAAAAGTCTAGATAAAGCATTAAACATCTGGCCAGAAAATTTCACCACCATTAAATCAAAAGGCGATTGTTATTTTAATCTTAAACAATATCAAAAAGCATTGGAATGTTATGAGGTTTTAATCAAAAATAATAAAAATTGGTATGATGTTGAAATTTCAAAAGGAGAAGCATTACTAAAAATTGATAAAAATCATGGCATTGCATATTTTGATGAATTGCTCAAAAAAGAATTAAGCCTATTTGATAAAGCAAAAATATATCTTGCGTTAGAAGATTATGACCAATCATTAATGCATATTAATCAAACAATAGATAAAAATGATTCTCACAGTTATAATCATTTATATTCTCTTAAAGCACAGATATTATATGAAATGGGAGATAAACAAGATGCTATTGAATATTTTGACAAATCAATTGAATATTACCCAACAGAATTTGCAATAATCCATAAAGCACTTATCTTAGAAGAACAGAAGGAATATAAAAAAGCAATTGATTGTTTAGATGAAATATTAAAAAGCAAACCCTACGATAAAAAAATCATTTCTAAAAAAGAAGAACTTCAAGGCAAACTCCGTGACATGTGAACATAGAATTTTTGAAGGTTTAAGTAGACTCAATTGATAATTTTATATAAAATAAATAATAAAATATTATATTAATTATTATATACAGGTTGTAATAGCTATGGCCAATATAAATAATACCTCCTCCTACATGGATGAAGATAAAAAGCAAATTATCAAAGAGTCCAATTATACCTATAGAGATGCTCTTGAAGTTTCAGCTTATCTCATTGAAGTAGGCAAGTTCGAAAGATTTTACAAGGAAATGCAAATCCATGATTTGCAAAAGGAACTTGACGAAATGGATGATGGAGAATAACTTCAAAAAATATATCCCCCATATATAACTCTTCAAAAGAAACTATTTTTCATAAGTGAAAGGAGTCTGTAAAATTTTATAGGCTTTTTTCAAATTAATTTTTTTTACAGTTGAAATTTCACCTCGATGAAAATTCGTTCTAATTTTGCTTTAATTTAAAAAATATTGATTTAAAAATAGTAAATTACTTAAATAAGTGAGGACAAATAATATT